>OGEU01002988.1_pt1 | contig 11343 bp, 7 predicted proteins | sample 1570651 | NCBI WGS metagenome assembly OGEU01 (sample SAMEA2582129, study PRJEB24529) | metagenome | biome: Human gut stool | place: China | collected 2011
GCAAAGAGCTGCGCTCTCTGCACTCTTGCGCCGAACAACCTGACAGACAAGACTTGTGAAGTCCTCTCTGCCAGCTTGCCCGGTTCTTCCTCGGTGTCGGTCTGCCTGCAAGCGGTTCCTGCCCGATTTCCTCCGGCGTATGGCTTTTTCTTGGTGCGCTCGTGTCGTGGCGGCACTTCCCCGAAAAAGCATATTAACTTGCAGCCGATCATGTGGTTTTCAAGGTGCACTGTGATTTTGTAAGAAGTTGAGGGCTTTCAAAAATGCGAGTAAGACTGCTTTTGAAAGTAGTTCCCACACCTTATACAAACTTAAAGGGGTGTTTTTAAACGGGGGCTTATGAAAATTCTGAAAATTTTCACTTTTTCAAACAACCTCCTATACCTATAACATTCTAAAATGGGTGTTTGGCATACAGATTTTCAAATTTTGTTGAACTGCCTAATTTTAGAATATAGATTTTGTTCATTATCCACTTATAGAACTAGCGGAAAGCCGTTTTACAAAAGATTTTGAAAGCCTCTACACTAATAGGAATCCGCAGGACCGTTTTGGAATACAGTTTTGAAAATTTCACAATTTTAGACAAAAAGAAAAACGGCAAAGCGGATAAAATCCACTTTACCGTTTTAGAAGATATTCTATTACGCTGCGATTGCGTTGGCGTTGACCTGTTCAATGGTCTTGCGAATACCAAGCCATACACTCAAATCTGTAAAGACCTCTACGATGCTTCCCTGATCTGTAAAAGGCGGCTCCTGCAAAACGGAGAGGTCTTTCATCATGCCATTATGTACGATGTACTCGACAATCTGGTTGACAAAGTAAATCTGTCGGCTGTCGAGGTTAGCACCATCCAGATATTGCGAAAATGCAGCTTTCGCCGCAGCCATATCAAGACCAACGATTTCCCGCACGAATTCTCCCAAAGGCTTTGTGCCATATTCGGCTTCATAGTCCTCTTTTGTGCCAACCTCACTCCAAAGAATTTTTTCGAGTTCTTTGACATCTTCGGCAGTGAGCGGGATGTTGCCTTTCAGTTTGGCAATGGCTGCATTATCCTGATGCTGCCGTACATAGTACTCAGCTTTTGCCTTGTAATTTTTCAGATCATCGTTTTCCAGCTCGGCCTCCTTCCATTCTGTCGAAAGAATTTCGTCCGAGAAATCTGTGGTGTACCGTACACGCTCGATGGGAATGTACTTGATCAGGTCACGCAACTCTTTTCGGATGTGCTCAAACTCGTTCACATCGGCAGTTTTGATATAGTCGGTCTGGATAATTTTTTCAAGCAACGCACGTTTCTGATCAATCTCTGGAATATTGGACACGCTCGCAACCGCTTTCGCTTTTTTCAGCAGCTCGCTGCGGCCACGGGTATAGGGCTTTCCGGCAAGATATGCCAATTCGATGCCGTACAGCAGCGCATCAAAACGCAGCGCTTTCGGGTCGTCCGTTTCCGGTTCGATCAAGGGTGCAAGCTCCTCCCGGGCAATCAAGGTATCCGCATAGGTCAGCGCATTGTAACTGTTTTTATCCGCATACAACTCAACATATTTCAAATGCTGTTTGACTGCAAAATTGTCACGATTCAGCTTTTGCACCTGACTGACCATGTGTTCCACCAGCGAAGTACGGAACGCTTTCAGTTCTTCGGTTTGGAACTGCATATCCTGCAATTTATACGCAATTTCAAACTGCAGGCCGAAAATCGCGCCCTGAACGGCAATCATATTCGGGGTGGCATTTCCTTTGTTCATGCGGAAGAACTCAAAATTTCCGCAGAAGTCAAAAATGTAAAACTTCTTCTTGTCCTCACCATCCAGAAGCCCCGGACACAGGCGGGTTCCGCGACCGATCATCTGCCAGAATTTTGCCTTGCTTAGAACCTTTTTGAAAAAGACCAGATTCAGAACCTCCGGCACATCGATGCCGGTGTCCAGCATATCCACCGAGATGGCAATCTGCGGCAATTTCTTCGGGTCAGAAAATTCGTCAATGGCACTCTGCGCATAACTAAGCCGATTGTCGATCACCATGGCATAGCCGTTCAGGTGCGGATATTCCTGATTGAACACTTTGAGGATCTCTTCTGCGTGGTCGTGGCTCTTGGCAAAAATAATCGTCTTGCCGATCTTGCTGCCGTAGTCGATTTTCAAGGCATTCTGCATGACGACATTCAAAACCTGCCGGATGGTGTCCTTGTTGAACAGCCAACTGTTCAGAGCAGATGCATCAATGCTGGCCGGAAGATTGCCGTTTTCATCCTCAAAGGTGTTTTCGTAGGCTTCCCGTTCTTCGTCCGAAAGCTCATCATAGGTGATGCCTTTCTTCATGAACTTGACTTCGCTTTCCACCGAGAGGAAATCAACCAGAAAGCCATCCTTGACGGCCTGCGCCAGCTCATAACCATAGGTGGGCACGCCGTTTTCGAGGTCAAAGATCTCGTAGGTGTTTTTGTCGATCTCATCCTTGGGCGTGGCAGTCAGGCCAACCAGCGGTGCATCGAAATAATGGAAGATGTCGCGGTATTTATTGTAGATGGAGCGGTGTGCTTCGTCGCAGATGATCAGATCAAAATGGCCACAGGTGAACAGCTTGCCCTCTGCATCGTGAACGGAATCAATGCAGTTCATCATGGTCTGATAGGTTGAGAACACGCAGTGTGCCGTAAAGTTGTCTTTGTCCTCGCAGAGATTCGTCACGGAAAGCTCCGGCAGGAGGTTGACAAAGCTTCGTTTTGCCTGCGTCACAAGGCTGTTGCGGTCAGCCAGAAACAGCACGTTCTTGACCCAGCCATGCTGCAATAATACATCCACCAGTGCAATGACGGTACGGGTCTTGCCGGAGCCTGTTGCCATAACAAGCAGGGCTTTCCGGCGGTTCTTGCGGCCAAAACTGTCGCAGACAGCCTTGATGGCCCCCTCCTGATAGTACCGTCCGGCAATGTTTTTGTTTACATCCACATTGGCAAGGCTGGTGCGCATTGCTTGCAGATTGAACCATTTTTCAAGGTCGCGCTTGGAGTAAATGGAAGCGACCTTGCGCTCGGGATAGATATTGTCCACAATGCGGGTATCGAAACCGTTGGTCAGGAATACCACCGGGCGGCGACCAAACTGCTTTTCGAGAATATCTGCATACAGCTTTGCCTGCTGACGGCCTACTGCAACATCCTTACAGGTGCGCTTTGCTTCGATCACAGCCAGCGCACGGCCATCATCGCCGTACAGGACATAATCTGCATAGCCGATGCCGCTCTTGTTGGGCATCCCGGGCAGAGGGACCTCGTTGACCCAGTTTTTGCCCTCGACCCACCCGGCATCAGTGAGCATGGAGTCAATATACAGTTTCCGGGTCTTGTATTCCGAAAGTTCCAGCGGCTTGGGTACATAGGTGGGCTGCTGCGTTTCGCGGCGGGCGGTCAGCTGCGCCTTGAGCTCAGCGTTTTCTTTGATGAGTGCATCCAAGTCCACATCCGGCAGGGCGGGCTGTGCAACGGGTGCAGCGGGCTGCTGTGTAAGCAGGGAAGCGTCAAATTTCTTTTCCTGATAGCTTGTTCCATAGCAGTACGCTACGAAATCAAGGAACAGAAACAGGTTTTCAAGGCAAAGCTCGGCCTGTTCATGGCTAATGCTGCGGCTTCCGTGGGCGGCATCGTTGCCGCGCTTGCGGATAAAATCCATCCGCCGCCACAAATCATCGTCTACAATGTCGTGAAACTCTTCTGTACTCATCAGGCTGATGAGCTTATCATCCCACGGCTTGACGAGGGAGCTGTCCACCGAATACATCCATTTGACTGCAAATTCCATGGCACGGCGGCAGTCCAGCACAGCGGTGGCCGCATCAATGGGCAGAATCCTCTCCGCAGCAATCGCGGCATCCGCAAAGCCGGAAAATTGCGGGTCATCCTTCAGAAAGTCAAAGTTGGTCATGGTGGGGGCTCCTTTTTACAACTTAATTATTGAATTGCAAATTTTTTGTCCAATAGATTAGGAACTTTTTCCCAGTCCACTTTTTTATAAATCATGCTATTATAAAAATCTATTTCTGGCGTATGAACTCCAATTGCTGGAATCCCATTTGTTTCATATGCAAGTTTTTTCAATGTTTCATTTTTTAGAACGCTACTATTGACAGCCGGTGACATAAAAATATTTTCGGTATACTCAAAAGCCAAATAGCATAAATATCGTTCTTTTTCAGTTGCATTCAATTTTTCAAACTCTCTTTTGAACGTTGAGTATCGCTTTTGTGCAGTTTCAATACAGAAAAGTCCAACTACAGTATAGTCTCTTAATGGAAAAATATATAGGTGCAAATCTTTTACTAAATTGGATTTCTCTATATTGTAAACGTCATTTACAATTGCTCCACTTATTGACCTATAAGGCACAATAGATGATTGACATGCAAACGGTACTTTATGTGGAATCTTTTTCCAGAAAATGATTTTATATCCTTCTGAGCTTTTTCCTTCGATTATCCGCTTTGCTCTATTTAACATTGTTGAATAGTCGACGATATCATGTTTTTGTGCCGCTTGTGTATATGATATATTCGCTCCATTCCACATTTCATGAACTTTTTTGCAAAGGACAGTCTCATAGTTTCTCTTATAAAGCATCATCAAAAAATTCTTGACTTCGATCTCAGCCATCATTTTATTTGTAGGTCTTTCTGAAAGACGAATTGCATTTTCATAATCCGAAAAATATTTACTGTCACAGTCTCTACAAATAAATTGGAACGTTCCCGAATTCTTGATACCCCTTTCTCCACCCTCCAATTCTGATACAGGCATCCATATATTGGAAGAAAAAGTGTACAGTTGAAGCAACATCCCATTACATGCGATATTTTGCAGAACAAATTGAGGAATTGAATGTGAATTACAAAAGCTCGTTTGTATTTTTCCGCAAATCGGACAAGATTCCATTTTGGCTGTTCGCTTACTCTCTTTTACTATATTTCTGATAAACTTTACTTCATTGATGTTTAATTCACCCATTGATTACGTCTCTCCCAGTGAAATTTTATGCTCACTCAACTTATTTGAACTCTAAGTTTTATTCAAAAATTGCCGAAGATTATCAGAAAGAAAATTCATATAGTTATATAGAGATTTAGTTGTTCCACCCAAGTTCAAAAGCTAATACTGCTAAACAAGCATAAAATGCTTGTTGCTGATGTTTTGAATCCAAATTACGAGCTGCTTCAATCAAATCGTGTGTTGCGTTCACAGCCTTTTGAACTTGTGCATCTTGATTCTGCTGGTACTGCCACATTGCTTGTGATTGAATCGACTGATAGTAATTCGGGTTCACATAAGTTGGGTTAAACATCTGATTGCAAAATTGATTCATCGTAAAGGCTCCTTTCATATTGTATAAATTCGATTTTTATCATTATATCATAAATTTTATCGTTATACAACATTTTGAACAAAAGGCGACATGGTTCAATAAAATATACCGGCTTTTTGCTGATTTTGAAGAGGTTTTCTGTCGTCAAGTGGAAATTAAGGCTTGCATTCTTGCTTTTACGGTTAGGTCGATGGCCGTACAGACACCTTGAAAATTTTTCTCAACTTCCAAATTGGAAAAACGAACGACTTTTACACTGTATTCTGCAAAAATTGCCGACCGTTCTTTATCGTATGCCAATCCCTGCTCATCATAATGCTGGGAGCCATCTAGCTCTATAACCAATCGTGCTTCATGGCAGTAAAAATCTGCGATGAACGAATCAATCGTTTTCTGCCGCTGAAATCGAACGGGATAATTGTGTAGAAAGTCATACCGTAGATGGCTTTCCTGTTTTGTTGCCTTTTTTCTCAACTCTTGTGCGCGGGGAATCAGCTTTTTCTGATAGGGCAAGGACATCTTGGAAATCACTCCTTCCGTCACAACTTGCGCTGTGCCACCTCCCTCAAGGAGGTAGGCTTTTGTCTGACCGCCACGTTTTAAGGCTCCCTCTTTGAGGGGGCTGTCGCCGTAAGGCGACTGGGGGAGTTACCCAAAATACTGTTGCATCAGGCTGTCAAAGAGTAATTGTGTCTGGTCAAGGGCTTTCTGCACTTCAACTTTTGATTTGTCTACCTCGGCTACAAAGTCGGAAAACTGGTTTTGGAGAGAAAGAGGGGGCAAAATAATATTCAGTCTTTTTAGCATAGAAATCGAAAGATATGCAACAGTTGAGCCAGCTTGTAAAGCTAAAATCTGTTTTTGGATGTAAGGTTGCATAAATAAGTATGAAATATAAGTGCTAGATACTTTTTCGCTAATATTAGAAAGCCAGCTGATCATACCGTCTTGAAAATAGAATTCATCACTTTTTTTCACGATGTAACATTTTCCAAGTGTTCCTCTTGACGTTATCAGGACATCATTTGTTTTAGGTGTTAATCCCTGCGAACAAAGCCTTTCATATCGGTCCGAGGGGATAAATGTTGAAGCAGAAAAAGTGCCTGCATCAATTAAATCTACTAAATCAGATATTTTTAGAAATGGAATGCCGCTTGTGCTTTGTTCTTCTTGATAAATACGTTTGCTTGACCCAACATCGCAAAGGTTGCACAGAAAGTATATCGGGAATTTCTTTGGATTGAATTCAAAATCCCCAAACATTTCGACAAATCGAGCTTTGACAAGTTCGTCCAGCTTGGTAAGCTGCGCTTGACGGCTATCCAAAGCATTTTTTGCATGGTGAATTGTTGTCAATGCCAACTTTTGCTGCTCGATATCAGGAAGTGGGACGTCCAACTCCAACAGTGTCGGGGTTGGCAAACTTCTTCTGCGCGCAGTTGAACCACGCAATTTTGCCTTATAATAGTCAATCGCACGATTGCAGCGTAACGCATATTCCAAAAATTCAGGGATGATTTTTGTCTGGTCAACATCCCAGATGCCATAGGCAGGGCTTACAATTCCGGCATCTGTGATCCGCTGCATTGCGAGAACACCCTCGTCAATCGGAAAGCCGATAACAAGCTGATTGCGGTGCACAACTTTATAAGTGGATTTATCCTGCGATGCAACTGATTTCTTGAACTTGTCACTCTGGAAAACCAAGCCATTGTGCATGGTCATCGAAAGCACTGGATAATCGTCATTTCCGCACTTTTGGAGCTTAGCAGGCTTTATCAAAGTGCCGAGTTTCACCATTTTTACTGTGGTCATCGTTTCCTCACCAAATTAGAATTGTTTCATTTCAAAAGTTCTTCCAAAGCGTCCATCTCTGCGTCGATCTTCTTCTGCAAATCACGCAGCTGTGCCATAATTTCCTGTGTGGAAGGATACTCCACCGGCACATACTCGGTCTTTTTATACTTGTTGATGGACAAATCATAGTCGTTGCCTGCGATCTCCTCTTTCGGCACAAAGAAGCTCTGTTCCGTGCGCTCACGGGTGGTTTCAGCCTCCCGGTTGTGGAAGCGAGCGATAATATCGGGGATGTCGTTTTCCGTGGTCGGGCTGCGCTTATCGTCCAGCGAGAAGCCGTCGGCCTTCATATCATAGAACCAAACGTTATCGGTGCCACCGTGGCCGGTCTTGGTGAAAATCAGGATGGCAGTAGAAACGCCCGCATAGGGCTTGAACACGCCGGAGGGCATGGAAATTACGGCTTCCAGACGGTTGTTCTCGATGATCTCCCTGCGGATCGCCTTGTGTGCGGTGGAGGAACCGAACAGAACGCCATCCGGGACGATGCAGGCGCAGCGTCCGCCGACTTTCAGCATCCGCAGGAACAGAGCGAGGAACAGCAGCTCGGTCTTTTTGGTCTTGCAGAGCTTGAGCAGGTCGGTGGAAACAATGTCGTAGTCCAGACTGCCCTTGAACGGGGGATTTGCCAGAATCAGGCTGTATTTGTCCTTGTCGGGGTTCTGGTCGCTCAGGCTGTCGCGGTACTCGATGAACGGGTTGTCCACGCCGTGGAGCATCATGTTCATAGCACCGATGCGCAGCATGGTGCGGTCCATATCGAAGCCGTGGAACATGTGGTTCATGTAGTGGTCTTTGTTTTTGCGGTCAAAGAACACTTCCTGCTTGCAATTTTCTTTTAAATATGTTGCAGCCGCAATAAGAAAACCAGCTGAGCCAAACGCCGGGTCACAAATCACATCATCCGGGCGAGGTTTTACCAACTCAACCATCATTTTAATTATTTGACGAGGAGTACGGAATTGACCGTTTCGACCAGCATTTTCGAGCTTGGATAACAGATACTCATAAACATCGCCAGCAATATCTGATGCTGATTCCTTTGCCATCTGCTCATACATTCCGTCCATGGCAGTCACGATTTTATCCAGCATCAGCGGCGTGGGCACTTTGAAAATGGCGTCGCCCATATACTTGGCGTAGGCGCTATCCTTGTCGCCGTGCAGATTCTTGATGAAGGGGAACACCATCTCCTGCATGGTGGAGTACATTTTGCCTGCCGGGAAATCGTGGAAAACGCTCCATTTGAGCTGTACACCGTCCACAGTGCGCTCCCCGACCTGTACCTCGCCTGCAAAGATGCTCTTGTAGGGCAGACCCAGCATAGCGGCTTCTTTGGCGTGGGTGTTGTCGCTTTCATCGAGGTCGTGAATGAACATCAGATAGGTCATCTGCTCGATCACATCCAAGGGATTCGTCAGGCCACCCGTCCAGAAAATTTCCCACAGGCTGTCAATTTTGCTTTTCAGTTCTCCGGTTACCATGTATGTTCCTCCTGCGTGTCGAGAAAATAAGCCCGACAAACAATAATTTGTTATACTGTTATTATACCGTTTCTTCGGGATCGGTTCAATCTGCAAAAGGGGGAAGCCTGGAGTTTTCTACATTGTATGAATTTGATGTTGAGAATTCGATGTTTCGTCCTATTGACGGTTTTGTGCAGAACAGCTATAATATAATTGAAATTATCATAATTCAAATTATATTAAGCAAGAGGTGAATGGTATGGACTTCATCGGCAGAACATCCGAACTGGCAACGCTGAATGCAGAATTAGAGCGCAGCAGCGGCTTTGTGGTGATCTATGGCAGACGGCGCGTTGGAAAAACGACGTTGATCAAAGAGTTTATCAAGGACAAACGCGCATTCTACTATCTGGCAACCACAGAGAGCGAAGCCCAGAGCATGAAGCGGTTTGCCGGGGTGCTTTCCCGCACTACTAAGAATCCCATGCTCAGCAAGGTCACATTCACCGACTGGCTGGATTTATTCCAAGTGGTAGCAGATGACCACCCGGACGAGAAAAAGGTGCTTGTCATTGATGAATTTCCGTATCTGGTCAAGACGAACCCGGATTTCCCGTCCATCTTGCAAAACGCATGGGATGAAGTGCTGAAAGACCATAACGTGATGCTGGTTCTCTGCGGTTCCCTCATCAGCATGATGAAAAAACACGCACTTGCCTACGACAGTCCGCTCTATGGCCGTAGAACGGCACAGATCCGGCTGATGCCGCTGCAATTCACGGATGTATATGAAGCGCAGAACCTGTCGTTTGAGCAGGCTGTGGAGCAGTATGCCATCACGGGCGGAGTACCGAAATATATGGAGTTTTTCCAGTCGGACGAACCGCTGGTGGAGCAGATTCGGCGTGTGGTGCTGTCGAAAAATGGCTTTTTGTACGAAGAACCCGATTTCCTGCTCAACGAGGAAGTACAGACGCCTATCAACTATTTTTCTGTGCTGAAAGCGATTTCGGACGGCAATCACAAGCTAAGCAAGATCGGCATGACGATGGAGCAGGACACTTCAGCCATCACGCCGTACCTGAAAACACTAATCGACCTTGGCTTTGTCACCAAAAATGTCCCCATCACAGAAAAGAACCCGGAGCGTTCCCGGAAGAGCCTGTACTATGTTTCGGACAACTTCATCCGCTTCTGGTTCCGCTATGTGTACCCATTCAAGGGAGAGTTGGAACTGGACAACCAACAGATCGTGCTGGACGAGATGGGCAAAGACTTTAAGCAAAAATTTGTGGCTTTCGCTTATGAGAGCATCTGCCGGAACATCTTTGCGGAGCTGTGCCGCAAGGGACAAATCGACTTTGCACCCTCACGCATTGGCTCTTACTGGCGCAACGACAACGAGGGAGACACAGAAATCGACGTTGCTGCGGTGGACAATCAGCACAAACGGCTGTTCCTTGGCGAGTGCAAGTACCATGCGAAACCTGTGGATGTGGCGGTCTACTCTGCCTTGCAAGAAAAGGGGCAGTCCAAAGAACTTACAGCGGCCTTTAAGGGCTATGAAATTGTGTACGGACTGTTCTCTAAGAGCGGCTTTACCGATCGACTGGTGGAGATGGCTGCAGAGAATCCGAACTTGATTTTGATTCAGGAAGACACTGTTTATGAGAACAATATAATTTGAATTATCATAATTAGGATTATATTGTTTGGATATGTCCTGCGTACTATGTTTAGCGAGCAAGCATATCCCGTGGAGTGCGGGAACTCGCTATATTTTTGTAAAAAGTATCGACATTGACGAAGAAAGTATCGCTTTCGATATATTGCGTTCCCCAAAAGTATCGACTTTCGATTGAGCATATTATCGTGTATCGCGTTTTTTCCTTGCAATGCCACATCAACGGTGTATAATACTTTTAGAGGATAGCGGCGTTGACCAGCTATCGGTGGCATTGAAGCAATAGACTGGTTCGGCATCAGCCTGTTGTAGAGCCAAACCGTGGGTTCAGCGATAACCACAAGCCGAATAGATTCACTCGAATCGAACGAAAACGCAAAATGCCCGCTCACCGTGGAGATTCAGCTCCAGAGGTGGGCGGATATTTTTGGTTATTCAGCGGAGAACTGGACAGCAACAAAATAAAAGGGACACCTACAACACCGTAGTGCTGTCCGATGTCCCTCGCGACTGATTTTATCGTTGTCCGCCAACCTCAGGCCCTTACGTCCTGCATCTCTTTCGGGTTTTATCATTGCCCGCCAACCTCAAGCCCTTACGTCTTGCATCAGATCGGATTTTAGGTGTCAGCCACACCAGCGGAGTGACGTCCGCTTTCCATTCAAGATTATATTCAATTTACACCTCAATAGCAATGCCCCATACAAAAGTTTAGCGAGGTGAGTATATCCTATGAGGTACGGAAAGTGTGGAAAGCAATGCGGAAAGTGCGGAAACTTGCCATAGAAAAGTGGCAACCTCTACGCTAAAAGTGGCAACTTCATCTCAAAAAATGGCAACCTCTATGCTAAAAGTGGCAAGTGACATATACAAAACGCCATTATACAGAACTGCCCACTCCCCTGAGAACTTCTCAGACGAGTGGGCATTCTTCTTTCCGTGTATCAAATTTACCTTTGTGGTCACT
>OGEU01002989.1_pt1 | contig 11342 bp, 7 predicted proteins | sample 1570651 | NCBI WGS metagenome assembly OGEU01 (sample SAMEA2582129, study PRJEB24529) | metagenome | biome: Human gut stool | place: China | collected 2011
AGTACGAGAGGACCGGGTTGGACGTACCGCTGGTGCACCTGTTGTTCTGCCAAGGGCATAGCAGGGTAGCTAAGTACGGACGGGATAAACGCTGAAGGCATCTAAGCGTGAAGCCCCCTTCGAGATAAGATTTCCCATAGCGTAGGCTAGTAAGGACCCATGAAGACTACATGGTTGATAGGCCGGAGGTGGAAGTGCAGTAATGTATGCAGCTGACCGGTACTAATAGTCCGAGGGCTTGACCAAGCATTTTAATCTGCGGAGCAGATAAAAATGCGAATATGTACGAAAGCAAAGGAGCAGAAGCAATTCAAAGAATTGCGAGGAGCGACTGGTTGCCGAAAGGCAATGCGAAGTACATACAAGCGTAAGCTTGAGCATAAAAAGCAAGAGCAGATTAAAATACAGATGTATCGCTACATCAAAGGTTAGGAACGAGAAAGATAAGAAATTAGAGAAAACGCATTGTGAAGTTATGTTGTTTAGTTTTGAGGGTATGACCTCAAAAGAGAAGATCCGGTGACGATAGCAAGGAGGAACCACCTGTTCCCATGCCGAACACAGAAGTTAAGCTCCTTAACGTCGATGATACTTGGTGGGTGACTGCCTGGGAAAGTAGAAAGTTGCCGGAACGAAAGAATGCTGAAGATAACGACAAAAGTCGTTATCTTTGGTGTTTAAAGAAAAAGTTAGCGAAAGCTAAAGAGATATTCCTCTATAGCTCAGTTGGCAGAGCGCATGACTGTTAATCATGATGTCGCTGGTTCGAGCCCAGCTGGAGGAGCCATTTTGAAAGAAACAAGCATTTATGGTTTGTTTCTTTTTTTGTTTATATAACTTCTTAAAAAGGGAGTAACAGTAGATTTGAATGTTCTACTGTTACTCCCTTTTTTGATTATAAAAATTATTTGTATATGGAGGAAAAGGATATGAAAGTTATAGCAGTATCAACGCAAAAAGGCGGTGTAGGAAAAACTACTACATCAATAAATTTAGCAGCAGCATTGGCAGAAAAGAATAAAAAGGTTTTATTAGTCGACTTCGACCCACAAGGCAATGCAACGATTGGTTGTGGCTTTAAAGATGTTGAAGAAACTATTGTAAATGCAATGATAGCAGATATAAATAATAGTTTTAAACCATCAGATTTATCGGTAATACATACGGAGCTATTTGATATATTGCCGAGCAATATTGAGTTATCAAATATGGAGTTGACGTTGGTAAGCGTCATAGGACGTGAAGGGGTGCTTAAAAGAATACTTGCACCGATAAAAAATAATTATGACTATATCATTATTGATACATTACCGTCTTTAGGAATACTAACAGTCAATGCATTTGTGGCATCAGACTATGTGATTGTTCCGGTGCAGGCTAAGGATTACTACAGCTTACAAGGTTTTGACGCCTTGTTACAGTCAGTTGAACTGACAAGACGTTGCATTAATCCGAACCTTGAAGTTTTAGGAGATGTCATCACGATGTATGACGGTATAAACAAAAATGATAATGTTATTTCTGAAACAATCAAAAATGATAAACGAACAGAAACCTTTAATACAATAATTCCATTGTCTACGAAAGCCGCAGAGGCGAACAGAATAGGTAAAACAATCTTACAACACGATCCAAAAGGAAAAGTTGCTCAATCATATCGAGAGTTGGCAGAAGAAATATTAAATCGAATGGGAGAGTGATAAAAAAATCTATCCGCAAAAGGATAGATTAGAGTTACTAATTATAGTGGCTCTAATGTGTTCTTTTGCAAATCAGAAGATTTGGCACTTATATAGGACACATTAATTTATTACAGTTCAATAAAAGGTAATATAGGTACTTTTTCAAATTGCGAGCCTTATACAGCGATGGACGCATTCTGCGGGAAACCATATAGGCTGTAGGAGATGTTGTAATTCTTTGCGACGACCAATTTGATTATAATGATACTTACACTGAGTCAAGATAACTTCAAAGACAGTGTTCCGTCGATTAGGGGGATATGCGAAACATTTTGCGGAATCTGCCGGTAGAGCAGTAGTCGCGTTTGTTTGGCATAATGTGGTGAACTAACATCAACTTATGTTTCCGGTAAGAAATGTATTTTCGGTAGAGCGAAATAGTAAGGAATTGAAATGAGAAGATATATATTACTTGACAGTAAAATCTTTTCGTGTTTAAATCCGTATGAAATAGCATTGTACACAATATTGAGTAAATACAAAAATGTGAAAGGTGATTGCTTTCCGTCACGCAGAACATTGAGTGAAAAGGGTGGTTTTTCAATATCAACATACACCAAATACATAAAAGAGTTGATAAAAAAAGGACTTATCAAAGTTAAAGCAAGGTGGAGAGCAAATGGTTCTCAGACAAGTAATCTATTTAGTGTAGCAAATACTGATAAAGGATTTTTTATTCATTCTGACATACTAAATAAAAAGCTGACAGTTTATGAATTGACTGTTCTTATCTATCTTTGCAGTAGAAAAAATAACAAAAATAAATGTTATTTATCACAAAAAGAGATAGCTAAAGCGTGCGGAATGAGTGTAAGAGAAGTCAGTATAATTATATGTCGTTTGAGAAAAAAAGGATTTATAAATACTCGTATGCAATTCAATTTAAATAACAGAGGTAACTATGTTTTAGAATATACGGTTTGCATATGTAATGAAACAGAAATACGAAAAGAATTAAACAATGAATTAATTGTAATTGACGATATTAATATCGATATGCGAGATGATATTAATATCGGGATTATTAAAAGTATAAGGTAGAAGGAGAAAATTAAAATGGCAGAAGTAAAAAGAGATTATTCAAAGATGATGAATATGTTTCAATCAACTGCACCTGAAACACAAACCACAACTTCAGGCGAGCATATTGACAGAGAAAAAGGATATGTTGATTTATCAATAAGTATGCTTGAGCATTTCCCGGAACATCCGTTTGAGTTATATACGGGCGAAAGATTTGAAGATTTAAAAGAAAGTATAAAGGAACATGGAGTTCTAACTCCGGTGCTTGTGCGAAAATTGGATAATGGTAATTATCAAATTCTTTCGGGACATAACCGTTGTGAGTGTGCCAAAGCAGTTGGCTTTAAAACTGTTCCTTGTGTTGTATTGAGCAATTTAACAGACGATGATGCTCTGATGATTGTACTTGACAGTAACACAAAACAACGTGGCATAACAGAAATGAAAATATCTGAACAGGCTCATATATACGCACTTGATGTGGCAGTAAATAAACGACAGGGTAAACGTTCAGACTTGATAAAAAGTATTGAGAAAAACCTTGAAATCCTTAGTAATAATGCGGTTTCCGAAACTTCTTCCCTATTAGGGAAGAAGTTGACTACAATGGATACAGTAGGTGAAAAATACGGTATATCTAAAAATACAATAGCAAGATTATTAAGAATAGATACTCTTATTTATGAACTTAAAGAGCGTATTGATGAAGAAGAATTTGGAGTATATGCCGGAGTGGAATTATCATATTTAACGCAACAGGAACAAGAAATAATAGATGAAGTGATTTGTGAATTTAATTACAAGTTAGACATAAATAAATCAAAACAATTAAGGGAGCTATCGAAGTCGGGCAAGCTAAATAAGGTTACTGCGGTTGATGTGTTCGAGGGACGATATAAAAAGCCTAAAACAAGCAGTAAACCGTCTGTTAAAGCTGTTACGTTAAAGCCAAAGTTCCTTTCAAAATACTATGCGGCAGACGTACCGCAAAATGTAATTGAAGAAGAAATTGAAACATCAATAGATGTATGGCAGAAAATAAAAGATAAATTCAACGGTTTATCAGTTGAAGAAATCAAAGAGCAAGTAGAAAATTTGCTTGAAGAAAATATATAATAAACTCCCAAAGGGAAGTTTATTGGACTAAAGAAAATTTATAATTTAATCAGGAGGTAAATAATTATGAAAGCAATAGGTGTAGTAAGAAAGGTCGATGAACTTGGACGTATCGTAATTCCGGTGGAGTTAAGAAGAAATATGGACATTGAAGTTAAAGACTCATTGGAAATATATACAGAAGATAATTGTATAATTCTAAAGAAGTATGAACCGTCATGTATATTCTGCGGTGAGGCAAAAGATATAATTCAGTTCAACGGTAAATCGTCTTCAACGGCGATCATATTCGCGATTATGATATTGGAATGAATAACTTTGCAGCCATAACCAATAATATCGGCAAAGAACCTAACCTAATCAGAGGTAAGGTTCTTAAAGCCGAAAATCAATGGTACAACAAAATAACACAACCGTTAAGGCAGCAGCTTAAACAGGCATACGATATTAAACAAAGAGAAAAATTAAGCGAAAATATCAATAAACTTGCAAAAAAGACTATTGAGCATATATTTGAATATTTTTGGTCGGTAAGCGAGTGGATTATCAATTACTGTATAGATAACAAAATTGATACACTGCTTATCGGACAATATAAAATGCTTGTACGAAAAGATTATGTTACAATTCCTTACGGATATTTCTATTCATTATTGGAAACAAAATGTGTATATCACAATATAAAATTTGTTCTTGTCAATGAACGATATACTTCTGGAACATCATTTTTTGATGGTGAACCGCCAACAAAGGAATTTTACAACAAGGAACGAAGAATATATAAGCACCTTTGGAAATGTAATAACGGAGAATGTGTTAATGCAGATGTGAATGACAGCTATCAAATTATGCGAAAAGTATATCCGCAATTATTTGATAATGGTGTTGAGGGGTATTTGAAAGATCCTAAAGTAATCGATATTAAAATAGACAGAGATAAAGGAGATGTAAAAAATGAACGCAACGGAATTTGAAAGAGAACTGAATAAATTAACTGAGGATTTGGCTGAAAAATATATTAAATTAAGAGATTTAGAACGTGCTGGGTATAAAGATGAAAAATTAATGGATATGCTATTCTATGGACACGTTGCTCGTGTTGAAGCAAGACGGATTCAGGAAGAATTTTTCCCAATGGCAGAAAACAGCGAAGAAATTGTTATGACATTACTTAATGAAAATTTCGTTTATGAAGAAGTTGATTACAGTGATGAAGTTGATGATACATCGGTACAATATGCAAAAGTAGGATTGTTCCAATATGTAGAATATGAATTGTACAAGCAGATTGATGCTATTGAAGAATCAATAGGTGATGAAGTTGAACTTAGACTTTTTTAAGATTGTTCGGAGGTGCAGAATATAATGTCTATAATAGAAGATTACAAGGTATTAGTCAAAAATGGTACTGAAAAAATATTATCGAACGGCGGTGAATGGAATAAATGGTTGAAGTTTGCCGGAAATACATATACATATGATGTAAGCAACAGTATTGCAATATATATGCAAAATCCTAAAGTAACATCAGCTGCTGAATTGACGGAATGGAACGATTACAGCCGTAGAGTTCACAAAGGTCAAAAAGGAATTATGATATATAAAGATGGCAGAATAAGATATATATTTGACATTTCACAAACATATTATACGTGCGGTAAGAAGTACGGCAGATGGTCTATTTCGGAAACGCACAAATTTATAAATTTCATAAATCAAAAATACGATATAGATAATAAAAATTTTGACGAATATCTTGCTTCTATGATAGCTTATCTTGCACACGATAAAAACAATTCAGATATACTGTTTCAAAGTGTACGGTGTATGGTATCCGAAAGAGCCGGAGTTACATATACAGACAATAATTTATCTGATATGTTTAATGCACTTATGACAGATGAAAGAAAATATATATTAACTGAAACACATAATATTTCAGCGAAAATATTACATAAAATAGAGCGGGAAAATAAACAATATAAGATTTGGAGGAGTGAAAATGAACAAGGAACTATTAATGCAGGTAGCCAAGAGAACACAGCGGAAAGTGAAACAGGAATTGCCGACAAAAGCATTTTTGACAGAAAAACAAATAAACCGCAGACTATCGGTAGGGAGTTACGGACGCAGACTGATGGAGTGGATGCAAGAGGAACAGCCGGAGAGGTATCAACAGCTGTTACAGGAGGGCGATCTGTTTCCGATATTAGTCGAAGTTCAAGTGGAAGCGAGCCAAACGAAAGACAATATGGTGGACGAGATGTTGAACGATCCGGAAATCAAAGCGATGGATTGGTTGGAGAGATCAAAAGTGATAACGTTACAGTCGGATTTGATAGATCAGCAGATTATGAGAGAAATAGTATTAATTCCGAGATAAAATCAGATTATGAACAAATGGACTTGTTCAAAGATGAGAAAGACGAAAATGATACAACGGGTTTTACAGATGAGGAAATCAATGAACTTCTCAAAAAGGGTAGTGGCTTTGAAAATGGCAAAAAACGTATTTATTCCTTTTTTGAAGAAAACTATAATACACAAGAGCGTGCTAAATTCTTAGCTAATGAATACGGAGTTGGTGGTAGATATGCAAACGGCTTAAATGAAACACATAGCGGAAAAGGTATAACATACAGTAAGGGCGATATTTATCGCCCTTCTTCTGTTATTAGACTTACATGGACTGATGTTTCAAAAAGAATTGATAATTTAATTCAAAATGATGAATATCTTGATGTAGAAGAAAAACAAAATGCTGATGCTGAAAGTCAAATCAATTTATATAAAGTGGGAGATTTTTATGAAGTATATGGTGATGAAGCAGCTCAAGCATCGGAAATATTGGATATAAAATTAATTTCCAAAGTTGTTGATGGTGAAGAAATACAGATGGCGGGATTTCCTCAACACGTTTTAGACAGATATACGGAAATACTTGCAGAGCAGGGATATGAAATAAATATTAACGAACAAGCTCCGGAAGCACAAGAAGTGACTGACAAGTTTGAGATTGTCGCAGCAAGACATACTAAAACAAATGCTGATATATGGGTTGTATCACTTAATGAGAGGATTGATAGTGACGAATTTAAAAAACTTGCTATTGACGTAAATAAAGTCGGAGGTTATTATTCAAGGTTTCCCAAAACTTTGGACGGTAAATCAATTTCAGGTTTCGTATTTAAGAACCGACAGAAAAAGAGTTATCTGTTTTCAATGATTTCTTTAATGATGAAAAATCGGAAGAGGTTACAGAAGAAAAAGTCGATACTGCTGAAATAAATGATACTGAAGTTGAAATGGCAGAACCTGAAATAATTGAACCCGAAATGATTGCACTTGAAACTGACACAAAACCTGATTTACAAGTCGGAGATGTAATTGAATACAACGGCAAGCAATGGCGAGTATCTCAAACAGGATTTAATATGAGCTTTGAAAATCTTGATGAGAATGATAGTGAGCAAATGTTTTCTCATATCGGAGGTATGGAAAGTTTCAAGGCGAGTCGAGATTATACTTTAATAACAGAAAAAGAAATTGCAGAGAAAAATGTTGATACTGCTGAAATAAATGATATTGAAGTCGAAACGGCAGAACCCGAAATGATTACACCTGAACCGGAAACAAAACCTGATTTACAAGTCGGAGATGTAATTGTAAAAGATGTCACAAAGAATATTGAAACAACGGAACGTTTGAATTACAGAATACAAATTGACGAAAACACAAAAACAGCGGGTAAAAAATATGCAGGCAATGTTTTGGCAATCAGAACGTTAAAACGAATTGAAAAAGAAAATCGTCTTGCAACTCCTGAGGAGCAAGACATACTATCACAGTATGTTGGATGGGGTGGTCTTGCAGACTGCTTTGATGAAAGGCATTTCAAATACAAAGAACTAAAAGCACTACTTACCGATGAAGAATATGTAGCAGCACGTTCAACAACGTTAAATGCACATTATACATCTCCGGTTATAATTAAAGAAATGTATACGGCTATTTCAAATATGGGATTTAAAGAGGGCAACATTTTAGAATCATCTTGCGGAATCGGTAATTTTATGGGACTGATTCCTGATGAAATGGGTAACAGTAAATTCTATGGCGTAGAAATTGATGATTTAACCGGACGCATAGCAAAGCAATTATATCAGAAAAATGAAATAATAATAGATGGTTTTGAAAATACAAAATTCAAAGACAATACATTTGATGTTGCAATAGGCAATGTTCCATTTGGTAATTATCGTGTAAATGATGTTGTATATAATAAATACAATTTCTTAATACACGATTATTTTTTTGCAAAGAATATTGACAAAGTTAGACCGGGCGGTATATTGGCACTTATAACTTCCAAAGGTACGCTTGATAAAGCGGATAGCAAGTGCAGAAGATATTTAGCTGAAAGAGCTGACCTTGTCGGAGCAGTAAGACTGCCGGATAATGCCTTTAAAAATGCCGGAACAGATGTTACAACCGATATTATATTCTTGCAAAAAAGAGAAGAAATGCGAACCGATAACTTCCCTGAATGGGTTGATATTGATGAATATGCAGAGGGCATAAACATCAATAAATACTTTATATCGCATCCTGAAATGATACTTGGGGATATGGAGCTTAAGAGTTCAAGATTTGGATTTGAAACTGCGTGTAAAATGCGTGACGGTGCAGATATGCAAGAAGAATTGCATAATGCAGTAATGACATTATCCGCACACATATCAGAAAACAATATAAGCAATGACATTGAATTGCAAACAAATGATGTCAATTTGAATAATGTACGAAATCTAACATATGTAGAGCAAGATAATAAAATATATTATTATAAAAATGGTAGTTTAACAGTCCCTGATGATTTAAACAATACAAAAGAAGAAAGAATTAAGGGACTTAATCAAGTTCGAAAAATAGCAAGAAAAGTTATTGATATTCAGACTTTCGGTTGTACTGAGGAAGAACTAAAAAAGGAACAATATGAGCTGAATAAAAGATATGATGAATACACCAATAAATACGGATATATTCATTCAAGAGGTAATAAACAGGCATTTGCTGCTGATGTAGATTTGCCATTGCTATTGTCTTTGGAGAATGTAGACGAGGATGGAAATATAACAAAAGCTGATATGTTTTCAAAACAAACTATTCGCCCATATATTCCTATTGAAAGTGCTGATAATGCTGTTGACGGATTAAAAATATCGTTAGCTGAAAAGGGAAAAGTCGATATAAAATACATCAGTATGCTTACACATCAAAACCAAGATGAAGTCGTACAGGAACTTGACGGATTGATATATAAAAATCCAATACGCAGTAATACAGATGATATATATACCGGATATGAAACGGCTGATGAATATCTTTCAGGCAATGTGCTTGAAAAGCTTGAAACAGCAATACGTTTAAATAATAACGGGATATATGATAAAAATATCGACGCTTTAAATGCAGTTCAGCCTGAACCGCTGACAGCCGTAGATATTCCTTGGAAAATAGGATTATCGTGGATTTCAGTTGAAGATTATCAACAATTTCTATATGACACTCTTGATACAAGATATTATTTGCGTGATGATAATTATAATTCTTTTAATAGCATCAGTATTAGGTATAATAATTACACAAATACATGGACTATATACAACAAGCAAGCAGATAACAGTAACTTAAAGGTAACAACAGAATTCGGAACATCAAGAAAAAATGCTTATGAAATTATGGAAGATAGCTTAAATCTTCAAAATTGTGTTGTTCGTGACAGACACGATGATGGTGAAAGGGTCTGGTATACAGTAAATTCAGAAGAAACCGCAAAAGCTCAAGAAAAGCAAGCTGTTTTGAGAGAAAAGTTTTCAGAGTGGGTTATGGAGCATCCTGATATTCGTAATAAATATGTTGATTATTATAACAGAACATACAATAATACACGATTGCGACAGTATGACGGTTCACATCTTGCTTTTCCGGGAATGTCACCGGCAATACAACTTAGAGAACATCAGGTTAATGCAGTTGCAAGAGTTTTATACAGTGATACAAATGCTTTACTTGCTCATACAGTTGGTGCGGGAAAAACATATGAAATAGCCGCAAGCTGTATGGAGCTTAAAAGACTTGGCTTGGCAAAGAAAAGTATGATAGTTGTTCCAAATCATTTAACCGAACAATGGGGCAGTGAATTTATGCAGTTATATCCGGGAGCAAATATCCTCGTTGCAACAAAAAAAGACTTTGTAAAAGATAAACGACAGGCTTTCTTTTCTAAAATAGCGATGGGCGATTGGGATGCCGTTATTATAGGTCATTCACAATTTGAAAAAATACCTATATCAAACGAACGTCTTGCAAATGAAATTTCGTTAGAAATTGAAAAAATAACTGCTGCTATTGAGGATTTAGGCAGTGCCGACGGAAGAAGATTTTCTGTCAAGCAACTTGAAAGTAAAAAGAAAAATCTGCAAGCAAAATACGAGGAGCTTACTGCACAAGAAGTGAAAGATGATATATTCTGTTTTGAACAGCTTGGTGTCGATTATATGTTTGTGGATGAAGCACATATGTTTAAAAATTGTATGATAACTACAAAGTTATCTAACGTGGCGGGATTATCAACCACATCATCAAATAAATCAATGGATATGCTTTGGAAATGTAAATACTTATCTGAAATACAAAACGGTAGGGGTGTTGTGTTTGCAACAGGTACACCTATTTCAAACAGTATTACGGAAATGTATGTAATGCAAAGATATTTGGATAATGGACTTCTTGAACGAAACGGATTCGGATTCTTTGATAACTGGGTTGCGATGTTCGGAAACATTACAACAGGCTTGGAACTTGCACCGGAGGGTACAGGCTACAGAATGAAAAACAGATTATCAAAATTTGATAATCTGCCGGAACTGATGAAAATGTTTTCGCATTTTACTGATGTTCAAACAGGCGATATGCTAAAACTTCCCGTTCCGGAACATACAATGCACAATGTTGCATTAGAACCGGACGAATTTACGCAAGATATAATGATGACATTTGTTGAACGTGCGGCAGCTATACGAGATAGACAGGTAGAACCTGAGATTGACAATATGCTTAAAATCACAAACGAGGCAAGAAAACTTGCTCTTGATCCTAAACTTATAGATAATGATGCACCGATGAGCAGAAAAGTTGAAGCTTGTGCTGAAAATGTATATAACATCTATAAGAATACAACAGAAACAAGAGGTACTCAACTTGTTTTCTGCGATTTAGGAACACCTAAAGATGGAGTTGATATAAATGATACCACTTACGGCAGGCTGATAAATGCCCTTGTAGAAAAGGGAGTAAAGCGAGATGAAATTGCAGTGATACACACAGCAAAAACAGATGTTCAAAAAGCCGATATGTTTTCAAAAATGCGAAGCGGTCATTATCGAGTTATGATAGGTT
>OGEU01002996.1_pt1 | contig 11316 bp, 16 predicted proteins | sample 1570651 | NCBI WGS metagenome assembly OGEU01 (sample SAMEA2582129, study PRJEB24529) | metagenome | biome: Human gut stool | place: China | collected 2011
AAAGAATGAATGCCGATCTGGCAAGCAAGAACTATTATGTGATTCTCGGTCGGGTGCCAACCCGCTATGTAGAGGACAAGATCTATGGTCTGGAACATGTTGAGCAGTATTTGAAGGAGGATAAAGCGGTATGAGTATGATGCAGGAAAAAATGTATATGGATGTGGATGATGTGTGTGCAATTCTTGGAGTTTCAAAAACTTATGCATATAGTCTGATGCGAGAATACAACAAAGAATTGAAGGCAAAAGGCTATATTGTAGTAGCTGGAAAAATCTCTACGAAATTCCTGGCAGAAAAGATTTATGGCATGAAAGTCGAGGATTAGCAATGGGGGTTTACAAAGAAGGAAAAAACTGGAAAGTACAGGTCTATTACAAAGACTGGCAGGGAAATCGGAAAAGAAAACAGAAAAGAGGATTCAGGACCAAGGGTGAAGCTAAGGAATGGGAAAGAGATTTCCTGCAACAGCAGAGCCAGGGTGTGGATATTGAATTTGGAAATTTTCTGGAGATTTATTACAAAGATATGGATGTCCGTCTCAGAGAAAACACTATGTACACGAAGCGATATATTATTGACCTGAAAATCAAGCCTTATTTTGAAAAGAAGATTCTCAGTGAAATTACGGTGGCAGACGTCCGTGCATGGCAGAATGAGTTGCTGACGTATAAGGATAAGAATGGAAAAGGATATTCTCCTACTTATCTGAAAACAGTGAACTGCCAGCTGACTGCAATCTTCAATTATGCAATGCGGTATTATAACCTGCAGGATAATCCCTGCAGGAAGGCAGGAGCGATTGGCAAGAGTAAAGGAGAACCGAAGGACTTCTGGATGCAGGAAGAGTTCAATGCTTTTCTGGAAACAGTAAGTGATAAGCCGGAGACAAGAATGGCGTTTCTTTTGTTGTACTGGACCGGAATGCGTATCGGTGAATTGCTTGCACTTACTTATAATGACATCAATCTTGAAGAGAAAACCATATCAATCAATAAATCTTATCAGAGACTGAAAGGAAAGGATATGATCACGCAGCCGAAAACTCCAAAGAGTATCCGTGTGATTACGATGCCGGATTTTCTTGCAGAGGAATTTAGGGAGTATTGCAGTCATTTGTATGGAATTATGAAAAAGGAAAGACTTTTTCGGTTTACCAAATCGCATATGGAACATTGTATGGCTACCGGAATCGAGCGGTCTGGTGTAAAGCGGATACGACTTCATGATCTCCGCCATTCCCATGCCAGAAACAGAAGAGTTTTTCTACCGACTGGGATTAAAAGATGGACTGAATCTGAAAAATACGGTAAAATTAGTATTAGAAATGATATCGTGAAATCGGGAGTTGCAAAAGAGAATAATGAGAATTACTTAACTGATGAGGAACAGCACAAAATCATAATTAAGGATTATGATATGTTGTTTGAATACAGAGAATAGCAAAAAACGGAGGAAAAATCATGAAAAAACGCACTCTTACTGTACTAGTTGTTGTGTTAGTATGCACATTCTTGACGGCGTGTAGTAAAGAAATAGACACTGTGACGGAATCTGTAAACGAAAAGGAAAGTAGTGTAATAAAGAACCCTACAGTTTTAGAAGATACAATAGAAATTGTTTTTCCAGAACAGTTTGAAGGATTGTCTGGGTATGATGAAGAAGCACTAGTTGACTATCTTAAAGAAAACAGTGACGGAAATTATCAGAAAATCGAATGTATTGACGGACAAGTTAATATGGTTGCTACTCAGGAAGAAATTGAGTATTGGAAAGGATATGTTGAAAAACATATAGATGATCAAAAGGCAGTATTAACAGGTATCAATCAGAAGTATGATATGTGTTGTAATGATTCATATAACACTATTAATATGTACTATGATCAAGAGCTTTCATTTAAAAAAGCTTTTTCATGCGTTGGAAAAACAGCTATATATTGTGCCATGTATCAGATATTAGATGGCAATCCTGATTATTCAATTTATCTAAATATTTATAATGTTGATACAGGGAAATTAGTAGTTGGCGGAAATCTAATGAATGAAGAAGTTTCATATACAGATGAGGACTGGGAAAAAACTTTCTAGAGAAAAGAAAAATTTTATGCTTTGTAATAAGATGGATTTCTATTAGAATGACAATCTGGTATGATATATTACTCTGACAGGCTATAACTTCCAGTTTACAGAATCAAGAAAATCGGAATTTGAGGTGATGAAACTATGGCTGAAATACAAATTGCATGGTTAGAATTGATGACAGTTGGAGGTCTTGGTGTAATATTAGTTCTACTAGGAGTTACTTTCAATATCATTGTAAAAAGACAGAATAAATTGTGTACAAAAAAGACAGACGGTATTGTTAAACAATATGGGTTTCCTGGAAATGGAAGAGTGTACCCAATCGTTGAGTACTTTGTGAATGGAACTTGTTATAAAGCAAAGAAAAAATTTCGAGGAATTATAACAACGCAACTATCAGGAGTACCTGTACCGATGAAATCAGAAGTCTATGAAGATGAAAAAGGATGGCTACATGTAAAAACTGGAGCTATTGCAAATTTGCGTCAATTTGCGGAGCAGTTGTGGCCTATCAACAGTAAGATGACAGTTTATTATAATCCAAACAATCCTAAAAAGTGTTATGTTGATAGACCAATTTCAAAAAGTATTACTTCCATGATGTTTATCATAATGGGGACAGTAACAATACTCTCGAGTGTACTGGTATTCTTTTTGATGCAGTTATAAATTGCAAAAGATAATTGCTAATCAGACAACTTCAAGTTTGTAGAATTGTAAAGGAATAATATTATTTTAAATGAGCTGTTCGGATTAAATGCGTTGCCCTCTAACGGGTCAAGGATGAACCATGATACAATCAAACTTGAGTATGGTATTAAACATCAAAATATTCGTAATTTCCTTTTAGTTAAGAAACAAATATAGTAAGAGCAAAATATCGCTCTTTTTTCATTCAAAAATAAGTTATACTAGAAACAGAGGTGATATCCATGATCAACGATAAAGAGAAAAAAATGATTCAAAGATATTGTATATATCCAAAGATTGCAGTGGTTGCACTCATCTTTTCATTTGTACAATGTGCATTAATAGTACCATTAGAGATGATAGATGATTTAGTATTCCAAAACAAAGGTTTTCAGCCTACAGGGATGTTTACTGCATTAGGATTTGTCATTATATATGTTGTTATATTCTGCTTCTGTGCACTTGCCCCTAAGTTTGGAATGAACGGTAAGAAATGGAAATCTCTTATAGGTAGGTTAAATGTGAAACAGTCAGAAACAGATTATTCTAAAGAGGTATCTGCTGCTTTGGCGTCACAAGCTGTTGGTCGATTCCTTAAAGAAAGTGATAATGATACTGCAAAGAATATAGGAAGTGCTATGCAGGTGGCTGGTGCAGTAAGTACAGTCTCTACATCTATAGATATGTTATCTGAAGCAGGAAGTAATGCCGAGAACATGGCACATGCTTATAGAATCCCTATTCCTGATATAAAAAAACAACTCATTGCCTTTGCAGTTATCCCAATACTTATTGTAGTCGGTACTTATATACCTCAATATATAAAAGGAAAGCAGGCAATGGATCAAAGAATTGCAGCTTCTGCAAAACAAGTAGAAATAGTAAAAAAGGCATTAGAACCTGTATGTGTAAGAGTACATGCAGACAATCCAAATGAATCACGTAGTAGATCAAGTTATACTGTTATGGGATATTTAAGAGATTCAGGTGCTACTGATTGTTATGTTCATGTTCAAGTCAATAATAGTGGTACTATCACCAATATCTCATATGTAGAAGGTGTGGATATTAATAAGAGTTTAGAAGAGAATTTAATGCAGGCAGAAAAAGATTTTGCGACATTACAAAAGTCTTTTGAGAATTTAAATGTATCCGTATCTAATCCTGAGATATTATCTTATCAGGCTATTCCACAACAATTTAAAGATGAATTTCTAAATGGGACATTTTATAAGAGTTTCCGTTTCTATGATCAGGATGCACCTATCAGTTTGTCTTGTTCATTTGATACAGAGACAGAAGATCAGTTTGATGAATATACAAGACCTAAAATTCATTTCTTCTTAGGATCAAAATAGACACCTTATGAATAATAAATTTGATGAACAAAATGATACAGTCAACTTCCTGTTTGCATATTTCATCAAAAGGTACATATTAAAATTAACACAAAAGGAGATGTTAGAATGAAAGCTCATGAATATTGGTCTGTCGGAGCATTGATAACGATGCTAGGAACTTTTTATAGCGGATATAAAGGTTCAAAATCAAGCCATAAATATTTTGCGGCAAGTTCTTTGCTTTGTATGATTATGGCTATTTACACAGGTCATAAGATGATATCTAAAAACAAGAAAACAAAGAAAGAACCAATATCATTAGGAAATGAAGAATAATACAATCAACCTTGTGCCCAGTGGGCACGAAGTTGGCATAGTCACTATGGTGTCAGGAGAAATCCTGGCATCTTTTTTTTATATCTTTTTACACTTCAAAAAATAATTTCAAAAAATTTCTAAAATCATGTCCGATTTTGTCGCTCCCAATACAGAGTATATGGAAGGCAAATTGAAAATCCTCTGATTTCCAAAAATCACAAACGTAAAAGAGGTTCAGACAGTTCTTCCGATTGCACCTTGACAATTGAAGGAGCTGATACATCTTGAGGAACATGCTTACCGGAGATAATCCGGCTCGTGCAGGCGAAGACTCCTACGGGAAGAGCGAAGCAATAATGATACCACCGAAGGGTACAGGACCTCTGCTGAAACAGAGACTGTGACTGTATTTTTACAGCCGGGTTATCTGGAATGATAACGATCAGATGTATATGTACAGACAAAGCCCAAATGTGAATACTTAGATTTTCTTATTTATATTACAGGAGAAATCCTGTAGCAAGTGGGGAATGGTTCGAATCCATTCCTCATTTTTTCGTGCAGAAAATGCACAGATTATTATCCTGTTTGAAATACCAGGGAAGGGTGTTGCAGGAAGAAAGGGAGGACAAAAAGAATGAATACGATTGTTTTAATGGGTAGACTTGCCAGAGATCCAGAAACTAAGCTGACATCTACGCAAAAGGGACAAACCAAAGTATCTAGGTTTCCACTGGTAGTAAAAAGAAATCGCACAAGCAAAGCATTTGTAGTGATGATCACAGCTTATGGAAATAATGCAGAATTTGTGGAGAAATATCTTGAAAAAGGAATTAAGATTGCTCTTTCCGGAGAGTTGGTAATCTCTCAGATCAAAGATGAACAGACTGGAACTGCATCCTATTATACCGAAGTCATTATGGATAATGTAGAGTTTGCAGAAGCCAAAACAAAAAAAGAAGAATCTGACGGATTTCAACCAGCAGAGAAGAGGAAGATTCCATTCGATATACCAGAAGAACTTGAACAAGAAATGCCATTTCGATAGGAGGACAAGATTTATGAGAAAATACTTTTTAGAATTATTTGCAATAGGATTGGTTGATTCAGAAGGAAGAATCAATACAGAACATATGACAAGTGATGCGCTTATGACTGCCATGAAAACAATGGAAGAGCTGACGCAAATGAAAATGGATCGTTTGGTTTTGGAAACAACAATGGAGATGATCTTATGTATGTTTGAGTCATGTGACACAGAGGAATTTACAGAAATATTAGGCAAGCTGCTTGGCGGAAAGCAGACTTCTAAAGTGACAGCTCATTTGGAAGCACTGGAGGAATTGTTGACAGAAGAGGAATATAGTAGTTTCCTTGCAGAATATCTTGGTTATTTAACCGTGAATGTAGCAGAGTTTATTAGGAGCACAATCATTGAAAATGGTTTGATGTTACTTGCCGGTTCAGGAGGAGAAGAGGATGGAGAAGAGGATGGAGAAGACGGATTATAAAATCACAGAGTTTCACAATTCGGAGTTTGGTTCCATCCGTATGATTGAAGATGGAGGCAGACTTTTATTTTCTGGAATTGATGCTGGAAAGTGCCAAGAGTTACCGGGATAAAAAGGCATATCCGGTAATCAGTGAACTGAAAGATCTGCTGTATGGTTTGTATCTGAAATATATTCAAATAAAAGAGCAGTTAGATCAGGTTGTTTATAAGTATGACAGGTTGAAAAATTCTAATCATATATTAGCGGAGCAGAAACAGGAATTGATAAGTGAAAATGCTGTTCTTCGGGAAGAAAAAGAAGATTTTTGGAGATTAAAAAGGGCAGTTGGAGAAGAACGTTCCGAATATCTCATTCAAAACGAAAGAAGCTGGGAAATAGATGAGGGGAACAGACGAAAAGTAAATAAGCGGTCGTATGATCGGGACGCAAGATAAGGAGGATTGACGCTATGAAAAAACATATTTACGATGATAAGAGTGGTCTGGGCTATACACTGTAAGGGGATTATTATCTGCCAGATTTGGAATTGCCTGAGGACGAAGAAGCACATTATGGGAAGTATGGAATACTCCGGAAAACTTATCTCAAGGAGCATAGAAAACCGTACTATCAGATGTTTATGTTGCAGGGGAAGCTTAATAAACATCTGAACAGGGTAGATCGGGAAGCGCATGAGCGGATGGAGGTACTGGTAATGCAAATGGCAGAAAAGCAGGGAGTTACGGAACCGTTGAAGGCAGAACAGCCGAAGCTTTGGATACGGAAGATGAATGGGATAAGGACTGCAGCAGAGGAAATGGTGCTTACAGAGATTATATATGGGTAAGAAGTAAAAAAGAAAGAGTATCATTGTTTTTATCATTAGCAGATGAGGAGTTCTTTTTATTTCTATTATGGAAAGTTGACTTGACATTTTTGGGTAATCATGTATAATCAAGATACGGAAAGTTAACTTTCCGTGAATGAGAAGGGGATGAGAAAAGCATCAATGAAAAACAGATTAGAAGAATTAAGAAAGGAAAGAGGAATTAAGCAAGAAGAATTAGCGTCTGCCATGGAAGTTTCAAGACAGACCATTGGCTCCTTGGAGAATGGAAGATACAATCCGTCCATTTTGTTAGCCTTTAAACTTGCCAGGTATTTTGGTATGAGTATTGAAGAAATATTTATATATGAGGAGGATAAACATGAAGAAAAGTGATAAAATCATGTTAGCAATTTATATTGTTATTGGTATAGCTTTAGTAATTATTGGAGTTACTATTCAAGTAGATTACTATTCCTCAATGATTCTTCCCAGGCGATCGCAATACATTTTTAGCAGCATTATGCAGTTCGTGAGACATTATCACCATACAAGACCAGAAAATGTAGAGGCATATCGTAAAAAAGTACGCCAACAGGAAATTAATTTAAAGGATGAAAGAAAGGTACAGCTTCGTAATCGTGCGGGATATATATCATGGGCAGTTACTATGGTGGCGTGTTTTATTGCTTCGTTTATAGCTGCACTATTTCGTGCAGGTACTTTGATCGTATGTATTCTTGCCGGTGTTGCAGTTGCAGAGTATATATTAGCTACGATTATATATCGTTATTTGTGTAAAAAGATGTAAATAACAATGTTTTATCTAGATAAATATAATCAAGAATGAATCTTTGATGTTTTGATTGATTATAATTGGTGAATTCCTTGTCGGGATATTATTGAAGAATTGATGGTTACTATTTGAAAAATAAGAAAGCTGTAAAATTTTAAGTTGAATTTTACAGCTTTTTCGCATATAATAAATATAGAAAAAAACAGTGCATCAAGAAAGGAGACCGGTCTATATGGCGAATATTTTACCAGTATCTGATTTGAGAAATTATAATGAAGTTTTAAAAAATTGCCGGACTGGAGAGCCGGTGTTTTTGACGAAAAATGGCAGAGGGCGTTTTGTAGTGCTTGATATAGAAGATTATGAGCGTGATCGTGCAGAGAAAAAGCTATTAATGAAGCTGCAGGAGGCAGAGGAGGCAGTCAAAGACGGCGAAGGCTGGCTCAGTTTGGACGAACTAAAAGCACTTGTGGGGGAGTAAACTATGCTGAAATTACGAATCAACCCATTGGTTGCAACGGATTTAAAAGAAATTCGTGATTATATCGCTGAGGATAATGCAGAATATGCTGCAAAGACGATCAAAGAAATTTACGGTAAATTTGAAAATATTCAAATGTTTCCGGGGATAGGTGCAGATCTCTCCAAAAGAGTTAGTTTCCGAACAGATTACAAGTATGCAGTTTGGGGAAATTATGTAATTATTTATAAAGTGGGAGAAGAGTATGTAGAGATTTATCGGGTAGTAAATCGGTATAGGGATATTACGAGGATTTTTGACTGATAATGTGTATGCGATAATACTTGTTTATAAAGCTTAAAAATATAAGAGAATTATACTAGAAAAGATAATTAGAAGCATATTACCTATTTATTTAATACTATATATAATTCTTTTTAAATATGCTAACTTAATATAGCGTTAAGTACATTATATTGTGTTGGGAGGGGCTATATAAAGTAATTATAGAAAAAAAGAGGCAGGTAAAATGATAAGATCTTCCAAAGATTCAAAATATCATTTAACGTGCCTCTCATATCCTTATACAGTTATTATACTATAATAAAAAAGAAAATATGTCAAGAGGATTGAAAATAATGCTTAAAGAGTGCAATAATCAGGATTTGGATAGAAATGAAATTTCTGGTAAATATTATTTGTTTTTTCAAGTGTGGAAAGAATTGACAGAGAGAAAGACTTTGGATTCATATCAATATCGTATAATGAATTCACTTGAGGCATTGAGTGAATTGAGTGTTGTCATAGGGTATAAATTGAATAGATTTTATAATACAAATCATAATATTGATGAATGTAAAGCGGAAACCAAAGAAATAATAGGGACAGATCAAGTGATAAAAATGCATTATCCCAATATTTGGAGACAGCTTATGGCACATTTGTCGGAAAAATCCGAGACAGATGCACAACAAAGAGCATTGAGATATCAAATAGAATATAGTTATAATATTTTGTCAGAGCATTATTTTGAATATTTAATTGATGATTTAGAGACAGAAATAGAAAATTCAGATAAAGAGAATATTATTAAAAAGACAAGTATGTTGATTAGTAATTGTGCAACGCGTGGGTGGTCAACATTAGCGTTACATAATCTTGTTGATATTTTGTATGATTCTAAAACAGATTTAACGAAATGGGGAATATTAAAAAATAGATTATTGAATTCTACAGCTGAAAATTATTGTATATATATACCATTAAGGTTAAAACTAAAGGTTACTGGTTCTCAATCGAAAACGGTGGCGATGCAAAAAGTACATAACGAAATAACGGATATGGGGATCGCTTTAAAGACAAAACCCCAATTACTTTCTGAAAATAATTTATTTGAGGAAGCGTTGCTAAAAGAAAGTATATATATGGTCATATCAGTTTCTGCATTTGATTATTATTCTGCTACTTATAAAGCAATAGACAGATGTACAGATATTCTTAATATATTAAGTTTTTATAATTTTATTGAAGCGTGGAATGTTAAAGGTATTCGGTGTTTGGCAGTGAATGTAGATAATGGTAGTCTCCGTAGTATTCGCGAAAAAGATTTATATGCAACCTATGATTACATAGAGAGCTCGCAAAAGATATATCGGACTTCTAAAAATGTTTATTCTCTACAGAATACTTCTGTGCATAAGAAATTACATGATGTTTACGCATACGTTAATATGGCAAAAGCTTCGAGTGCTCAAGAAGAAAAATTTATGAATATGTGGATTGCATTAGAGTCATTATGTCGTGGAGATGTGTATGAAAATATTATTAGTAATGTTTTGGAGACTGTTCCGCCAGCATTATGTTTAAGATATATTTATCAGCATTTTAGAAACTTTGTTGAAGATTGTCTGCGATGTAATATAGATTTATCATTTTCTTTTAAGAGAGTTGATACTTCTCTTAGAAGAGATAAAGAAGAAGTCGTAAAAGATATTATTGAAGTTTTTAATGATACTACACTATATAATGAATTGTTATCTAAATGTGCTATTAATGACTTGCTGGAACAAAGATGTAAGGAATTGCATGTATTAGCGACAGATAAAAATGTGATGTTTAATAAAATAGAACGTCATTATTCAATGGTTAGAAGACAATTAAGTCGTTTGTATAGAATAAGAAATGATATTGCTCATAATGCGATGACATCAGCGGGAACATTAATGCTTTATATAGAGCATTTGGAGGCTTATCTTACAGGTTTTGTTGCAGAAATTGTGATGTGTGCTGAAAAAAAACAATTAGAAAACATAGAAGTGATATTTGAAATTATAAAAGATAATTATAAAGTCTTTTTAGATATTATACGCAGTAAAAAGAATTCGGATAGTACGTTATTACTAGATGGATTATTGAAAAGTGGCGTAATTAATTTGATATAATAATAAATTTGTTAAGAGGATGATAGAAAATGAAAGCTATATTTGATAAGAATTGTAAATGTGTTGGTTGGTATAACGAAAATGATGGAATGGTCTATGATAATGAAATGAGATGGATAGGGTTTATTAGTAAAAATTATTTTTTTGCGGATACTACAGAGTGGTTAGGGGGGATTGCAAATGGGACTTTTGTGGATAAAAATGGAAAACCAGTTGCATGGGTCGATGGATGCAGCCCAGTAGGTACGATGCCATTACAACATCCATTAAGACCTTTGCGTCCATTAAGACCCTTACGTCCGTTAAGACCTCTGAGACCGTTGCGACCTCTAAGACCATTAACACCAATTGGGGGGTGGTCGATGCAAAGTTGGAATGAATATATAAATCAACTATAATAATTATTGATAATACAAATTGATAACAAAATGATAACACCATTCGGTACAGCTCATAGTGCTGAGACAGTTGGACAAAAATAAAACTAAATAGAACCACAAATACTATACAAAAATGTATAGAACTAATTTTGGATTTGCGAGTTTGAATAATTTCTAATTTGCATAAGATATTTTACGTAGCAGGTAGTCGATAAGGTTGCCTGCTATTGTTTCACTTATTCTTATTTGCTGAATTCTAATATTATAAATGTTGTCAATAAAAATGTTTGATTAATGTTTAGGATAGGGTACAATATAATTAGCAAAATAAAATATCGCACCAGTGGTGCGAGAAATAATGAAAAATGGGGTATGAAAAATGGCAAGAGACACATTGTTTTCTGGAGAATCAAAAAATATTGAATACAAAATCACTTTACCAGATAAAAGTGAAAAGTACATGAAAACAATCGTAGCTTTTGCCAATA
>OGEU01002997.1_pt1 | contig 11313 bp, 15 predicted proteins | sample 1570651 | NCBI WGS metagenome assembly OGEU01 (sample SAMEA2582129, study PRJEB24529) | metagenome | biome: Human gut stool | place: China | collected 2011
TATTCCAATTGATTACTGGTACTGTGAGGAGGAGAATCGAATTTATTTTCATGGAGCGAAGGAAGGACATAAGATTGATGCAATAAAAGAATGTGATAAAGCATCTTTTTGCGTTTATGACGAGGGATACCGAGAAGAAGGGGAATGGGCATTAAATATAAAAAGTGTTATTATTTTTGGAAGAATTCGTTTGGTTGAAGAACAGGAAAAATCTCTGTCTATTTGTAGAGAACTTTGCTTTAAGTTTACAGATGATGAAGAATATATTCAAAAAGCTATTTGGGTCAAAACTGTGATGGGAGAAATATAAAGACATTTCCCTTAAAATGAATTTTTTAAGAGAAATCAGATAATAAAAGGGAGACTTTATTTGACGAAGGGAGGTTTTAATATGGAAATGTCAGTACAGGAAGGAACTTTTCATATAAATGGAGTTCAAGTGGATGGAATAAAAAAGTTAGAGTTAAAAAAATCAAAAGATGATCTTAATGATGGAATATATACAAAACTTGATAATTTTAAAGCAAGTGGAATTTTTAAAGATATAAAAATTGCATTTGGAAATATTAAGAAGATATTTACTCAAATATGGGATGGTGCAAAGAAAGCATTGTTTAAAATTTATTCTAATAATAAAGAATTTAGAAAGTTAATGACAATATATAACAGAACTAAGAAAAAAAGAACTAAAAAGAAATATTACAATAAGATGATTAGATTTATAACTAAGAGCTTAAAACAATAATTTAGTATCGACTGAGTTCGATTAGCGGTCATTCTCGGTCGATATATTGATAATGATAACTGAATGATAATAGGATGATGAGTATGAAAAGAAGTGAAGCTAGTGAGCAAATAACATTAATACAATGGTGCGATATAAATAGATGTAAGTATCCAGAACTAGGTTTGATATTCCATATCCCAAACGGTGGGAAACGAAATAAACTAGAAGCTATTAAATTAAAAAAAGAAGGGGTTAAAGCAGGTGTTCCAGACTTATTTTTACCTGTAGCTAGGCGTGGATACAATGGTTTATTTATAGAATTAAAATATGGAAGCAATAAAGCGACTACTAAGCAGAAAGAATGGATTAATAACCTTAATGCTCAAGGATATAAAGCTGTAGTATGTAATGGATTTGATGAAGCTAGATTAACAATAGAAGAATATATAAGATAGGTGGAGATTTTTATGAGTAATGAAGAAATAAAACAATTAGCCAAAGAAGTAGCTAGAGAGGCTTTAAGAGAGCTTATGTTTGAAGGTAAAGATAAAAGATTTCATAACACAAGATTATTAATGAGAAATTATAATACTTTAAAAGAACATTTAAATAATAGCGATAGTGTTGAGATAAAGTTTAATTTTGTAGATGAATGTGAAGTTAAAGTAGACTATATGTGGTTAGAAAGTATAGCGAGAAGTAAAACTAGAACGGCTAAGATGATAGAGTATATAGATGCAGCGTTGATTAATTTAAAAACAAAATTTATAGAAAAAGGTGAGTTTGAGAAATATAGATCATTTGAAATGTTCTTTATAGAAGGCAAGACAAGTGAAGATATACAAGAGGAATTTAATTGTGGTAAAAATACTCCAAAGAGATGGAATGATATAGTAACAAGAGAATTATCTGTATTGCTTTGGGGGATTGATGCTTTAGGGATTTGATAGGGAAAACGTGGGGTTTAAATAGGGATTTGCAAATGTTAATATGTTAATATAGCAAATAAAGTGCTATAAAATTATGCAATGTCTATTTCTTATTCCCAACAAATTTAAAGACATTATAGGTAGGTATCCCTAACCTACCTAACATGCAATGAAAGGATTACTCAGGTTCGATTCCTGGGCATTGCTACAATGATAACTTAACGTAAAAGAGAACAGTCTATTGGGTAAAGTAGACTGAAAAAACAAAATAAAAATAATTAAAGTTTATCTATGTTTTTTCTAATTCAAAGATGTATTTTTAAAAGGACTTGAAATTTAATTTTCAGGTCCTTTTTAATGGAAGGTTTAATTATGGGTTTAAAAAAATTATGTAGCAAATGTAATAAAGTAATTGAATATGGAACGACTAGATGTAATGAATGTGAAGCTAAGCATAATGAACAAAAGAAATCTGATTATAAATATTATGACCTTAATATAAGGGGAAAGGATACTCATGACTTTTATAATAGTCCGGCTTGGAAGAAAGTAAAGAAAGCTATACGGGTTAGAGATAACGGAGGAATGTGTGTTATGTGCATGAAGGAGAATAGGATAAAGTTTGCAGATTTAGTTCACCACATTGATCCGATTAAAGATAACTATGATAAAAGGTTAAGTTATAGCAATCTTATATGCTTATGTAATAAACATCATAAGCAAGTACATGCAGTATATGATACGAATGAAGCAAATAAAAGTATTATGCAGAAGAAACTTGTAAATATGATAAAAACATCAAAAGAAGAATTTTAAAAGGGGCAGGGGGGTATTTAAAAAGTTTTTAGCTTAATAAAAATACCATTGCCCCAGTTTTCATTACAAAAAATTCCCCACGGAGATTTTTCTATAAATAATATTTAGAAATGGAGGTGATAGTATGGCAGGGCAAAGACAACCTATAGAATTGGTAATTGCAAAAGGGAGGAAACACCTTACAAAATCAGAGATTGAGCAACGTAAATCTACAGAAGTTAAAGCCCCAGCAGATAATATAAAACCCCCATCTAATCTAAATAAAGAGCAAAAAAAAGAGTTCAAAAAGATATCAAAACAGTTAATAGAATTAGAAATAATGTCTAATCTAGATTGCGATTCTTTAGGTTTTTATCTTATAGCTAAAGGCAGATTTGATAAAGTTAAAGAAGAATTAGACAAATTAGATCCTTTAATAAATAGCGATGAATACGATAAACTTTCACGTTTTGAAGAAAGGCATAGGAAGCAATGTAGAGAACATGCTATAGACTTAGGTTTAACTATATCTAGTAGATGCAAATTAGTTATACCATCTAGAAAAGAAGAAAATAAAGAAGAAACTCTAGAAGATAAATTATTTGGAGGCTTATAGTTATGAATGAAGTTCAAAAACTAGCATTAGAATTATTTTCTAGAGTTAATAATTATGCGAAAAATATAGTAAATGGTAAGATAATAGCATGTAAAAAGCATATTTGGGCAGCTAAGAGATATCTAAAAGACTTTGAAAATGAAAACTATGTTTTTGATAAAAAAGAGTTAGTTAGGTTTTATGTTTGGTCAAGACAATTTAGGCATAGAGCTGGAGTATTAAAAAATAAAATAATAGAATTAACTGATTTTCAGTTATTTATAATAGCAAATTTATTCTGCTGGAAAAGAAAAGATAATGGATACAGAAGATTTAGAAAAGCTTATATTCAACTAGCAAGAAAGAATGCAAAATCACAGTTACTTTCTTTAATAGCAAGTTACGAATGTTTTCTATCAGATGAACAAGCAGAAGTGTATCTAGCTGGATGGGATAAAGAACAATCTAGTATAGTTTATAGAGAAATAACAACTCAGCTACAGGGATGCGATAGGTTAAAAGGTAAATACAAAGATTCATACGGTAAAGTTACATCAATTAAAGATGGATCTTTTATAAAACCACTATCAAGAGAGGCTAGAAATACAGGAGATGGTACGAATCCTAGTGTTGGTATAGTTGATGAATACCACGCACATAAAACAAGTGAAATTTACGATGTCATATTATCTGGTATGGTTGCAAGACCTCAACCTTTAATGACTATCATAACTACTGCAGGATTTGATTTAAGTAGACCTTGTTTTAAAGAATATGAATATGTGACTAAGATACTTGATCCTAATATAAATATTGATAATGAGGAATATTTTGCTATAGTGTGTGAACTTGATAAAGAAGATAGCATACAAGATGAAACAGTTTGGATTAAAGCAAATCCTATAGTAGCTACATATGAAGAAGGAATTAATTATTTAAGAGGAGAGCTTAAGGCAGCACTTGATGCACCTGAAAAATTAAGGAATTTCTTAACGAAGAATATGAATAAATGGGTTGATATGAGAGACGGTGGATATATGAATATGACTAAATGGAAAGAAGCTGGAGAAGAATTCAACTTTGAAGATTTTAGAAATATGGAATGTATAGCTGGCTTAGACTTATCTGCGAAATTAGACTTAACAAGTATAGGATTTGAATTCATAAAAGATGGCAAATATTATGTTTTTAGTCATTCATTTATGCCTGAATTTACATACAAACAAAGATTAAATGAAGGAAGATTACCTTTTGATTTATGGAAAAAACAAGGGCATATTACTGTAACAGAAGGGATGGTAGTAGATTATAACTACATAAAATCATATATAAAAGAAGTGGAAAAAGAATATGGAATAATTATAACTGATATATGTTATGACCCTTGGAATGCTACTCAATTTGCTAATGATATGGATAATGAAGGGTACAATATGGTTGAGGTAAGACAAGGTATACGAAGCTTAGGAGAACCTAGCAAAGATTTTCGGGAAGAAGCCTATCAAGGAAATTTAAAACACAATAATAACCCAGTTTTGGACTGGGCTTGTTCGAACGCAATTATAAAGCAAGATGCTAATGCTAACTTTATGATTGATAAGAGCCAAAGTGGGGATAAGATAGACCCTTTAGCGGCATTAATAAATGCTCATGTTATAGCTATACAACAGAATAGAATTGATATAACTAAAATAACATCAGATTACTTAGATATGATGGGTTGGTAGAAAGGAGGCGAGATAATTGAAATTTATAGACAGGATAAAGAATCTTATGAGTCCAAAAATTTCAATTGCTTTAGATGATCCAAATATATTATCTTGGTTAGGTATAAGCGAGGATACTCCTAAAAACGTACTTTCAGAAGTAACATATTTTACATGTTTAAAAATATTAAGTGAGACACTAGGTAAATTATCAATAAAAATGTATCAAAATACAGAAAAAGGCAGAATAAAGGTTAAGACCAACAATATACAAAACATATTGAAATTAAGGCCCAACCCATATATGACAAGTAGTGTATTCTGGAATACTGTTGAACAAAATAGAAATCATTTTGGAAATGCATATGTATTATGTAGATGGATGGGCAATAATTTGCAAGACTTATGGATTATGCAAAGTGATTGCGTTGAAGTATATATAGACAATGAAGGCTATTTGGGCAAAAAGAATAAAATATGGTATGTATATAATGACCCAGATACAGGGAAACAACATGTTTTTAAGTGTGATGATGTTATGCATTTTAAAACATCTAGTACATTCGATGGGATAATAGGCAAACCTGTAAGATATATATTGAAAGATAGTATATCAGGTGGATTAAATTCTCAAAAGTTTATGAATAAGCTATATAAAGAAGGGTTAACTGCCAGGGCGGTACTTCAATATACTGGAGATTTAGATAAAGATGCAAAAAGAAGATTAATTAAAGGTCTTGAAGAGTTTTCAAGCGGAGAATCAAATGCAGGTAAAATTATACCTATTCCATTAGGAATGCAACTTCAACCTTTGGATCTTAAGCTTACTGATGCTCAATTCTTTGATTTAAAGAAATATAATGCGCTTCAAATAGCTGGAGCATTTGGTCTTAAGCCGAATCATTTAAATAACTATGAAAAAAGTAGTTATAGCAATAGTGAAGCTCAACAACTTTCTTTTTATGTAGATACACTTCAATATATATTAAAACAGTATGAAGAAGAAATAACATATAAATTATTGAGTACACAACAGATTAACCAAGGATACTTCTTGAAATTTAATGAAGCAGCTATATTAAGAGCTGATATGAAGACACAATCTGAATGCTTATCTACATATGTAAATAACGGTATATATACATCAAATGAAGCTAGAGAGATACTGGATATGCCTGCAAAAGAGGGTGGAGATAGACTTTTAGTAAATGGTAACTATATGCCAATTGATATGGCTGGAAAGCAATATATGAAAGGGGGTGAAGAAAATGCCGAAGAATAAAAAAGATAATTTAGAAAAAATATTAGAAATAAAAAATAGTACAAGTGATAGTGCAGATTTATATTTTTATGGAGATATAGTATCGAGTAGTTGGGGAGCATGGGAACAAGAGGACCAATACCCATTAGCAATACAAAATTTCTTAAAAGGTCAAGAGGGTAAGAACTTAAATATATATATTAACTCCGGTGGAGGGAGTGTATTTGCAGGTATGGCAATTTATAACATGTTAAAAAGGCATACTGGGTTTAAGACAGTTAGAGTTGATGGAGTAGCAGCGAGCATAGCAAGTATTATAGCATTAGCAGGTGATAAGATAATTATTCCAGCTAATGCTTTTTTTATGATACACAAACCGTGGGGTAGTGTTACTGGAGATGCAAATGAACTTCGAGAAAAAGCGGACTTACTAGATGCTATAGAAGAAACTGCACTTTCGATATATAAAGAAAATCTAAAAAATGAAGATGATCTAGAAGTTATAAAACAAATGGTGCAAGATGAAACTTGGTTAACAGGAGAAGAAGCTTCTAAATATTTTAATATAGAAGTTTCTGACTCTGTAGATGCAGTAGCTTGTAATGGCGATATTTTAGAAAAATATAATAAGACGCCAAGGAAAATAGGCGACGAAGAAAAAAACAGCAAAAATAATACAGAAAATCAAAAAGAATTAAAAAAACAAGAAATACTACAAAGGCTAAAAAACATTGGAGGGTAATCAATATGATAAAAAATAAAAAACTATTAAAATTAGCATCAAATAATGTGTTTATGAGCAAAGATACTAGAGAAATGAAGGCTACGATAGATGAAAATAAGCAAAAAATAAAAGATTTAGTAGCTGAAAATAAAGTAGATGAAGCTGATGCGCTTATGAATGATACTGAAAAATTACAAAAAATATATAATAAGCTAATAGCTTTAGAGGATGACGAAATAGACAATATAAATAATCAAATAAATAATGGAAAAGCTAAAAAAATAAATAAAATAGAAAATAAAGTAGTATACAATGGGGAATTATTCTGTAAAGCAATAGCTGATGCAGCACTTAGACAGAAAGGCCAAAAAGGGTTAGATTTAACTGACGAACAAAGAATGGCAATAACTGAATTCGTAGATGAAGATGGAGGATATGCAGTACCAGAGGATATTTCAGTAAAGATAAATAAGCGACTAAAAGATTATACTGATATATCAAACTTAGTAAGCTATGAAAAAGTTTATACTAGAAGTGGACAAAGAACATATGAAAAGAGACAAACTCAAACTGCATTAGGAAAACTTGGAGAATATGATGCCGCTAAACAAAGTTATGGAACAATAAGTGGAACAGATACACCTAAGTTAGAAAGAATTTCGTTTAAATTAGTTGATTTTGCAGGAATAATGACTATACCTAATGATATATTAAAATTTGGGGGACCTGACTTAGAAGGATATATAATAGATTGGTTAGTAGACAAGGTCAGAGTGACTAGAAATACACTTATATTAGAAGGGGATTCAGATGATAATATAGATGGTATATTTAGTGAAAGTTCAGGGTTTACTGTTGTAGAGTTAGCAGCTAAATCATCTATAAAGGATTTTAAAAAATTACTTAATGTAACTTTACCTAATGTATTTAAACCTACTTCGAAATGGATAGTTAATCAAGATGGATTTAACTTCTTAGATTCTTTAGAAGATGCAATGGGAAGACCGTATTTACAGCCAGATCCAAAAGAACCAACAAAATATAAATTCTTAGGAAAACAAGTTATAGAAATACCAAATGAGATATTAGTTACTAAAGAAGGGAAATCTCCAATAATAGTAGGAGATTTGAAGGAAGCATACAAAAGATTTGATGATGCTTCTTACCAACTAGCTACTACTAACATAGGTGCTGGTGCATTTGAAACTAATACAACTAAAACCAGAGTTATAATGAAGTTTGATGGTTCTATAATAGATGAAAACTCAATAGTAATAGCAAATTTAACTTTACCAACTGAAGTATAATGATAAATTTAAATGATATTAAAAATTATCTCAGACTAGATTCTGATGATGAAGATATTTGGATAGCAGAAATATTAATACCAGCAGTGAAGATATATCTACACAATGCTGGTATTAAATCAGAAAAAGCGAAAGAAAGCGAATTATATACATTAGCAGTTCAAATGCTTGTTTGTCATTGGTATGAGAATAGAGATGCTGTAGCTGCAGGAAGCACAACGAAGAAAATTGAATTTTCGTTAGCTAGTATAATAACTCAATTAAAATATTGTTATGAAAATGAGGAATAAATATTATGGATGCTGGATCAATGAGACACAGAATAGAAATTCAAGTATATTCAGATATCGAAAATGAAGTAGGAGAAATGACTAAAGGTTGGTCTACATATAAAAAATTGTGGGCGGAAAAAAAACAACTAAGAGGATCTAATACTTTTGAAGGCAATAAAGAAGGTATTGAATATACTTATAGGTTTAAAGTTAGATATAGAGAAGATTTAGATGAGAGTATGAGAATAGTGCATAAAGGGATTATATATGATATTAAGCATATTAATCCTATCAATGAATTAAATCTTTACGAGACTCATATAGATTGTGTACATCATAAGGAATGTGTTTATAATGAGTAGTTATGATGTACGCGGTTTAGATGAGTATACAAATAAAATGCTTACCAAACTGAGTAAGGAATATCCTGAAAAAACAAAAAAATTTTTAGAATATCAAATAGGTCAGTGTAAATCAGAGGCTGAATATAGGACCCCAAAGGGCAAGTCTAAAGGCCGTAAGAAAGGTAAACATTTAAAAGATAACTGGAAAACTAAAATTACAGTTAAAAATGGAAAAGCTCATGCTGTTTTAAGAAATGCATCTCCTCATGCTCATTTAATTGAAAATGGACATATAACAAAGAACGGTGGATGGTGGGAAGGTAAGCATATGCTTGAGAATACTATGACCCATAGGCAACCACAGATAGACAATGCTATTGATAAGTTAATAGATGAGGTGTTTGATTTTTAGAGGTGTATATGTTAAGTATAGTAGATATAAAAAAGGCTATAGTAACTAAATTAAAGCCATTTGGTATTAATATAGTTGCTAGTGATATTAGAAGTGGGTTTAAAAAGCCTGCTTTTTTTGTACAAATCATGCCAATTGGTGAGGATGTAAATAGTGATATTTCTATAAATACTTTAACTATTAATATTCATTATTTTTCTGAAGAAAAGACAGATTTAGATAATCTAAAAATGATTGATAAACTAAAGAAAGTATTTATTAATAAGTTAGAAATTAATGATAGAACAGTTACTATTAGTGATAAAAGGTACGATATTGATGATAATGTTTTACAATTCATGTTTGATATTAGATATACCGAGGAGGTTTATAGAGAAAGTATAGATACTTATGATCCTATCGGTGATATGCAATTTAAAGTTAATTAGAAAAGAGGTGCTACTATGGGTTTACCAGAGATTAACATAGTATTTAGGTCTTTGGCTGTGTCAGCTATTGAAAGAAGTGAGAGAGGTATTGTGGCATTAGTTGTAAAAGATAGTACTGCAACTAAAAATTCATATACTTTTAAGAAATTTGCTGAGGTTATGCCAGAAGATTTTACAAATGATATATATGATTATATTAGATTAGCATTTTTAGGTAATCCAACTAAGGTTATAGTTGAGGTTATAAATGAGACGAATGAAAGAACTATAAATACTGTTCTTAAAGATTTACAATCTAAGAAATTTAACTATTTAGCTGTGCCAGGTATTACTAGCGAAGAGACTGACATTGTCTCAAGTTGGATTGTAGACTGTAGAGAAGAAGGTAAAATGTATAAGGCTGTATTACCGAATGTAGAAGCTGATAATGAAGCTATTATAAATTTTGCTACTACAGGAATTAAGGTAGGAGAAAAATCTTATACTACTGAGGTTTATTGTGCTAGGATAGCTGGTATTTTAGCAGGATTACCTCTTACTAGAAGTGCAACTTACTTTGTACTAGGTGAAGTAGACGAAATAACAGAGCATGAAGATCCTGATGCTAGTATTGATGCAGGAAAATTAATACTAGTAAATGATGGTGTAAAAATAAAGATAGGTAGAGGTGTAAACTCACTTAAGACTATCGTTAAGCCTAAAGGAAATGAGTTTAAGAAAATAAAAATAGTTGAAGCTATGGACATGATATATGAAGATATAAGAACTACTTTTGAAGATGAGTATGTTGGGAAGGTATTAAATTCTTATGATAATAAGGTTATATTCTTAACAGCTGTTAATGCTTACTTTAAGCAACTTCAAAAAGATGGAGTTTTAGATCCAAATAATGATGCTATAGCTGATATAGATGTTGATGCTCAGGAGCTATATCTTAATAAACAAGGTATAAATACTGATGATATGAATGCTCAAGACTTAAGAGAAGCTAATACTGGTTCTACAGTATTTTTCAAAGCTAATGTTAAGCCACTTGATGCTATGGAAGATTTAGAATTTAATATTTATATATAGGAGGTATAACTTATGGCTGCTATACGAGGTTATAATCAAGTATCGGGAACATGGGGACAGATTTGGTATGATGGTGTTTTAGTTATGGAAGTTAAATCCTTTGAAGCTAAGGTTACAGCTAATAGGGAAGAAGTTCAAATAGGTATGAGTAAGGACTCTAAACTTACATCTTTATCAGGTGAGGGAACTTATTCAGTATATAAAGTTTATACTAGAGGTAAAAAGAAGGTATTAGAAGCTTGGAAAAAAGGTAAAGATCCTAGATCAACTCTAGTTGGTAAAATAAAAGACCCTGACTCTCCAGGTGGACAAGGTGAAAGAGTTACTATAGATAATGTATGGTTAAATGAGCTTATATTATTACAATTTGAAAAAGGAACTCCATGCGAGGAAGAGTATAGCTTTGGATTTACTCCAGAGGATGCATCTTTTGTTGATATAATAGCTTAATAATATTAGAGGTAGTCAATTTTGACTACCTTTTTTCAATAATTAAATTATGAAAATTAGGAGGTAGTCAAAATGGCTAAAAAAGAGGTTTTATCATTAAAAGATATATTAAAGAGAAAAGAGTATTTTAAAAATAAAAAAAATGAGACTAAGGAACTTTATGTAAAAGGTTTAGACGGAAACATAGTTATAACTAAGATAGATAGAGACTTATATCTTGAGGCTTTTGATATGGAAAGAGGAGAAGGAGATCTACACATAGTTTATAACTCAATAGTTGAACCAAATA
>OGEU01003003.1_pt1 | contig 11294 bp, 10 predicted proteins | sample 1570651 | NCBI WGS metagenome assembly OGEU01 (sample SAMEA2582129, study PRJEB24529) | metagenome | biome: Human gut stool | place: China | collected 2011
GCAAAACAACTATGGACATCTATGCAAAAGTGAAGTATAATAAACCAGAGGAGTTATTTGGGGTAGTAAATGGTGCGTTTCATCAGGCTATTGCTGAATGAAAAAGGCCGTTTTTTATGGTCCGCACACCGGATAACTGAGAGGCAGAAAGCCGGAAAAGCCCGGAGTATCAAGGGAAAACAGCTCAAAAACTCGCGCAATACGGTCTCAAAGCTGCACGTCGTGCACCACAGTTCAGCAAACGTTAGTCGTTTCCGAATTATATTCAAAACATTCAAACAATATTCCCGGAAGCTTTGGGCTTCCGGGATTTTTATCTAAGTACCAGGTCAGGTACACATTTTCCAATATATAGAAATAGTCTTATAAATAGCATTATTTTAACAGAAATCAAGATTATATAATTTCAGATTACCGTTACAATTTAATGATAAGCATTATCATAATCAGAATATGATTACATTTACAAGCTGCTACTGGCGACTATTGCAGTACAAAATGAGAGATTCAGGGAAAGAGCTGTAGAGGAGAAGACATAGTTACAGCGCAGGATGAGCGATTCAGGGAAAGAGCTGTAGAGGAGAAGACATAGTTACAGCACAGGATGAGAGATTCAGGGAAAAAGCTATAGAGGAGAAGATATAGTTACAGCCGAAAATGAGAGATTCGAGAAAAAAGCTGTAGAGGAGAAGATATAGTTACAGCGCAGAATGAGAAATTCAGGGAAAAAGCTGTAGAAAAGATGGCACAGTTACAGCACAGGATGAGAGATTCGAGAAAAAGGCTGTAGAAAAGATGGCACAGTTACAGCACAAAATGAACATTTCGGGAAAAAAGCTGTAGAAAATGGTGAAAAGTTACAGCTGAATTTGGGAGAGCCGGAGAAAAAGCTGCAGAAGGGGTGATTTAGTTACAGCTGAAAATGAGAGGGGAGAAAAAACAACTGTAATAGAATGGAAAAGTAGAGTTATTTATTGCAATTAATAAGAAGTGGAGGAAATGCATGAAGGGGTTAAGAAAATTATTGATAGAGGAATACTTGAGATTGGAGAAGATTGCTGGAAAGCTGAGAAAAGAATTGGCAGATATGCCAGAGGGAACGCTCAGGGTATCAAAATCTCATAATTATACTCAGTTTTATCATGTGAAAAAAGAGAATGATATGAAATGCCAAAAATTTCTTCAAAAATCCGAGATGGATTTAGTGAGAAAATTAGCTCAAAAATCATATGATGAAAAAGTATTGAGAATAGCAGAAAAACGGCTGCAACAAATGAAATCGCTGGTTGGGACATATCATGATAATGAAATTGAAGAAGTATATAAGAAGGAGCATCCTGCCCGAAAAGCATTCGTGATTCCGGTGGAACCAACAGAGGAGCAATTGGAAATGGAATGGTATAGGAGAGAATACAAGGGAAAAGAATTTCAGGAGGGAGTGCCGGTTATTATTACGGAAAAAGGGGAACGTGTGAGATCAAAAACAGAAAAAATGCTGGCAGACTTCTTTTATAGAAAAGAAATCTTATATAGATATGAAAAACCATTATATTTAAAAGGATATGGGATTGTTTATCCGGATTTTACATTCTTTTCCAGAAAAAAGCGAAAGGAAATTTATTGGGAACATGAGGGCATGATGGATAACCCTGAATATGCAAGAGCAGCAATAAGAAAGATTGAATCTTATGAAAAGAACGGAATATATCCGGGTGAAAATTTGATACTTACATTTGAAACTCAGCAGAATGTGCTGGATTTTAAAATTATAGAAGAGATGATAGACAGATATTTACAATAGATATATAAACAAGCAGGGCGCTTTTAAAGCTCTCTGCCAGCCAATAGCCCGGGCATTAGACCAATAGCCCGAGCATTCAGGCAAATAGCCCAGCGCTTAGCCGATAGACCGAGCATTCAGGTAATAGAGAGTGCATTCAGCCATTAGACAAGTTCTCTGGAAAATACCCGGAATATCTTCCTGTTATTTCAGAAAGAACCGGATAAGCCTGTCATGAAGAGAAGTATATGGCTGGTATCTCATAGGCAGATCAATCCAGGTTTTTTTATCAACGATGCTTTTGTAATGGGAAAAGGTATCAAATCCGGTTTTACCATGATAAGAACCCATGCCACTTTCACCGAAGCCGCCAAAGCCCATTTCTGTTGTGGCAAGATGAATGATGGTATCGTTGATACAGCCACCACCGAAACCAGTATGGGAAATGACTTCGTCTGCAGTCTTTTTGCTTGAAGTAAAGATATAGAGTGCAAGAGGATGAGCCATGGAATTAATTTTGCCGGTAGCTTCACTCATATGTGAAAAAGTTAATACAGGCATAACCGGACCGAAGATTTCTTCTGACATGACGGCATCTTCAAAAGTGACATGATCCATGACGGTTGGCTCAATCTGTAATGTTTCTTTGTTGGAATTACCGCCATAAATTACTTTTGAAGAATCAATCAGCCCATTGATGCGATGAAAATGCTTTTCGTTGATGATTTTGCCATAATCGGAATTCTCAAGAGGAGATTCCCCATATTGCCGGATGATTTCTTTTTTTATTTCTAAGAGCAAAGCATCTTTGATCTGCTCATCGCAATATACATAATCCGGTGCCACACAGGTCTGGCCGCAGTTGAGATATTTCCCGAATACGATTCGTCTGGCAGCTAATTTCAGGTTGGCATCTGCTGCAACGATGCAGGGACTTTTTCCACCAAGCTCAAGTGTTACCGGAGTAAGGTGGGAAGCTGCATGCTCTAAGACAGTTTTGCCGACCGCCTGACTTCCGGTAAAGAATATATAGTCAAAGTGCGACTGCAAAAGAGCCGTATTTTCTGCCCGGCCACCGGTTACAACTGCTACATATTTCTCTTCAAAACATTCTTTTATCAGAGATGTGATGATGGCACTTGTGTTAGGCGAGTAGGCGCTTGGTTTTAAAATGACAGTATTTCCTGCGGCAATTGCATCGATTAATGGGTCAATGGTTAACAGAAAAGGATAATTCCAGGGGCTCATAATCAGTACAACACCATATGGAGACGGTTTTTTGTAGCTTCTGGAATGAAATTGTGCAAGGGGCGTATGAACGGTTTTTTCACTGGCAAATTTTCTGGTGTGCTTTATCATATAGGTAAGTTCGCTTAAAGCCAGTCCGGCTTCGCACATATAGCTTTCGTGGGCTGATTTTCCAAGGTCAGCCTTAAGCGCTGCTAAAATTTCATTTTCATGGTTTGAAATAGTATTTTTCAGCTTTTTTAAAGCGGCAATCCGGTAAGCAACTGATAATGTTTCACCGGTTTTAAAATAATTGCGCTGCGTAGAAACAAGTTCTGTTATTTCAGCTTCAGTCATTATTTTTCCTCCTCTGGCATAAGCATATAATAGTATTTTTCGAGCTCTTTTGCATTCATCAGAACTGGAACCGGATAAAGCGGGTTTGCTTCTTTATCGGCATATCTGGAAAGCTCCGGAATATCTTCTTTTTGAATCTCGGAAAAAGTATCACCAATCTGGAAATATTTTTTCATGTCTTTGATGGCAGAGATAAATTTATCAGCAGCTACTTCATAATCATCGGATTCGTCAGCAATACCTGCATAAACAGCAAGTTGGTAGAGCTTTTTGTAAATGGTAGAACCATAATCTTCTAATACCATCGGAAGTATTGTCGCATTGGCAAGTCCGTGTGGAATATTATATTTGCCGCCAAGGGAGTGGGCTACGGCATGGACATAGCCGACATAGGATTTGGTAAAAGCACATCCGGCAAAGAAAGAGGCTTTCAACATTTCTTTTCTTGCTTCTATATTCTGACCGTCGTCATATGCTTTGTAGATATTGTCAAAAATTAATTTAGTTGCTTTTTTAGCATATTTTCTGGTATGCCTTGTAGTAGAACCGCCAATATAAGCTTCTACGGCGTGGGTTAAGGCATCCATACCGGTGGTGGCGGTAAGAGATGGCGGAAGACTTATGGTTACTTTCGGGTCTAATACAGCATATGCAGGAATTAAAGGAAAATCATTGATGGCATATTTATGTCTTGTCTGGGCATCTGTGATAACAGCAGCGAGAGTGGTTTCGCTTCCGGTTCCTGCAGTTGTCGGAATCGCAACCAATAAAGGCAGTTTTCTATGCACTTTTAAGATACCTTTCATTTTGGATAAAGACTGCTTAGGTTTTGCAATTCTTGCACCGACGGCCTTGGCACAGTCGATACTGGAGCCACCACCAAAACCAATGATAGCATCACAATGTTTTTCAAGATAAAGCACTCTTGCTTCTTCTACATTTGTTGTAGTTGGATTAGCGACCGTCTTATCATAGATAAAATAATGGATGTTATGGTGGTCAAAATGCATAAGCATCCGGTCTAAAAGACCAAATTTGCGGATACCGGCATCTGTAATGATTAATATAGTATCAATGCCTTTTTCTTCAAAAAGCCCGGTCAGTTTGGAAGTGCTGTAAAAAACTTCCGGATGTCTGTAAGGCAAAAAAGGGATTGCAATTTTAAAACATTTCTGAAAAATTCTGCAATATGCAGCTTTACATTTATTCATGATCATCATTCCTTTCTAATTCATCACAATATTGTTCTAAGTTTGCGGAAATTGTTTTTAATGCAGAATAAAAGACAGCCCGGGTTTCATCGGAAAGATCTGAGCCGCCAAAAGATACCGCATTGTTGATTGCGGCATTTACTTTTTGGGCATAAGCAATCCCTTTGGGTGTCAGGATGACCTTGGCGCGGTATTTCCGCTTGTCGGACGTATCTTCTGCGTTGACATATTCTACCAGCCCCTGTTCTAGGAGGTCGGCAAGCGCCCTGGAAATACCAGCCTTGTTTTCTTTGGCGAGAACACAGATTTCAGCGGCAGTAAGACCTTCCGGAGAATTGTTTAGAAAATTCATGCATGTAACATGAGTACCCTTAAGACCAATTTTGTTCATCTCATATTTCTTTATTTTTACAATGTTTTTGTAAAGCGATGCAATATTGGTGGTAAAAGTTTCAAATCGTTCAATCATAGCTGCCTCCATAAAGCTACGGGAAAAAGGTATAAATTTCCGTTATTTGCAAAAAAAAAGATGTTGCATACTCAACATATAAAAGCATAACAGTTAAAAGTTGAATAGTCAACATCTTTGCGCATATATAGAATAAAAAAGTATTGGAAGCGAACTAATTCAATATAGAAAGAATAAATCTCCGGTTTCAGTTGTAGTTTACAGAAACCACACATCCGGATTGGTAGAAGAGATGCAGACAGCTTCGGCATATGTGGGATACAACCTTAGGCATCAGTGCCGGCAGGATTTCGATGTAATCCGGTTTAACAGAGCGAAGCTGCTTTTCGATGCTGCTGTAAGCCATGGAATCGATGACAAAGAAACGCAGAGTCGTGGAAAGTTCTAATTCCCTGGCTCGTTTAATAAGGGCTGGTTTGGTAGTGATAATACCGTCAGCCCGGGTAAATTTCTGAATGAAATCCACGGCAATCTCTTTCCCGGAAAGACCGTTAATTAAATCAATGTGTACCATAGCGGTTTTTCCGGCAGATTTCACTTTGTCTACAATATCTGAAATATTGCAGATATCTCCAAACAGAATAAAAATAACCTGGCTGTCACAGGTCAGACATTTTTCTAATCCTGTCATATCTTTAATTGCCGCAATAATCGGTGAATTATTCATAGCGTCTCTACAGTTGGAAAGCATAATATAACCGCCTTTCTGAATCTTTGTAACTATTATACCTGTATTTGAAAAAAATGATAAAGAGAAATGAAAAGAAATATGTTATAATTTAAAGACAAATACATCGCAAAGAGAAAGAGGAAACAAATGGATTTTAATGCAGTTTATCATCAGGCGAGTGACAATTATTGTTATCCGTTGAATGAAGATGAGTTAATTATTAATATTAAGACGGGATATGATGTGCAATCGGTATCCATCATATCAGGAGACCCATTTGCTGCTGGTATCTTAGGTGGCGGAGAGCATTGGGATGGAACGGAAGAGGCAATCATTTATAAGAAGCGTCTGAAAAATCAGATTTGGTGGACAACAACCGTCCGACCGGAGTATAAACGTCTGAAATATTATTTTAAGTTACAGACAGAAAATGAAAGCTGGTTCTATTTTGAGGATGGATTTGTCAGTGATGAGCAGATGCATCTGGAAGGCAGAAGCCGCCAGTGTTTTGTATTTCCGTGGATGAATCCGTGCGATGTGCCGCGTACACCTGCATGGGTAAACGATACTGTGTGGTATCAGATTTTCCCGGACCGTTTCTGTAACGGCGACCATTCCATTGACCCGGAGGATGTAGTGCCGTGGCGTGAGCATGGCAGAGTAAAAAATGAGGAATGCTTTGGCGGAGATCTGGCTGGAATCACAAGTAAGCTGGATTACCTGCAGAATCTTGGAATCAATGGATTATACCTGACACCAATCAATGAGTCACCATCCAACCATAAGTATGATACGACGGATTATACAAAGATAGACCCACGGTTCGGAGATGAAGAGACATTGATTCATCTGGTGGAAGAAGCACATAAACGTGGCATCCGTGTAATGTTAGATGGCGTGTTTAATCATTGCGGATATTATTTTGCACCATGGCAGGATGTTCTGGAAAAGGGTCCGGAGTCAGAATATTATGACTGGTTTATGATTAATGAATGGCCGTTTGACCGGAAAGGAAAGGCAGCAAAGAAAAAACAGATTTATACCTTTGCCTTTTATGATGGAATGCCGAAAATCAATACCAATAATCCGGAGGTCAGAAAATATTTTGTAGACATCTGTGCAAACTGGGTGGAGCATTATGGTATTGACGGAATCCGTCTGGATGTGGCAAATGAGGTATCTCATCGATTCTGTAAGGAGCTGCATGCCAGAGTAAAGGAAATTAACCCGGACATTTATATTTTAGGAGAAATCTGGCACAATGCACTTCCGTGGCTTCGCGGGGATGAATTTGATGCCGTTATGAATTATCCACTGGGACAAAGTATTAAGGATTTCTGGATAGATAAAAGCCTGACCAATGAGGATTTTGAGTATACGATTAACCGCTGCTATACAAGCTATATGCAGCAGACCAATGATGTGCTTTTCAATCTTCTGGATTCTCATGATACAAAGCGGCTCCGCTCGGATGTGAAAAATCTGGATGAGTATTTTGCGCAGATTGCAGTATTATTTGCAATGCCGGGCAGTCCTTGCATTTACTATGGAACAGAAATTGCAATGGAGGGAAGCTATGACCCGGATTGCAGACGTTGTATGCCTTGGAAGGACATTGAGGCTGGAAAATATGCTGAGCGCAGCAAAATTATTGCAACATTGATTCATCTGCGCAGACAGGAACCTCTTTTAAAAAGCCGCAATTTCCATTTCCCAAATGATTATGCCAAGTACAAGCGTGTTATCCAGTTCCGGAAAGTGGATTTTCCGGATTGTTATGTGGAGGTAATCATCAACTGCTGTGAAGAAGATGTTGAAGTGGAACAGCAGGGAGAAATCCTGCTTGCCCGCCACTACATTGATTCCACACTTTTGTCAAATGGTGTGCTGATAAGAAGAATAAGAAAGTAGGTGTAGTAAAATGAATGAAGATGAAAAGGGATTTGAAATGATTGGACAGAAATTAATACAATCAGAAATAGGGAGTTAAATTATAGCTCCAAGGTAAATGAAAAATAGAACAATGAATGCAATAACAATCCCAATAACAATCCATGTCCAGTGAAAATGCATGTTTTGTGGTTCTCTATCAGCTTCATTGGCATAGAGTGGGTTATATGGCATCGTTCTATGTTGCATAGACTGATTTGGTGTGGAGACACTATTAGCAGAAGTATTAGTATTTCTGTTAGGAGAAAGCAACTGATGTTTTAGGGCAAGAGGGTCACTCTGGTTTAATAATCGCTGATAAAAGGACTGAATCCACAGAGTATCATCTGAGGTAGCGAGCGAACCAGGAGATGTATTGATATCATGGCTGAGCTGATTTCTGAGATAGAGCAGATATTTCAGCTTTTTTAAATCAGAATTCCAGTTGGGAATCATTCTTGCAACTGAAAAGGGAGTATGCTCCATATCTTCAATATAATATTTAATACCACTTTTATAGTTTTTCTCCCGCTCTTTCTGATACAGATCATCACAAAAGCTGGCTGACTTTTTGTATGCTTCATAAAATTCATTATCGGTTGGTGTCATTTTTTACTCCCCCTATTATTTCTTTGCAATGCGGTCGGCCTCTGTAATCGGACGGAGAACACGGCATGGATTACCGGCGGCAACGACATTGGAAGGAATGTCCTTTGTGACGACGCTTCCGGCACCGATAATGGTATTTCCACCAATGGTGACACCTGGAAGAATGGTGACATTACCGCCCATCCAGACGTTATCGCCAATAGTAATCGGAAGCGCCTTTTCCAGCCCAAGATTGCGTTCTTCGGCGATGGTAGCATGAACGGCTGTATACATGCCGCAGTTTGGACCGATAAAACAGTGGCTGCCAAGAGTGATTGGAGCACAGTCCATCAGATAGGCATTGTGATTGATAAAGCAATCAGAGCCAATGTTACAGTTATAACCATAATCGGTATAAAATGGGGAGAGAATGGTAACACGTTCACCCATTTTTGGAAGCAGTTTTTTAAGAATATCTTCCCGCAGTTCCTTTTCCTTTGGTGCAGTATGGTTGAAAGTGAAATATAAATCTTCGGCTTTCTCACGTTCTTCTGATAATTCCTGGTCATAATTGGCATCATACCAAAGTCCCAGCTTCATTTTTTCTGATTCTGTCATAGGAACCCTCCTGATTCGTTACAAATAGAAATTGTATAAAATTAATTGAAAATCATATTACAAAAACCACACATCCGGATTCGTAGATGAGATGCAGACTGCTCCGGCATTCAGCATGGAAACTACATCTTCTTTATCGGAAATGAGTCCGCCGGTAATAACCGGAACTTTTGAAAGCCGGCATATGCGGGATACAACCTTAGGCATTAGTGCCGGCAGGATTTCAATGTAATCCGGTTTTACAGAACGAAGCTGCTTTTCAATGCTGTCATAAGCCATGGAATCAATGACGAAGAATCGCAGAATCGTGGAAAGCTCTAATTCCCTGGCTCGTTTGATAAGGACTGGTTTTGTAGTGATAATTCCATCGGCGTGGGTGTATTTGCGGATGAAATCCACAGCAATCTCTTTTCCGGACAGGCCATTGATTAAATCAATATGTACCATAGCCGTTTTCCCTGCAGCTTTGACCTTATCTACAATATCTGCAATATTGCAGATGTCTCCAAACAGGATAAAAATAACCTGACTATCGCAGGTGAGACATTTTTTCAATCCTGCCATATCCTTGATGGCTGCAATAATCGGAGAATTATCTATAGCATCTTTACAATTTGAAAGCATAGTAAAACCGCCTTTCTACGCATCGTATTTTCGTATTTATAAATATTATACCGTCATTTCCGGAAATGATAAAGGAAAACTATAAAATCATAAAGAAAAACAAACAGATACGCCAGCATCCGACCCCTCAATCAGATACTGGCGCACCAAAACAGTTATTCCCCTGGAATAAATATTTATCAGAATGATGTGAATCATTTGATAACAATGAGATTATAATTTTGCAGGAACATTTTTTGTGGCAACAATATCCACGCCGGTGCCTGCAACGTCCTGAACCAGAATATCTCCGATAGAGACCGGTGCAGGAACAGTGATGCCACAGAGAGCATTGATAATTGCAAAAATCTTTTCTTTTGGGATATCCTCTTTGGTTTTGCAGGACACCATCGGAATCGTGCCACCGGATACCCGGACGGTAGAAGTTACGATTCTGGTTGGATGGGTAACTTCCTTACGGGCATAAGCATCGCCGCGTTTGCAGGTGTTGCCGGTAACATCAAGAATTTCTGCATTTTCCATGGTTACGGTAATAGAGCAGCCTAAAGGGCAGCCGATACAGGTTAATTCACGTTTTTCCATCCTCTTACGCCTCCTCTATACAAATGGTAATCTGCTCTAAATCAGGGCAGTTGGTAAGCTGTTCTTTGGTAAGGACAACGGATTCCATCTCGCCCGGAGCCATAACCGGACGTTTCCGGAAGCTGATACGTTCTTTGCCGAAGTAAGTGGCAATTCCGCAGTTTTTATAAATTTGTCCCACGCGGAACCGGACAGTAACTTTGTCTGCCATAGCCTCCGGTCGGATGTATTTTGGAACGGTATAGCGGACGCCACCGGTTGGAATAATTTCGACAGATGGCTGGCTGCATTCGGAAACGGATGCATCGGAATGCTGGCTGCTGGTATTACATGCATCAGCAGTGTTGCCGGATAAAATATAATGTGCAGCATTCGCTCCGGCGATACCGGCTTCTTCAGAAACATAATCCACCAGGTCATGCACATGCAGCACGTTGCCCGCGGCAAAGACGCCGGGCAGGTTCGTTTCCAGACTCTCATTGACCGCCGGGCCGCCGGTGACGGGGTTCAGCGCCACGCCCGCGGCGCGGCTCAGCTCGTTTTCGGGCAGCAGCCCGCAGGAAAGCAGCAGCGTGTCGCAGTCGTAGTGCTCCTCGGTGCCGGGGACGGGTTTTCCGTTTTCGACCCGCGCCAGCGTGATGCCGGTCACGCGCTCCTTGCCCTGAATGTCCACTACCGTGTGGCTCAATTTCAGCGGAATGCCAAAATCATCGAGGCACTGCACAATATTGCGCTTTAAGCCGCCGGAGTACGGCATCAGCTCCGCCACGCAGAGCACCTTTGCCCCCTCCAGCGTCATGCGGCGTGCCATGATAAGGCCGATGTCGCCGCTGCCCAGAATCACGACCCGCCGCCCGGGCAGGCAGCCCTCCATGTTGACGAGCCGCTGCGCCGTGCCCGCGGTGAAGATGCCCGCGGGCCGGTAGCCCGGAATGTTCAGTGCGCCGCGCGGGCGCTCACGGCAGCCCATGGCCAGAATGACCGCCTTGGGGTGCAGCTGAAACAGTCCGTCGGTCTTGTTCATGGCGGTGACGGTCTTGTCCGCCGCCAGATCCAGCACCATCGTGTTGAGCTTGTATTCAATTTCCAATTCGCGTACCTGCGTCACAAACCGTGCCGCGTACTCGGGGCCGGTCAGCTCCTCTTTAAAGGTATGCAGGCCGAAGCCATTGTGGATGCACTGGTTCAGGATGCCGCCCAGCTCGTTGTCGCGCTCTAAGATAAGGATATCGCGCAGAC
>OGEU01003021.1_pt1 | contig 11242 bp, 8 predicted proteins | sample 1570651 | NCBI WGS metagenome assembly OGEU01 (sample SAMEA2582129, study PRJEB24529) | metagenome | biome: Human gut stool | place: China | collected 2011
GCGGGTTGGTCTCGCACAGCATAGCGAAACCGGTCTGACGACAGGCGTAAACATCGCTGTGATCACCAAAAATATTTAAAGACTGGGTAGCTACGGTACGCGCGGATACGTCGAATACACAAGGAAGCTGCTCGCCTGCGATTTTGTACATGTTCGGGATCATAAGTAACAGACCCTGAGATGCTGTAAAGGTTGTGGTCAGCGCACCTGCTGCAAGGGAACCGTGTACGGCACCTGCTGCACCTGCCTCAGACTCCATCTCTACGACTTTGACCTGATTGCCAAAAATATTCTCCTGTCCTGCTGCAGACCACTGATCTACGGTATCTGCCATCGGGCTGGAAGGTGTAATTGGGTAAATAGCTGCAACATCTGTAAACGCATAAGCTACGTGAGCTGCCGCTGTATTACCGTCCATTGACTGTTTTGCTCTGGACATTATTATTCCTCCTTAAATTAAAATAGAGTGTCATATTCCGACTTAAGACTAATTTTAGCATTTAATTTGTCGATTGTAAAGGTTTCAGACTGTACGAAAACGTGTGCAATCTACATTTGTCATGTTCTGTTTGTCCCTGGTCAGATATACTTTTTTTCAAACTCCTCCAGGGGCAGCGGGCGGTCAAAATAATAGCCCTGACCGTAGTTAAAACCGCACTCCATCAAAAACGTCCGCTGCTGCTCCTCCTCGATTCCCTCAAAAATCACCTCCTCCTTTGCCGACTGGATGAACTGCCCCATCTGATAGACAAAAGCACTCTGTCCGTTCTGGTGGATTTTGTCGGTAAAGCTCTTGTCGATCTTCACTACATTCGCCGGGATTTCCAACAGCACGCTCAGCGACGAGTAGCCGGTTCCAAAATCATCGATGGCGATGCGGTAGCCGAGTTTGCCAAGTCTGGTAAGACACGCCTTTAAGCTGTCTAACTTCTCCACAATCACACTCTCCGTCACCTCGATCTCTATGTAGCACGGATCAATCCCGTACCGCTGCAGGGTATTCTGCAGGCGTTCGATAAAATCGTCGCCGCCGTTCTCAAAATTTCTCCTGGAAAAATTGGTGGAGATCGTAAACAGTTCTCTTCCGGAATCCCTCCAGCGGCGCATTGCCCGAAGCAGCTGTTCCAGAATATAAAAATCCAGATCCACGATATAGCCTATATTTTCCAGTGCAGGGATAAACCGTGCGGGAGACAGAATCTCGCCGGATTCCAGACGCCAGCGTGCAAGCGCCTCGGCGCCGTAGACCCGCTCCTCGCGGAGCAGGAACTTCGGCTGTAAATATACCTCGAACTCGCCCCGCTGCAGTGCCGCGTAAAATCTTCCGGTAATCCGGATTCCCTCATCACGTTTTTTCCTCATGTCATCCCGGTAAACGACCGCTCCCACATTCTGCTCCTTGGCAAGCTTTCGTGCCAGATTGGCTCCCTCCAGTATCTTCTCAAACGTCTCTTCCCCGTCATCGATAAAGCAGATTCCAGCCGAAAGCTGCATGGCTCCCGCCGGATAGCGGATCTTTAACTGTTCGCCAAACATCTGATCCTCTCTCTCCACAAGCCCCAGAATGTTCTTTTTGTCCGTTCCTCTGACCAGCTCAATGAAATAATCCGAATACATTCTACAGGCCTCCACGACATGGGACTCGCTGCGGATTAACGCTGCAAGCTCCTGCAGAATACTGTCGCCGGCCTCCTGTCCATAATTTTCATTTACATAGGCAAAGTTGTTCACGTCCAGATTTACCAGCGCGTACACCATGTTCTCATCCTGCGCAAGCCCACCGCTCTTTAATTTTTTCCGGATCAGCCTGCGGAATGTGTCCAGATTATACAGTTCCGTCAGCATATCCTGATTCTGCAGATGCCGTATCTCTGCCTGGTCATCGCTCTGCCTGCTGCGAAGGGAGACAAATACAGCAACCACCCGCGCGAGTTCACTGAGCATCCCTGCTTCCTCTTTGGAAAATCCCTCTGCACTGCTGCTTCCCACACACAGGCAGCCACTTCTGTTACCGGAAAATTCAAACTTTACATTTCCACAGTTTTTGATGGAAGTTCCATGATATTTCTCCGCCCCCAACTGGGGAACCTCCGTTAATATATCTTCCGTTGGCGTCGAGACAAAACGCCCGATTTCCGCCTCCCGGAACACTGTAACCGATTGTGGGAATACCTGTTGTTCCACCCGGCTGCCATCCCGGTTCCAGTAATTCATCAACACCATTTCCTGCTGTTCTTCCCGGTACTCAAACACCATGGCAAAGCCCAGCCCGTATTTTTTCCCAATCTGTTCGATCAGCACGTTCAAAGATCCGTTGATATCTTTCGCATGCGAGAGAAGGCTGAACGCAAAATTCAGGAACTCTTTATCCACCTTCTGCCCGCTTTCCGGAGCATATTCAATCCTGTCGCGCCTGCGCTCCCGCTCTGCTCCCTCTTGCTGCTTTTTGCCCGCAAACGAATAGTGGTCTTTTCCTTCCCGCTTCGTGGCATACATCGCCCGGTCAGCCATCGCAAACAGGGTCTCATAATCTCTTCCATCCTCGCCGTATACTGCCATGCCGATGCTGAGCGTCACCTCAACGATGGCGTCGTCGCCGATCAGCTTTTTTCTGGCTTCCCGGCCCAGCGCCGCGGCGCACGCTTCTGCCTCCTTTGGAGCCACATCCCGCATCAGCGCCAGAAATTCATCTCCTCCGACTCTTGCGGTGACATCTGTCTCCTGAAACCGGCTTTGCATCACACCGGCAATATCAGTAATTACCGTATCTCCGACGGTATGCCCGAATGTATCGTTGATCCGCTTAAAATTATCAATATCGATCAGGAACAGCACATGCTGTTTTTCCGGCTCACTTTTTAAAATCCGTTCTACCTCTCCGGATGCCGCCACCTTATTATAAAGCCTTGTCAGCGGGTCGCGCTTCGCCTCCTCCGACAGTTCCTCCTGAATCCTGCGGTCGGAGCTGACATCGTAGCTGCGTCCGATGATGCGGATAATCTGTCCGTTGTCCCCGACAATGCTCCGGTAAATCGTCCGGTACCACACATATACAGGTTCCTCCCCGGCAGCCGCCACATTCATCCGGTAATCAATACTTCCTGTCCGCACATCCCTGCTGGCTGCCTCCAGCACCCTGGCATACGCGGCACGATCCTCCTCGCAGATATCCGCGAGCATCTCCTCATAATCCATATATCTGCGCCCTGCCGTTCCCGGCTGCCCGTTCCCGCGATATTTGCGCGGCACCCTGAAACGCCGCTGTGCAACGTCGTACTCTAGCGGGAATTCATCGGTGACCTCTTCTAACATGCTGTACTGCTCCTCCATCAGGCGCAGTTCTTCCTCCAGATTCTTCCGCTTGTCTATGTTCCAGCTTGCCAGGATATAGTAAGGTACCGCGTCCCGGTAATAATACAGTCTGCACCGCATCAGTTCCCAGCAGACGCCGCCGCTCTTCGTACGGATGCGCAGTTCAATCTCCTCCGTGGTTCTTAGTTCCCGGCACACTTCGATGGCATCCTCGAACACACCGGTATCGTCCCGGTACAAATACTCCACAAACGGCGTATTTCCGGTCAGTTCCTCCCTGTCATACCCCTCTGCATGCAAAAATTCCCGGTTCACCATCTCAATATACAGCTCATTCCCGCCGCGGACTACCGCTATTCCGACCGGCATCTTGCCGATCAGATCTTTTCTCTGCCCCCGCTCCATGTCTATTGTATTTATTTGCGTATCCCCATACTCCATAAAATCAATCTCCTGAGATGCAATTTCCTCTGTCATACTTAAGATAACTCCGATTGCCTTCCCGTACATTATATCAAATTTTTAACGAAATCCAAACAATTTGTCACAGCGTGAAAGCCCTTTTTAATAAGAAGTTCCGGTTGCATTTCTCCGTATTTTTTAGTATGATACGAATTGGTGCAATAAAAGCAGGTGATTTACAAGAAAAGTTAGGAGAACATAAATATGATCAGTACAAGCAACATCACTTTACGAATCGGAAAAAAAGCTCTCTTTGAAGATGTCAACATCAAATTCACAGAGGGCTGCTGCTACGGTCTGATCGGTGCAAACGGCGCCGGAAAATCTACGTTCCTCAAGATTCTGTCCGGCCAGCTTGAACCGACGAGCGGAGAAGTTATCATCACGCCGGGTCAGCGTCTTTCCTTTTTGCAGCAGGATCATTTTAAATATGACGAGTACACGGTACTCGATACCGTTATCATGGGCAACAAGCGTCTCTACGATATCATGAAAGAAAAAGACGCGATCTACATGAAAGAGGATTTCACGGACGAGGACGGTATCCGCGCCAGCGAACTTGAAGCGGAGTTCGCAGATATGGACGGCTGGAATGCCGAGTCCGATGCAGCCACCATGTTAAATGGTCTTGGCATCCCGACGGAGGATCACTACACACTCATGGCGGATATGCCAAGTGCCTTAAAGGTCAAGGTTCTCCTTGCACAGGCGCTCTTCGGCAACCCGGACATTCTTCTTTTGGATGAGCCGACCAACCATCTGGATCTCGATGCGATCAGCTGGTTAGAAGAATTCTTAATCAACTTTGAGAACACGGTCATCGTTGTTTCCCACGACCGCTACTTCTTAAACAAAGTCTGCACAAACATTGCAGATATCGACTACGGAAAGATCCAGCTCTACGCCGGCAACTATGATTTCTGGTATGAGTCCAGCCAGCTTCTCGTAAAGCAGATGAAGGAAGCCAACAAGAAAAAAGAGGAGAAGATCAAGGAGCTGCAGGAATTCATCTCCCGTTTCTCCGCGAATGCTTCCAAATCCAAGCAGGCGACTTCCAGAAAGCGTGCCCTGGAAAAGATTCAGCTCGACGAGATCCGTCCGTCCAGCCGTAAATACCCGTATATCGATTTCCGTCCGAACCGTGAGATCGGCAATGAAGTTCTGACCGTCGAAGGCATTACCAAGACCATCGACGGCGTCAAGGTGCTCGACAATGTCTCCTTTATCGTCGGACATGACGACAAGATCGCGTTTGTCGGAAGCAACGAGCTGGCAAAGACAACGCTCTTTAAGATTCTTGCCGGTGAGATGGAGCCGGATTCCGGCACCTACAAGTGGGGCGTGACGACCAGCCAGTCCTACTTCCCGAAGGATAACACCGAGATCTTTGATACCGATCTTCTGATCGTTGACTGGCTGACACAGTTCTCCGAGATCAAGGATGCAACCTATGTCCGCGGTTTCCTCGGACGTATGCTGTTCGCCGGAGATGACGGTACCAAGAAAATGCGTGTCCTCTCCGGTGGAGAAAAAGTACGTGTCCTGCTTTCCCGCATGATGATTATGGGAAGCAACGTGCTGATCTTAGATGAACCGACCGACCATCTGGATATGGAGTCCATCACCGCATTAAACAACGGACTCATCAAGTTCCCGGGCGTTATTCTTTTTGCCTCCCGTGACCATCAGGTTGTCCAGACCACAGCGAACCGTATCATCGAGTTCCTGCCGGACGGCACCTTTGTCGACAAGGTATCCACCTACGACGAATACCTCGAGAATGATGAGATGGCAAGAAAACGTCAGGTATACTCCATGTCATCGGATGACGAGGGCGATAACTAAGACCCGGTCTTTTTTACAAAATCACACGGGAGCGCTGTGTCAGGAAAAATCTCCGGCATAGCGCTCCCGTTTTCTGTTCTTCTAAATTCTGTTTTCACTCCCGCCGATTCCGCGATCCTGTTCTCCGGCGCCCCTACGCTTCCTTAGGCTTCCGCTACTCTGCCTCCCGCATACCGAGCGCAAACGCTCCCATAATACCCGGATTTTCTCCAAGTGCCGGCGGCACGAGGTAGGTATCGATCTCCTTTAAGATTTTCTCATTGGAAATATACCCGCCCAGCAGTTCCTGCACTTTCGTGCGCACCATTGAAAAGAGCTGGCTCTGGTGCATAATTCCGCCCCACAGCACAATCTTCTGCGGAGAATACGTCAGAACATAATTTGCAACCGCCTCCGCGAGATAGAACGCCTCCATCTCCCAGACATCCTCCCGGTCCGCCAGTTCCTTTGCCGGTCTGCCCCAGCGCGCCTCCACCGCCGGACCGCTTGCAAGCCCTTCCAGACAGTTGGCATGGTACGGGCATTTTCCGGCGTAGGTGTCTTTCGGGTGACGCTGCAGAAGAAGATGTCCTGCCTCCGGGTGCACCAGCCCGTGCATGAGCGCCCCGTTACAGTAGACGCCCACGCCAACGCCGGTGCCGACGGTAATATAGATTGCCGTGTCGCAGTCTTTTGCGGCTCCCCAGGTAACTTCGCCAAGCACCGCCGCATTCACGTCCGTATCAAATCCGACCGGGACGCCGAGCGCCCGTGTAAAAGTTCCCACCATATCGACATTCTGCCATTCCAGCTTCGGCGTGCTGGTAATATATCCATAGGTCGGGGACGCACGGTGCAGATCCACGGGTCCGAAACAGCCGATTCCGAGTGACGAGATTCCTTTTCCCTCAAAAAACGCAGCCATGCGCGGCAGGGTAATCTTGGGCTTCTCTGTGGGAATCGTCACACGCTCTGTGATTGTGACCTGATTTTCTCCCGGCTGTCCTTTGTCTGTCTGCACTTCCCCGATCGCGCACACCATCTTGGTGCCGCCCGCTTCTATTCCACCAATCCGCATCCTTCTCTTCCTCCCTTTTCTTATATATACCACTTCGGAGTTCTCTCCGCCAGTCATATTTCAAAGAACCGGAATATTTAAGAGACAGCAGCCCTCCCGGATGAATTAGAAAATTCTCCGCACCGCCAGCACGCTGCGGTAGGTTACCGGAGAAGTCAGCGTAATGCCTGTCTTTTCATTGCTCGCATGAATCAGTGTGTTATTGCCCGCATAGATGCCGACGTGGCCGCTATAGCAGACAATGTCGCCCGGCTGGATTTCCGACAGGCTGACGGCATATCCCACACTCCGCTGTTCCGACGATGTGCGCGGCAGATTGATTCCAAATGCCGCATACACGCCCTTGACAAATCCGGAGCAGTCGGTTCCGTTTGTCAGGCTGTTGCCGCCGTATACATAAGGGTTTCCCAGAAACTGGCTCGCGTAATCGACCACCGCCTGACCGTTGGAGGAAGCCGTCTGCGCACTTTGCCCCGCACTGCTTCCGGAACCGCTTCCCGCGCTGCCTCCGGAACTGCTTCCCGCGCTGCTTCCGGAACTGCTTCCCGCACTGCTGCCCGCGCCGGATTTTTTCACCTCCTGTTTTTCTGCCGCTTTGCGGGCTGCTTCCTGTTCTGCTGCCGCACGTGCCGCCTCCGCCTCTCTGGCTTTGCGCGCTTCCTCCGCCGCACGGGCTGCCGCCTGCCGTTCTGCTTCCTCTCTGGCAAGCCGCGCCTCTTCCTGGGATTGTTAAGACTTTGAACACCTTAATTTTGACTCTGCATGAATGTACTCTGTGGACAGCGTCACATAATCCAGTGCCACATAACCGTCACCGTCCGCGGTGGACACTTTCGCCCAGCCTTCCGTCGACTCGTCGGTTACCACAACGTCATCGCCGTCCGGCAGCATGGTAAGCACCTTCGCCTCGGTTGTCGGCTCCGTCCGCACGAACAGGGTCGTCGTTGTGACGGTCGCCAGGCGCGTTCCCACACTTCTGGCAAGCTCCTCATCCCCCACGACCACATATTCCGCCTTGACATATCCGTTCACATTTCCGGACGTAATCCGGTACCACCCGTCCTCCGTCGTCTCCAGCACAGTGGCTGCGGATTTGTCGTAAAGTTTTCCAAGAATTTCACTCTCCGTATCCGGTTCCTGCCGCACGTTGACATAGTGATTCACCTGCGCCACTGCAATATCCGCAAACTCCGATGCGGTCTGCGGAAGTTCATTTTCCGCAATCTCCGCCGTCTCCCACGCTTCCTCTGCCACCATCTCCGGTTCCATCATCCGCGCCACAGCCGCGTTACTTTGCAGTTCCTCCACAACATCCGCCGTCTGCGCCTGCACTCCTCCCGCTTCCTTAAGCACCTGTGCCAGCGTCTGTGTCACGCCCGCCACCGGCACCTCACGTTTTTCCTGTCCTGCCTGCACCATTCCATAGCTTCCCAGTGTGACGGCTCCCGCCAGCAGAAGCGCCAGTATTGTCATTCTTTTCTTCATTATGTAGAATCCTCCCGATTTATTCCATATGCTTCCATATTGTTACTTATTTGTTACAAAAATATTTCATTTCTGCAACAACCGTATTGTAACAAAGGAACCACATGGAATCTACAGGGAACTCTTTCCATTTTTCGCTTTCTTTTGTCCGGTCTGCCGCTTTGTCCCGCAACGCAAAAGGAACCCAAAGGTTCTTTCGTCCCTGCGGGTTCCCTTCGTATTTTCCTTCCGGTTTAACCCAAACTTCCTTACTAATAGCAGAAGCTGTGTCCGCCGATCTTTTGGTCCAATCTCGGCGTCAACGGTTCCGTAGAAAAATATAACGTATCATTTCTTAATATATGTGTATTTCCATTCAATACCTCATGAATCGAAGTGTATTCCTTCTCCGTAGGGTTCGCCCGCTCTCTGTTCTTCCAGGAACAGAACTGCGTCGGGTTTCCCTGACTGAGCACGTCATACAAGGTATCTGGATATTTTTCAGAAGCCATCCGGTTAAAAACTACCTCGACCACGGCTTCCTGCCCTTCTGTCGGCTCGCCCTGCGATTCCAGCCAGACGATTTTTGCCAACAAATCTATCTCCTCCTGCGTCAATGTAATATTCCAGCGGTTCTCTGCACCGGTCGTCGTCTCTGCCGTCGCAGGCTTGCTCTCTGCCGCCTCCGGTGCCTCTGCTTCCCCCGATGCTGCCTGTACTTTGGCTTCCGGTGTCTCTGCTTCCTCCAGGGGTGTCTGTACTTCTTCTGCCGCATCGGACGGCGCCGTGCTTGCTACCATTGTTCTGGGGTTCTTTATGATTCCTGTCGCTTCATCTGATTCTGTCGTAAATGAATATCCGGATAAAACACGGCACACACCCGCAACCGGAACCTCTGCTTTGTCTGCCGCAGAAATTACATACGCGCTGCTGATCTCTTCTCTGCTCTCCCGTATCGTGTTCTTCTCCTCAATGTTGGCCGCAACCATGAGACAAATGCATAAAGTGCACAGCATTGTCACGTCCAATATTTTTCTGTTCATTTTGCTCCTTTCCTCAAGAATGATACTCTGTGAGCTGCTCTCGCACTCGTTGTTTCATCATACTAGATTCTTCCCAAAAGTCAAATTTCCCATTCACAAAATTCTGGAAAAATTTTCTTTACATTTTCCCAGAAATGCGGCAAAAGCGTGTTCTGTCGTATCCAATACTTCCGAGGAATGCTTTGATGTGTTAAAATAGAACTGCTCAAACTCACAAAAAAAACATCCCGAAACGGGATGTTTTCTATATTCCTTCCAATATTCCTGCGCGGTTTCTGCTATCGCAAATCCCGCCATTTTTGTACCTTTTCCGGCACAATCTTCCTCTGCTACCGTGTGAGAAACAGTTCTTCAAACACCGGGATTTTGTGTTCCGGATCCGCCTGAAAGATCGCAACATGCGCATCGTCTGTGCTCCTGTCGGCAAATGCCGGATATAAAAACCCGCAGACCGGCCGCCCCGGCTCGTACTCTCCCACCAACGGAGCGACTGCACCGATCAGATATTCATATACCTCCTCCGACTCCCCTTGCCGCTCCTTGTCCGATGCCTTTACCGGCACATCATAGCGGTCGTGAAAGACCAGAATCGCATACGGCTCCCTGCTACGGTACCGGGCACCCACAAGCTCATAAAACGTGTACAGCAGTGCATCATTTTTCAGTCCGCACTCGCGCATTCCGTACAACAACTGGCGCATTTTCCTCTGTTCTGCGCCATCCCCGAATGCGTAGCTGCGCAGGTTTACATTGGTTGCTGCAAACGGAACCGCTTTGGCAATCGCCAGATTTTTCTCCTTTTCCGCCGCAGACAGATTGAGAAAGTTCACATTAAAGCTCTCATCGATCTCTCCGTCCGGTTCCATGTAGCCGCCTGCCACACGCGTAAAGGAAGTACGGCTGGGCGTCATTCTGCGTGTCAGTTCCAGCATATCTTCTCTGTTTATCATAATTTCTCCCGTCCCGTGTTTTTATGATAACATTTCATTGCCGGCACATCCATGCTTGTCTTCACCACACTTATGTTCCGCGCAGGAATGCTCATGCTCATGATGAGAACATCTCACATCGGGATTGTAATCTAATTTTCCTGCAAGATAAGCTTCTACCGCTTCATCTGCCGCACCGGACACTCCACCATACAGCTTTATGCCGGCAGTTGCAAGTGCGCTTTGCGCACCGCCTCCGATTCCGCCACAGATCAGCACATCCGCACCCGCCTCCGTCAAAAATCCGGCAAGTGCCCCGTGTCCCTGTCCATTTGTGTCGACAATCTGGGATCTTACCACCTGGCTATTCTCAATATCATATAATTTAAACTGTTCCGTGTGTCCAAAGTGCTGAAATATTTCTCCATTTTCATAGGTAACTGCAATTCTCATCTGATCTGTTTCCTTTCTTTGAATATCATCTTTTCCGACGGACGTTGAGGTGCGCCTGCATATTTTATTGCAGCAAAACAGGGCAGTTCCATCACACAATCGATAATTCCCACCTGAAATCTCCAATGTCTTTCCATTTACGATGCTGTCTGCCATTTTGTATCTGGCTGACTCATAAATTTCGGTCACTGTTGTGCGGGCAATCCCCATCTGCTTCGCACATTGTTCGTGCGTACACTTCTCAAGGTCTACAAGACGAATCGTTTCATACTCATCCATCGTCATAATGACTTTTTCCCTTGCCGGAACACCATTCGGGCAAAAATTATCATATGCCGCTTCCATACAGATTCTTCTTGCTTTTGTCGGTCGTGCCATCTTTTCTCCTCATACCTATTTCCGTCATATGTCAAAAATTATTATATCGCAATTTTCTTTTTTTTACAACTCTCTATGAAAATTATGCGTACCCGATATACAGATTATCTGCCGCCATCACGCTGCAATCCAGTTTACAATCTGTAAGAATATGCAAAACGCTCGTATTGTGATCCCGCCTTTGCATATAACATGAAATGCAACATGGCATAAAAAAAACACCGAATTTACGGTGTTTTTAGAGCAGGGGATGAGAGAATCGAACTCCCACCAAAGGTTTTGGAGACCCCTATCATACC
>OGEU01003023.1_pt1 | contig 11238 bp, 12 predicted proteins | sample 1570651 | NCBI WGS metagenome assembly OGEU01 (sample SAMEA2582129, study PRJEB24529) | metagenome | biome: Human gut stool | place: China | collected 2011
AATCCTCCAGTTATTTTACGGAATGTGAGCATTCGGACAAAAAGGATCGTGGTGGTCCACGACACCTTGCCCTTAAAAGCGCAAAAACGCCAGCCTCCCATTGAGGGAAGCTGGCGCAGTACAGCATATCGGCACGATTGTGGGTGGCAAAACGGAACGATTGTGCCTGTTTCGGAGCGGTCTGGTCTACGGCAGCAGACAGGCTTTTTTTGATGCGTTACCCCAATAAAAAATCACAGTTACCTCCACAAACGGCAACTGTGATTGGATAGCGCGTGAAATCGCCCGGACGAGTTACCGTTTTTTTTTTTAACTCGACCGGGAAACGCAAAAATCGGCATTATACTTCCTGCTCACAGGAAATACAAGGTTATACCGCGTCATTCACCAGAACGATACAATACTATTGAGGTGAATGATGATGCCGAATTCTGACTTGAAGGTACTTGGAGAAAAGGTTCGCACGGAGCGCAAGCTGGCAGGTTTAACACAAGAACAACTTGCTGAACGCTGCCATGTTTCAACGAAGCATATCGCCAACATTGAAAAAGGCAGCATGAATCCATCTTACGAAATTCTTTTGGCGATTGCTCGTGTTTTGCCGGTTTCGCTTGATGCACTGATTACTCCGGGGATGGACAAGACGGAAATAGAATTAAAAGAGTTCAATCGAATCTATCTTTCCTGTCCAGAAGCGGTGAGAGAGACCTTAATGGATTCGACCCGTACACTGGCAAAGCATCTGACAGAGTTTTACAGTAAAATTGAAAATCCCTGAAAATGTTTTGCTTGTGGTACAGTATAGCATATTTTTCAAAGCCACCATGCCAAAAGGAACCCAAAAGCAAACCAATTTTATACCAATTCAGTCGATTCCCAAGCTGACCTGAAGCTCTGTTTCTAAATCATTTGCCAATGCTGTATAGAGTTCTTGTGGTGTACGGCAAAGAATTGCATTGAAATTGATGGGATTGCCTTCATTAAAAAGCCTTACATATCCCCAGCGGCATGGAACAACGTCCAAATAGGTCGCAGACTCTAAAAAGCTATGGAAGTGAGTCAATACTTCTTCAAATGTTCGCATGGTTCGACCTCCTGAATTAAGTTATCTCTATTTTAGAATATTCTTGGTCATCTATGCAAGGATGCCGATTTTGTACAGCACAGAAAACGATAAAAGCCATACCGAAAAATCCTACTAGGATCTCACGGTATGGCTTTTATTACAGATTGCGATTCGATCGCACCGATTCCGATGATGGGACAAATTGATATCCAATGTTGGAAACCGTTTTAATATAACGGGGGTGATCTTTGTCATCCTCTATTTTCTGGCGGATTCGACCGATCGTGCTGATGACGGCTCTCAAATAGCTTTCGCTGTCCTTATGCCAGACTGCTTCAAAGATCTGCTCCTTTGTAAACAGTTTGCCCGGATGCTGTGCCATCAAACTCAAAACACCGTATTCATAACGACTCATGTACACCTCTGTTCCGTGTTTGAAAACACGGTGGTGTTCCAAGTTGATTTCCAGATCGGGACGGCTCAGAGCGTCTGTGGGATTCCGCATCAAATCGAACCATTCAAAAATCGTCTGCTCTTGCGGTGGGCAGTGATCCTTCGTGATGCGAACAACAACTTCAATTTTTTGCATACAATAGACAATCCTCCCCCAAAGCCAAATCTATATCACTCGATATGGAAAATCGGGTGTAGCTCGCATTTCCGCATTGACCGTGCACTACGATGCCGTGTGCTTTAGCCGCCGTCGTTTTTGGAATCCCGAAAGTTCAGAGCCGCCATCAGGCATCCAAACGCACCCGCCCAGAGAAGGTCGGTATAGAGCCATACTTGGAGAATGGCAAAAATCACCCCTGCGATCAGCAGCAGGATGCCAGCCGTTAACAGCAGACGTGCCGATAACTGCTCCATCTTAGGTATCCCTTTCTGTGCGAAGATAGTGCTGCACCCGGTGGACGTCCCCGGAACGAACTGCAATGTACCACAATGTACCACAAGGATTGAGTCACTGCTCCGGTAGGCATTGGCGTATTCAGCGGCACCAGAAGCAGTGCCGCCCACACCTTGTAGGGAATATTGTTTTCCGCCATAAAGATCCGCAAACGCTCCAGCCGCCGGGTGGAGTACAGGGTGTCAAATTCGACCCATTGCTCTTTTCTCCCAAAAATCAATCTCAAAAAATTCATAAAAGGCCCTTTCCGGTGCCAAAAAGACGCAGGGCAGCTTGTTTTCACAAGTTCTGCTCTGCGTCTTTTTGGCACTGATATTGTGATCCGATATTCTCGTTTATTGCGCAGGCATTTCGTCAATTCTGCCTTTCTCCAACCACCCTTGAAGGAAGCTCTTATAACGGTTCCCTTACAGAGCCGAAAAACGGGCAACACCTTGCTTTCGTAGCCACAGATAAATAAGCACGGATAGCAGCAGATTTGCCCCCACAAAGCAGCTCATGTACCCAAGCGTTCTGATGATTTCCTCATCGAACGCTCCGGTTTGGGCGTTGACCATGCCCATAGTGGTAGCATTGGTGTATTCCCATGCTCCAGCTCTCTGCCTGCTCGCGGATCGTAATGAAGCGCCGATATAGTCCCTCCTGCTGAACAAGCTGCTGATGTGTTCCTTTCTGAACAATCTGACCTTTATCCACCACTAAAATCTGGTCAGCGTGTTCAATCGTTGCCAGACGGTGAGCGATAACGATAACCGTTTTTCCAATGGTCAATTCACTGATTGCCTGCTGGATCAGGTGCTCATTTTCCGGGTCAATGCTTGCAGTTGCCTCGTCAAGAATTACGATATTAGCGTTTTTCAATATGGCGCGAGCAATAGAAATGCGCTGTTTTTCTCCGCCAGACAGCGTAGAGCCACCCTCGCCGATTACCGTTTCATATCCACCGGGAAGAGCCATAATGAAGTCGTGGCACCGGGCCTTTTTCGCAGCTTCTATAATTTCTTCTTTTGTTGCCCTTGGATTACCGAAACGGATGTTGTTTTCAATGGTATCGTGGAACAGGTAGACCTTTTGAAAGACCATCGAGATATTGCGGAGCAAACTGTCACAGGTCATGTTCCGTACATCCTCACCGCCTACTGTGACCTCGCCGCTGTCCACATCATAGAAACGGGCAATCAGGTTGCATATCGTGGTCTTGCCGCTGCCAGATGGCCCTACAATGGCCGTAGTGCTACCCTGCGGGATGGAAAAGCTGATATTCCGTAAAACAGGAACTTTATCGTAGGAGAAAGTCACATTACGGAAAGCAATGTCCGTGTTCTGCAGAGAAATATCTTTCCCATCTTTGTCTATAATGTCGGCGTGTTCAATGCCGTCCAGTTTATCCAGTGTAGCGTCAATGACCTCCAATACATGGGCGGCGTTGTTCATAGCCTCCACACTTCCAAAGATCATAAAGGAAAACATATCCAGCATGAGCATGGTGGGAAGCCCCATACTGCCGTTATAGGTCAGCAAAGCGGCCACAGCTACTATGGCGATGGAGGCAGCTTTCAGCGAAAACAGGTGCAGACAGTTGAAGGGCATATATTCCACTTCAATTTTGATGTTGATTTTCTTGCTGTCGTTGTATGCTTTGCGAATACCGGCAATAGACACACCTTCCTGCTTAAAGGCTTTCACCACCTGCATCCCTCGCAGATACTCGATGGAGCTTTCTACCATATCGTCTTGCGCCTTTTGATGGATAGGAGCGTTTTGGTGGCTGCGCGCCTCCAGCAGGTGAAGAAACAGGGCAGACAGAAGGACACCAGCCAGAGCAATTCCTCCCGCCAGAGGGCTGTAAAATGCAAGGAACAATATCAGGACAACAACGGTGATATATCCATTCACAACGGTGTTGACCATATTCATGGCGAACATTTCCATAAACGAGAGGTCAGTTGTAGCGGCTGCGGACAGTTCGCCCATATTGTTCTTGCTGAAAAAGCCCAGCGACACCCGTTTCAAAATATCTCCCAGCCGGATTCTCTCGTCAGCGGTTGCTTCATACCCGACACTTTCCTGTGTGATAGCTCGGAGATAAGAGAACAGGTATCGGCCCAATACAGCTAAAATCATAGCCGCCAGCATGATCCAGATGTCCCGGCTCTCCAATGGTTTAACGCCATTGAAGTCATCCAGAACAGCACTTAGTCCCTTTGCAGCCAGCATAATAGGAATTGCGGTAAAAATGCTATGAATGAAAGCGTAGATAAACCCGATGTAAATACGCCGTTTATATTTTCCTGTCCATTGGATCAGTCGATTTACAATCCGAAACATATCAGTTACCTCCTTTCCCGGAACCGGCAGACCAGTTCTGCGCTCCGATATGCGCCTCCCACATATCCCGATAGAGAGCGTCACCAGCTAAAAGCTGCTGATGAGTGCCCGTATTCTCAACCTGCCCATTTTGCAGGACAATAATCTGATCGGCATTTTTGATGGTGGACAGACGATGTGCGATGACCAGTAGCGTTTTCCCTTTTGTCAAAGCAGCGATAGACTGCTGGATTTTTTCTTCGTTCTCCTGATCGGTGAACGCGGTTGCCTCGTCCAAAATCACGATGGGGGCATTTTTCAAAATCATGCGGGCAATAGAAATGCGCTGTTTTTCACCGCCTGAAAGCCGGTTCCCTGCATCCCCGGCCATCGTGTCATAGCCATTGTTCAATTTCTGTATAAATTCATCACAGCAGGCTGCTTTTGCTGCCACATATACTTCTTCGTCCGTAGCATCAGGGTTTCCAAGCCGAATATTTTCCTTGATGGAGCAGTTGAACAGAAAGTTATCCTGTGCAACAAAGCTGACAATATCGGCAAGTTGGGCCAGCGGCATACTGCGAATGTCCACACCGCCAATGGTGATTTTTCCATCGTTCACATCCCAAAAACGGGCAATCAAGCGAGCGATGGTGGACTTACCTCCACCAGACGGGCCAACAAGTGCCGTAAACTTTCCCTCCGGGATTTTCAGATTGATATGGGAAAGCACCTGTTTACCGCTCTCTTTGTCATAAGAGAACGAAACATCCTGAAGCTGAATGTCTTTGGACTGAACCTCCACTGGTTTTCCAGTATCGGGCAGTTCTTCCACATGGAGCAGCTTGTCTACATCGTGTACGGCATACTCAACCGTTTTTGTTTCATTGACATAGGTGGTAAAGTTCATCAACGGACCTACAATCCCCAGCGAGAGTATCAGGCACATAACAAGATCCTGCGGAGCCAGGCTTCCGGTCCAGTAGAGATACATACCAATCGGAAGCGTTCCCAGGAAGGTGGAAGGCAATACCGCAGAAATAAAATTCATCAACTTCCAGGTGCTTTGATACCATTTAAGGGTGTAGTCCTTGAAAGATTGAACCGCCTTTGTGAATTTTTCATAGGAACTGGAGGACTGATTAAACGCTTTGATAACTTCAATGCCCTCCACATACTCTACAATCACGCCGTTCACATAGTTGTTGGACTCCATGTAATCGGCATAGAGCTTATTAAAATTCTTCATCATCATGGCAAAGGCGATAAAAGCGAGAGGTACAGTCACCAGCATAGCCAGAGCCATACGCCAGTCAATGCAGGCCAGATAAACAAAGACTGCCACGGGGAGCAGCAGGTTGGAGATACACTCCGGGATCATGTGGGCCAGTGGCAACTCAATCGTTTCCACCCGGTCTACCAATACGCTTTTCAACTTACCCACAGACTCTCCGATAACTGTCCCCAGCGGCGCTTTCATCAGCCGCTGGGCAAGGGTCAAACGAATATTCTCCAAAATGGTGTAGGCAGATATGTGGGACAGGCTCGTTGAAATACCATAGAGCAAAAAGCGTATCGCATAAGCGCCAAGCCCGATCCAGCACCATTTCCAAACCTCTGCCATCACAGGTGAACCGTCGATAAAGAGTGTGATAATTTGGTAAACACTCCAATAAGGTATCAGTCCGGCAACCACACTGATGATTGCACATAAGACGGACAGGACAATCTTGCCCCGGCACTGTGAAGCAAAGGAAAACACAATAGAAATCCAGCTTTTCTGCTTCATTTACTTTCCTCCTTTAGCAAAAAATTAGAGAGCACCAATCTCTTTGGTACTCTCTAAGTATTACAGGTATTCAATTTGTCTGCCACTCTGCGAAGCCTCGTTTTGCTCCATTTAGATTTTTATTTTTCGATATTCCAGCGGTGTTTTCCCTTTGAGTTTTTTGAACGCTTCGGAGAATTTGCTGGTGTTCGTATAACCGACTTTTCCGGCAATCACTGTAATCGGTTCATTCGTTTGTGTGAGAAGGGATGCCGCCAGGTCCATCCGATAATTCCGCATATAGGTATAAATAGCGATGCCGTAAACTCCCTTAAAGCACTGCTTTAGGGCAGAAGTAGAAATATCAAACTTTTCAGATAGTTCCTCCATTGTGAAGTGACGTTCTGGCTCCTCCGTCATAAATGCCATGATTGCTTTAACTTTCTCTACCTGTGTTTTATAAAAATAGGGGTGCTCCACACCTAAAACCGTAGGGTCTACTGTCTTGAGCGTGACCAACAGTTCTAATACCTTTACCCTAAGATATTCCAAGCGGATATTTTCCGGCACCTGGTAGAGTTCCGAAATCACATGGTCGGGAACGGAATTCCCGTGCATGATAAAAGGACGAGCCTTTAAGGCAAATTGGTGTTCAATCTGTTCCAGATTGATAGAAAATAGGGACAGAAGCTCTCCGAGACTTTCCGCAGCTTCGGGAACAGAAATCGTAACTGTGATCCCGTGGTAATGGCTTACAGGAAAGCTACAATGATTATTTTCAGTAGCCGAACTGTCCAGCATAATATCGCCGGACGCAAGATAAAGATAAGCACCATTGCTGACTTCCCACTCAATGCGTCCCTCCCGGCAGTGATGGATAGAAATATAGTGAGTGTTGTCGAAGCGCCTCGGCGGGCAACTTGCCATGTGGAAATCATTATATATAACTCCAATTCCGGGATACACCTCATAGTAGGTTGCTATTCCATCTCCTGTTTCATTTTTCATCTGATAAACGGAACAGGATTCGTCCCGGCAGAGCAAATTCATATTTTGCTGCGAAAAAAACAGGTCGCTTCTGTTCAAACTGGGATCACCTCGATTCAATAAAAAAGTTTTTGAGGAGCTGAAAACCTGTGGCATCCAGCGCATATTGTTCCTGTACCACACCGTGTTCCAAATGCAGAACATGAGTGCAGCAACTGACGATCAGCTCATAATCGTGGGTGATAACAAGAGAGGTCTTTCCCATCTCCTGTATCGTTATGAGTTCATCGGCCACTTCCTTCATGTGCTGTAAATCCAAGCCGCTGGTAGGCTCATCCAGCACTAAAACCTTACGCTCGGAAACAAGGGCGGTAGCAATCGCCACTCGCTGCTTCTGGCCGCCGGAGAGCGCCATCGGATGCCGCTCCTTAAACTGCAACAAATCCAATCGGTCAAGAATTGCATCCGCCTTATCCGAAGCTGGCTCCGCCATGCTGATGAGCATTTCTTCTTCTGTGCTTTCTGTAAACAACTGATGGTTGACATCCTGCATGACCATATAGCACAGGGATAGCCTCTGTTTTCTATTATACGTTTTCCCATCCACTTTCACAATGCCCTTACAGTGTTTCTCTAATCCGCAGAGGCACCGGGCCAAGGTTGATTTTCCAGCTCCGTTATGGCCAATCACCGCGATAATGCCCGCCTGCGGCAGCGAAAGACTGTCAATATCCAGCGCATTCCTTTGCTTTGTATAAGCAAAATGAAAGTTCTCACATTCGATAGTACCGCAGCTTACAGCAGAATGTGCTACCACCGGGAACGCCCCCAGGTCAAAAGGCCGCAATCCCATTTCTGCCTGTTGCGCTGCGGACAGTTTCAAGGCGTCCGAAGCCAGATGATCTTTTTCGATTTTTCCGTTTTTCAAATAAATAACACGGTCTATCAGCTCTTTCAAATAATAGAACCGATGTTCCTCAATAATAACTGTTTTCCCTTGCTGTTTCCAAATCTGGATCATCCGGCGCAAATCTTTTGTGGCTGACATATCCAGATTAGAAGATGGTTCATCCAGGACAATGATGGGCGGATCACTGGTCGATACCGAAGCGCAGGCGATTTTCTGCTTTTCCCCACCGGAAAGAGAAAAGATATTTTTCCCCCAGCAGGTTCTCCATCCCAAACTGCTCCGCAGTCGATTTCACCCGCTGAATGATTTTTTCTTCAGGCAAGCCCTGATTTTCACATCCAAAGGCCAGTTCGCTGGTAGAGTCCACCGTAAAAAACTGCGTGCGGGGATTTTGAAAAACGCTCCCCACATATTTTGCTGTTTCATAGAGTGGAAGTCTGCTGATGTTCTTTCCATCCAGCAGGACTTCACCGCTTAACTCGCCCTCATAATAATTTGGGATCAGCCCATTCACCAACCGGGTCAGGGTTGTTTTTCCGCAGCCAGATTGTCCACACAAAAGGATAACTTGCCCGTCCGGGATGATTAAGTTAATGTTTACAAGCCCGCCGGCATCCGTTCCCCCGGCATATCGAAAGTTGATGTTGCGAAATTCAATCATAGGCGCCTTCCTCCTAACAGATAAAGAAACCGACCCAACAGGGTATCGCCAGCAGGAAGAAGAAAATGTCAAAAGGCCCAAAGCCGATTTTACATATATTCGTCCGTTTCTGCGGTGCTCCAAGCCCTCGCGTAAGAGCAGCCGCAGACAGTTCTTCTCCGATTTTGGCAATCGAAATCATCAGAGGAACAATCCGATATTCCAGCATCTTCAGGGGACTGCGGAAGGTAGTGATGCCGCGCATCTTCATAGCGTCCCGAATGGCTGCATATTCCTCTTTGACTGTGGGGAAAAATCGGAATACCACCGACATAGGGATCACGATTTTTTGTGGAATGTGCATCTTCTCCATCGCAGCAACAAATTCACTGACCGTTGTCGTACTCACCAGATAATATCCCATGATAAATCCGGGGAGCATGTGCGTATAGATCCCGACTGCGGCTCCCAAGATAAAATTCCATGTGCCCGTGAGCAGTGGTAATACCGTTAATTCCAACGCAAACAAAATAGCGTATGTAACTGCAAATCTGGCTGCGGCCCCCCATTTTCTTGAAAGGAGCAGGAATACAATCGGGCACGCCATAAGGCACGGGCGAACCAGATTGATAAACCCGCCCGTGCCGCCGGTAATCATAATTGTGCTGACAGTTACAGTCAAAAACAGTTTTGTCCTCGGATCGGTGGGAATAACGGCTTTGTTTTCAAATTTTAGCGTTCCAACCGCCGCATCCATCAGGCAATCCCTGCCTTTTCAAAGTGTTTCTTCAAGACTGCTTTACCAAGAAGTGCGCCTAAAATACCGCCGATGAAGGTGACAACAAACAGAACCGGATATGTCCAGCCAGGAGTATAGGACATAAGGGTATCTACATATTCCTGTCCATAGCTGCTTACAAGTGAAGCAAAGAAAGTGTCACGAGTTAAGAACATCCGGCTCACATATCCCATAATCCAAAGGGAGAACACGCCATTGCCAAGGAGCGTGCATTTCCAGCTTTGATACTTTCCGGTCCGCAAAATTACATCGCCCAGAACGCCAAAGATGATACTAAAAATCAGAACCAGCACGCCGCTACCCATGACCAGATTGAGCAGGCCAAGGATAATGCCAGTCAGAGATACCATGCCGAATTTTTTGACCTTCGTTAAGTACAGCATAAAGGGAATACCGCACAGGATGGGACACACCAATCCTAACAGCGGGATGAAGATAGGGATATATCCCAGCATCATGCCCGCAAAGAAAATGACAAAATAAATGGCGGTGAAAATGCCTACATTGATAAGGTCTTTGGCTTGTAGTTTGTTACTTCTTGCTTCCATTCTCTACATACCTCCGTTATAGTTAGGATGAGCTAACTCGTGCTCTTAAAAATTTGCGAAACAGGATTTCGCATGGCTTAAGTTTACCACAGTCCAAATGGTTTCTGCTACTCTGATTAGTTTGAAAACGCTCCATTTGGTTTTGCTTTTTCTAATCGGATGACTTCCTTTACTTGTGCTTTCAGCGTGTTCATCAGCCCCGCCCAGCGCATAGGATTGCGGGCTTTCAGTTCCTCAGTGACGCCCGCCGCCTCCATCATGTGGGATAGTTAGAACGGTGGTTATTCCGAAATTATTCTGATTCAGGGATAATACCGGCAAGCAGGGCTTTTGTCTATACAAATGCCATTTTTGCTTCGCAAAATGCTTGTTGGGCTGTGCCCAATCCCCATTTGTTTTGCATCGTGCCGATGCAGGCTGCGCATTTGTTCCAAACACTTTTACGAAGGAGGCATTTTTTGAGAAGACAGGACTTGAAACAGTCACCATCATTTCCGGCGGCTTTCCCTGCCAGCCCTTCTCCACTGCCGGAAAGCGGCGGGGCTTTGCGGATGAACACTACCTGTGGCCGGAGATGTGCCGCGTTATGTGGGCGACAATACGATGCTGCACTGCGGAGACCCGATCTTCTACACCAATTTGAACACCAGTTACTGGCAGTCCCATTTTTATGCGTATGCCAGACCACCCTAATATAGAAAGAGTGGTCGCAATAAACAACCACTCTGAAATTATTTTTAATATTGCATTTTCCGATATTCTGTCGGTAAAACCTGCGTCACATCCTTGAATGCCTTAGAGAACTTCCCTTGGGTCTCATACCCTACCCGAGCGGCAATATCGGCAATGGTGGCATCGGTCTCCCGAAGTAGCTTCATGGCTTGGTGTACCCGATACTCCTTCATATAGGTGGCAATGGGCAAACCGTAAGTCACCACCATACTGTTTTTTAACAGATTGACATTGCACTCTTGCACGCCAGTCAGGTTAGAAACACTTTTTTGCACTCTTGCCTGGCAGGCCGCACAAGTCATGCCTATGACATTGTACTTTTCCTGCATTTTTTGAAACCTCCTTTGCCGGAAAATAGGACACCCATACGGGGTGTCAGTCTTTCTGGTTTCCAGTATAGTCCGGCAAGGAGGTTCTGTATTTCCCGTTCAGAAGAATTTTTGTCCCAAATGGAAGCGTTTCTGAAAACCGATCCGTCATAAACGCTGCAAGAGCATCCCTTCTAACTTCATGTGATATTGTTCCAGCACATCTTTCAGCGTGATCTCTTGCATTCTTTGTTCCGCTGTTTTTT
>OGEU01003030.1_pt1 | contig 11223 bp, 8 predicted proteins | sample 1570651 | NCBI WGS metagenome assembly OGEU01 (sample SAMEA2582129, study PRJEB24529) | metagenome | biome: Human gut stool | place: China | collected 2011
CACCTCCTGGAACAGGGGCATCGCAACATCGCCTTTTTCACAACAGCTCCCCTTTCCGAAACCTCGTCGGTCCGTGATCGTTTCGGCGGATTTTTGCACGAAATAAAAGCCGCCGGAATCATGCCCGATTCCCGGCAGCTTATCACCTGGCCACATGCACTTTCTACAGAAGATGCCCTTTCAACAGAAATCACACCTTTTCAACAGCAGCTCCTTACCCTGCGGCAAAATGGAATTACTGCACTTCTCGCAGAAAATGATCAGGTTGCCGAACTCATCTTTCTCGCCTGCCGTACCATTGGCCTTAGGATTCCGGAAGATCTCTGCCTCTGTGGTTTTGATGACACGAGTCTCAGCCGGAGTCTTGAAATTACCTCTATTCATCAGGACTTTGAAAGCATCGGACGGGAAGCCAGCCGGATTCTCCTTTCCACACTGGAAAACCCTGCGGCGGAACCAGAAAAAATTGTGCTGCCGGTGACACTTGTTCCCCGGGCATCCTCGCTTCGAATGATAAAAACAGAATCCTAAAACCAGATCATTTTTCATCTGAATTTTCTTCCAGAAATTTTCGGATCTTCTCTGGCGGCAGCAATGCATAAATACTTTTATGGAATGTTGCCGCCACTTCCAGTTCTCCGTAATATCCTGTACGCACATCACAATTTCCCTGGAATGCCTCCCGCAGTGTCGCATTCAGCGCTGCTCCCTCATCACTGTCCATAAAATCTTTCAGCATCCGGCAGCAGGTGTGCGTGTTTTCATAATAGCGGCGGTATGCCGGATGAAATTCCCGCATCCATCCGCTCACGGATACACAGAACAACGCCGTCGGATGGATCACCGGCTGATAAAGAAGACGCCATTTTTCCTGCTGTACTGGATCTACCGCAAACGCAAGCAAAGAAACTTTCAGCTCTTCCATAAAACCCGGATAATCTTCCTCCGTCAGAGAGATAATTTTCTGATTGCGCAGATACTGGTTGATATTCGTCGCATCAATCTGCTCCGGAGAAATGTACTGTAAATAACGGGACATCATTTTCAAATCCGTACCTGCGTGCTCAATCGTATGCTGTGTGATTTTCTGCCACAAAAACTGCTGATATTCCGTAACCGGCGTATCCAGATATGCCATCCACAAATACTGTGCCAGCAGCCGGGCATCCCGGGATTCCATCTGATTCCGGGTAGGATCTTCCGGGCAAAAATCGGTATCTGCAAGCATCCCCGCAAGCTGTTCAAGCGACTGGCACACAGGAAGCTGTCCGCTCAGACGATCCATTTCGCTGATCGTCTGCTGAATGGTAAGCATCTGCGACTGGAGTGCATTCAGCTGTTTATGCAGATAAAATGGTGTTGTGCGCGGCTTGTGAAGAATCGCGCGGATATCCGCCAGTGAAAGTCCTGCCTCGCGCAACTTGCGGATGATAAAAAGTTTTTGAATATCTGCTTCTGAAAAATCATGGTAACCGTTATGTTCATCAACAACAGGCGAGATCATCTTCTGATCGATATAATAATAAACCGTCCTCCTGGACAATCCTGTTTTTTTGATTACTTCCTGAATTCTCATTGTTGCACCCCGTTTTTCCTTTTGTCCAGTCATTCCCCCGCATTCTGACTGTTTCTCTTTTTTTCACTCTTTTTCTTTCTGTTTTTCCGCTTTTTTCGTTTTGATTTTATAAAAGCATACACCTGGTGTATACTTTTGTTTCCTATTATATCCTGTTTTCCCTCAAAAAGCCACGTAACAATTCTCTTTTTCCATAGAAATCTTCTGCTTTTGAGAAAAGAATGCTGTTTATTTCTGAAAAAATTTGCATTGACTGTCCACCAACGATATCCCGTATAATAAAGGAAAAGATTTGCAACAAAATTTAAGAGAAAGGAAATATCCCGTTTTTTGTATTCTCCAAAACGAATCGTCATTCAGAGTCAAATGATTTTTCATGCAAAATTCATTTTTCTCCGAATCGTTAAAAAAATAAAAACTACAGCCTGCATAATCAGTTTTCATTGATATAAAAAAACGGGATCGGGTGAATGGTATGATGTTAAAAGATAAAGTTGCAATTGTTACCGGCGGAACCAGAGGAATCGGCTATGCCATTGTGCACAAATTTCTGCAGAACGGCGCGAAAGTCGTCCTGTTCGGATCCCGGGAAGAGACCGTTGCAAAAGCGGTTGCATCTTTAAAAGAAGAAAACCCGGACTGGGAAGTTTCCGGTGCATGGCCAAAGCTGACCGATGCAGCTGCCATGGTAGATGAGATCAACAAAGTCAAAGAAAAATACGGCAAAATCGATATTCTTGTGAACAACGCCGGTGTCTCAGACAGTACGCCAATTGACAAGTATACCGCAGAGCGCTTTGCCAGTGTCATGGATCTAAATGTCAACGCCATGATGAACGGCATCCTTCCAACCGTTGCTATTATGAAAGAACAGGGCGGCGGCTGTATTTTAAATACCAGCTCAATGGTCAGCATCTGCGGCCAGCCGGGCGGCGTTGCCTATCCATCCAGTAAATATGCGGTCAACGGTCTGACCTGGTCCCTCGCACGGGAACTTGGTCCTTTCCATATCCGTGTAAACGCGGTTGCACCTGGCATCACCCGTACCGATATGGTTGCCGCACTTCCAAAAGAAATGATTGATCCACTCATCAACCGCATTCCTCTTCGAAGAATTGGTGAGGCAGAGGACATTGCAAACGCATTCCTCTTCCTGGCAAGCGATATGGCTTCGTATGTAACCGGAGAAATTCTTTCCGTGGATGGGGCGATGAGATCCTGATTTATTTTTCATCCAGTTGTACACCATTTTCTGATTTTGAGGTTATCTGCGTAAAATCTATAGTTTTATGATAGAAAAAATCCTGCAAGACGTTAAACTATCTCTCAATCTTCCGCTTTCCATTTTGAAGATTGGGAGGCAGTTCATGTCCCACAGGATTTTTTCCTATATAGCAGCAGATATTCTCAATCCGATTCGCTGCTTATTGTTTTTCACCATGGAAGCAAGGGACTTCCTTGATTTGGTTAAATCATATTTGAAAACTTCTAAAGTGTCAGTCGACGTAGTTAGAAAAACAACATCACCACTCCCAGCGCACAAAGCAAAATTCCCGTCACGCGGTTCAACATTTTCACATTTGCCCCGTTGGCCCATTTCGCTCCAATCTGTGCAAAGACCAGGGTACTGATGACACAGGCAATCAGAATTGGAATGTCCGGCGCGCCGCCGATATAAAAATGGGAGATCGCACCGGTCAGAGCTGTAAAGGTCATAATAAAGACGCTCGTTCCAACTCCTGTTTTCAGCTCATATCCGAGCACGCTGGTCAGCACCAGAAGCAGCATCATGCCACCGCCTGCTCCGACAAATCCACAGATAAATCCAATCACAACACCGCAGAGAATCGACTGCTGGATTTTCTGTTTTTCTGATTTATTTGCCTGTACTTCTTTCGTCGTCATGATCGGACGGATGATAAATTTCAGTCCGACAAACAGTGTCATCACTTTCGAAAATCCGCCCATGGTTCCATTTGGCACCAGCGAAGATACGAAGCTGCCGACCAGTGTAAAAATCAGAACAGATATCAGCATAATCACGCCGTGGCGGATATCAATGTTTTTATTCTTTTTATAAGTCCAGGCACTTACTCCTGATGCCAGCACATCCGATGCCAGCGCAATGCCAATCGCCTGATAAGCCGGCATGTGTAAAAAGGTAATCAGCATCGGTGAAACAACGGCCGCTGCGGAGAGTCCCGCAAGTCCCGTGCCAAGGCCGGCGCCAAGACCAGCCACAATACATACGATAAGTTGTGTTATTGTCATAGTTTTTCTGTCATCCGCTTAGATCCGTTGCACTTTTCCTGTACTTTGCCATTTAGGGGCAGATGACTGTTTTCCTCCTCTTTCTGTTTTTGTTTTGTCTTATTTTTCTATTATGTTCTTCTCTCTGGCTTTCAGCGTTTTTATTTTTCCGTCACGTTCCTCCGAATCAGCTCGCATAATCTGAGAAATTCTTCCCTGTCTTCTCTGGAAATTCCGGAAAACAACGATTCTCCAAACGCTCTCTGGCAATCCTGTCCAAAGCGGATAATTTCTGATGCACTTTCTTCTAGCTTCAAATGCACTTTCTTGCGATCCGCCGCATCTGTTTCTTTTTGAATGTATCCTTTTTCACACAGCTTGTTCACTGCCAGTGAAACATGCGATTTCTGCATTTTCCGCACACGCACAATATCCACTGCAAGATCAAACTGGCTGTTATTCGCAAGAAACAGCAGAACATCCACTTCCGCAGCTGACAGATCATAACGCACCATGACCTTTTTTCGGTACTGGTTGTATTTTCGTTCTACCTCCACTGCAAATTGCCATTGTTCATCAAACATACTTTTTCACCTTCTTTTTTAACTTGATATTCTTATTTGTTCTATTTTGAACTTTTTTGTATAATAGTTCTTTTTTGAACATTTGTCAAGGAGTGCACACGGAAAACGTTCGAACTTATAAATCTAAAGTATTTTTATAAAGTGCAGAAAATTATATTCTTGACTCTATAATTATTGTAGGGTTTACTATAATCGTAACATTCTACAACAGGAGGTTTCCCTATCATGGAACGAAACTTAACAACCGGCAGTATCTGGAAAAATATTTTCTATTTTTCGCTGCCTTATCTCTTATCGTATTTTCTGCAGACGCTCTACGGCATGGCAGATCTTTTCATCATCGGACAGTTTGAAGGCGCGGCCGGTACAACAGCCGTTTCCATCGGCAGTCAGGTTATGCATATGATTACCGTTATCATCGTGGGACTTGCCATGGGAACGACTGTCAGCATCGCGCAGGCCGTCGGCGCAAAAGATAAAAAGCAGGCATCACGCTGCACAGGAAATACCATCACTTTATTTCTCGGTGTTTCCGTCGTGCTGATGGTAATCCTGCTTCTTCTGGTAAAGCCGATCGTACTTGTGATGTCCACACCATCCGAAGCCGTTTCCGGCACCGTCGCTTATCTGACGATCTGTTTCATTGGTATTCCATTCATCACCGCGTATAATATCATCAGTTCCATCTTCCGTGGACTTGGTGATTCGAAAAGCCCGATGTACTTCATCGCAGTCGCATGTGCGGCCAATATCGCACTCGACTATCTCTTTATGGGCGCCCTGCATCTTGGTCCATCCGGTGCCGCGCTTGGAACCACGCTTTCCCAGACACTTAGCGTCATTCTGGCACTGATTGCGATCCGCAAACGTGATACCGGCATCCGTCTTACCCGGTCGGATCTCTCCCCTCAGACAGCTGTGATGGGACAGATTCTTAAAATCGGTGTTCCGATCGCCCTGCAGGATGGTTTTATTCAGATCGCCTTTATCATCATTACCATCATCGCTAACCGGCGCGGTCTGGAAGCAGCGGCTGCAGTCGGTATTGTAGAGAAAATCATCAGCTTCCTGTTCCTGATTCCATCTTCCATGCTTTCCACTGTTTCGGCGCTCGGCGCGCAGAACATCGGTGCTGGAAAGCAGAAGCGTGCCGAACAGACCATGTGGTGTGCTGCACTGATTGCTGTCGTTTTCGGACTGATCGTCGCTATTACGATTCAGTTTATTTCCGTTCCTGTGGTCGGTCTTTTCACAACAGATGCGGAGGTTGCACGCCTCGGCGGTCAGTATATCCGCGGTTATATCTGGGACTGCATTTTTGCTGGAGTCCACTTCACCTTCAGCGGCTATTTCTGTGCCTGCGGACGGTCGGAATTTTCCTTCCTGCACAATATCATTGCCATTCTGCTTGTTAGAATCCCCGGTGTGTATCTGACTTCCATCTGGTTCCCGGACACGCTGTTCCCGATGGGCATTACAACGGCATATGGATCTCTGACCTCTATTATCATCTGCCTGCTGGTGTTTCGGTACTTAAAGAAGAAACCGATTCGTACTGCTGTATAAATTTTCTTTGGAGATATCTTTATGACAGACGATCGCAGGAAATCACCTTAATTGACAACGGAATGACAAGCGATCCGGAAAAATTTGTAACAGAAATCCGAATCCCGATTCGACCTTCGGATTCTTTTTAAAAACAACAACCGGGAATATCTGATTTTTTGATTTCAGATATCCCCGGTTGTTGTTTTCTTTTGTTTTTTTCGGCCTTTTCTACCACACCGGCTTCTGCAGGCAGAACGGCAGTTCCAGTCCATTTTCCTCGAGAAGTTCCTGGTTCGTCAAAATTTCTTTTGCATCTCCATCGCAGACAATGCACCCGCCGGACATCAGAATCACGCGACTGCACGTTTCCAGAATCATGTCGAGATCGTGCGATGCGATGATTTTCAGATGTTCAAAATCGTTCAGAATGTGGATCAGTGATCTGCGGTTTCTGGGATCGAGTGCAATCGATGGCTCGTCCATCAGGATAATATCCGGTGTCATAGCGAGAATCGTCGCGATCGATGCCATCTTTTTTTCTCCGCCCGACATTTTGTAAATTTGTTTGTCCCGCAGATGCCCGATGTGAATCTGTTTCAGTGCATGGTTTACACGTTTTTCCACCTCTTCCTCCGGCAGCCCGTAATTTCGCGGAGCAAATGCAACATCCTCAAATACCGTCGACATGAAAAGCTGGCTGTCGGAATCCTGGAAGACATAGCCGATTTTTTCGCGCACTTTGGGAAGCATCTCTTTTACAACCGGCATTTCCTCCACACGGATGCTGCCTTCGTAGTCCAGATTCAGTCCCACCAGGAGTTTCAGCAGCGTCGATTTTCCAACACCGTTCGCGCCGATCAGTCCGATGCTGTCATTTTCGTGTGCAGTAAACGTGATGTCCTGCAGAATCGGGACTGATTTTTCGTAAGAATAATTAACATGTTCAAAATTGATGTGAATATGGCTCATTTTTGATATCTCCCGACAATTCTTTTCTCTTCCCGCGTGCAGGCAACTGCACCAGGTTGCTTTTCTACTTCTTCCGACTTGTTGCAAATAGATGTCTTCCCACGCAGTGCTTCATCCCGTTACTTTCAGTACGGCAAAAAGTACAAGCCACACACCCATATACAGCCAGTCCTTCGCTTTGCACGGCTCCTTCGCTGTATAGTAAAATTCTCCCTGATAGCCACGCAAAGTCATGCTTTCATACACCTCATTTGCGCGGTCCATGCTGCGCAGAAGCAGCTGGCCGGCCAGTGTTCCCCATACCTTGAAATGAACACCCTTCTGATTCGGCGCGCGCAGACTGTACGCCTGGGTCATACGGTTTGCCTCTTCAAGAAGCACCGTGACATAGCGGTACGTCAGCAGCACCTGTGTCACCAGAATGGCAGGGATATGAACCAGACGCAGTGCATAACAGATTTTCTCGATGGATGTTGTCGCAATCAGAAGATACGCCGCCAGTACGCTGTAAATACCTTTGATCATCAGCGTCACCATGGAAAGCATCCCTGCTGTCAGCGGAGCAGTAGCAATATGCCCGATTACCTGACGGTCAAAGATCGGATTGAACAGCCCCACAAAGCAGACGAGCGGCAGGACAATCCGAAGCCGTCGAATACTGTCGCGGAATGAAATTTCGCCGACGATAAAGAGTACAATCGGATAAATTCCCATGCGCAACAGGCCAGTCAGATCGTATTTTGGAAAGGACATGGTTACGGTTAGAAAAACAACCGTTAAAACAAGTTTAACCAGTGGATGAAGCTTGTTCACCCACTGGTCCTTTGCCGCAAGCATATCCATATGATGGATTTCATATAGTGCATTGCCAAGTTTATTCATTTCTTTCTCCTGTTCCGTGCATCTTATGACTTTTTCTTTTTAAAGAAGCGGAATGCATAGCATGCACCGACACAGACAACAAGGACAACTGCAGATCCCGCAATTCCGGAAAAGCTGGTTCCCAGTGTGGAATCGGAATTTTTAAATCCATAGTCCGGCAGAAGTGCTGTTTTTTCCTGAATGTTTTCCGCCGCCGCATGTGCGCCGGTACCATCGTTTTCCAGCTCCGTCGAGCCGGTCAGACGCTCCATGGACCACTCAAGTCCATCCGGATTGGAGGATGCCGCAAGAGAAACGGCTCCGCCGATCACCAGTGCTGCAATGCCTAAGATCGCAATTGTCTTCTTGAAAGAAAAGCGGCTCTTTGTTCTTTCTTCGCTGCATGAAAGCATCTCCGGGCGCGCTTCATAGACGAACAGCAGAACGGCCGCTGTAATCAGGCCTTCCACAAGACCAATCGCGAGATGAATCGGCTGCATTGTTGCCACAAATACAGAAAACGGCAGATCCGTTATGCCGGATGCAAGTGTTTCCAGCGCAACACTGAAGGCACCAAGCTGCAGCGTCACCACGCAGCCAAGGATTGAAGCACCCACGATCTTTCCGCGCGACATTCCTTTTTTCATCATCGGACGCCAGAACAGGAAGTATCCGAGAAAACACCCGTAAAACGCCATGTTCCAGATGTTGCACCCAAGCGCCAGAAGACCGCCGTCCGCAAACAGCAGACACTGGATCAGCAGCACACCGATCATTGTTAAAAATGCGGCGTACGGTCCGAGTAATGCAGTCAGCATCATCCCTCCGCAGAGATGACCACTCGATCCTGTGCCCGGAATTGTAAAGTTAATCATCTGCGCCGCAAAGACAAACGCACCCATCACTCCCATCACTGGGATCTTTTTCGGGTCGCTCTCCAGGCGTACTTTTTTTACAGAAAAACCAGCTGCTCCGCCGGAACAGACATACATTGTTGCAGCCACTGCAGGCGCAACCAGCGCATCAGCCATATGCATAATGTTCTCCTCCTTTTCGTTTTCTGTTTTTTTCTTTTTTTACTTTACTACGCTAAAATTCGTCCTGCAAGCCCCCGTGGGGGTTATTTTTTCAGATTTTTCCGCGATCCTTTTTGTTCACTTTTACCGATTTTTTATGAACATTTTGTTTAAAATTAAAGGGTGACTTTTTAACATTTATATGGTATTCTATAGACAACACAGACGGATACCCCGGTGTCGGGAGTCCGTACACACACTATCTCGAGGACAGGATTCCTGTCCGATCCGCGGCCGCCTGCACGTCATCGGGTCGCCGCGGTTTTTTCTATAGAAAAAAGCTCTCCGGGCAGGATCGCACTGCGGAAGCGAGGAATTATGTCGCTTTTTCAACCCGCTGCAGCCAAAGAATCCCATAAAGCAGGATTCTTTCTTAATTGTAGTGCCAAAACCGGTTCTTTACGGGTTCTGGCTGTATTTTCGAGTATTGGTGTGAATTTTATCTTGATGAGAAGGAGACTCTCTTATGAGCACAGAGAACTTAGAACACGAAGATCAAAACAGAACACCGGAACCGACCATCGATATCCGGAGCAATGAAGCACCCGCTGATCCGGAACAGGAAATTGTTTCCCAGGGTGTCCACAACTACAGCGCCGCTGAAACGTATGTGCGCCCGACCGATCCGGCTGTTCTGCAGCAGCTCGAATGGTTCCGGGATCAGAAGCTTGCGCTGATGATGCATTTTGGATTGTACTGCCAGCCCGGCATGGTTGCCTCCTGGGCATTAAGCGACAAGGATTCAGACTGGTCCCGCCACCAGGTAAACTGGACAGACGGCGAAACCTTTAAAAAACAGTATTTCGGCCTGAATCGTTCGTTTAATCCGGTCCGCTTTCAGCCGGAGGAATGGGCGCAGATGGCAGAGGACTGCGGATTCCGTTATCTTCTTCTGACCACAAAGCATCACGACGGATTCTGCCTCTGGGACACCAAATATACAGATTATAAAACAACTGCAGGGGACTGCCCGTTCCATGAACATAAAAATGCGGATATCGTAAAATCCATGTTTGATGCATTCCGTGCAAAAGGCATCGGCATCGGTGCTTATTTTTCCAAAGCCGACTGGCACTGCCCGGACTACTGGAATGAAGATCTGAGAAAAGATGGTCTGACATCCCGCGGACCTTCCTACGATCCGAAGGAATATCCCAACGTGTGGAACCGTTTTAAAAAATATACAAAAAATCAGGTTCTGGAGCTCTGTGAGAATTACGGTAAGCTGGATATTCTCTGGTTCGACGCGGGCTGGGTCTCTGAGAGCAACGGCCAGGATATTGAGCTTGGAGAGATCGTTGAGGAAGCACGTAAGATTCAGCCGTGGATTCTCTCCGTTGACCGTACAATCGGCGGCGCTTACGAAAACTACGTGACACCGGAGCTCTGCATTCCGGAAGAACCGCTGAACGTTCCGTGGGAAAGCTGCCTTACCCTCGGCGTTGACTTTACGTACGAATACGGCGATCATTATAAATCTCCGCGTGAGCTTGTCGGCATGCTTGTCAACATCGTTGCCAAAGGCGGCAACATGGCACTGAACGTCAGCCCACAGCCAGACGGCCGCATCCCGGTCGATGCCTGGGACAGCCTGAACGGTTTTGGCCAGTGGATGAAAACCTTCGGCGATGCTATCTACGGAACCCGCGTCTGCGCGCCGTACCAGAGCGGAACCCTTTCGTTCACACAGAAAGGTGATTCAGTCTATGTATTCCGGTTATATCCGACGGTACAGGAATCGGTAGAGGCAGAAATTTTCGTACCGTATACCGAGACGAAGATTTCGGAGATCTGTATGGTGGAAAACGGAGAAAAGGTTGCATTCAAAGAAGTCGAAGGCGGCCTTTGCATAACTGTCCCGGCAGGATACAGACGAGGCTCCGCACCGATTGCGCTGGTGTTTGAGATGAAGAAAGAACGGTAAATCAACAAGTGTAAAATTTTCCTTGATCCATTCAGGTCGGCTGGATTAGTCATTGATACGCCTAACGTCAAAACAGTTCAAGTGCATTTCTGCACCTGTTCTGTTTTGCTGCTTTTTCAATGCTGTCAAGAGTTCTTAAAACAACATCCCTTATCGGCTCAAACTCACTTCCGCCACGCTGCTGTATAACATCAAACACACTTTTTTCCGTATCTTCCAAAATGTCCTCTAACGGCTGGCTGTCCATGTAACAGTCTTTTGTGACCTGCTCGCTGACTCTTATAAGCCGTCTTAAAACTGCTTTCTCATGAACTATCTCCGCATAAAACTTTACATTTGCCGATGTCGGCACACTCGCCAAAAGTTCTCCGAGATACTCAACACTGTAAAGTTCCGGTGTAACTTCCTTTTCACGAAGCTTGTTTTGCAATGTGA
>OGEU01003031.1_pt1 | contig 11223 bp, 8 predicted proteins | sample 1570651 | NCBI WGS metagenome assembly OGEU01 (sample SAMEA2582129, study PRJEB24529) | metagenome | biome: Human gut stool | place: China | collected 2011
AAATACAACATCTGCTGCTTCAATCGCTGCATCAGAACCCAGTGCACCCATAGCAATACCAATATCTGCTCTGGACAGTACCGGCGCATCATTGATACCGTCACCCACAAATGCAAGCTTCTCTTTTTCGGATTTCTGATGAAGTAATTCTTCTACTTTACTTACTTTATCAGCCGGAAGAAGTTCACTGTAAACTTCCTCAATTCCCAGTTCTTTTGCTACCTGATCTGCAACACGTTTAGAATCTCCGGTAAGCATAACTGTTTTCTTGATACCAGCTTTCTTCAATTCAGCAATTGCTTCTTTTGCATGAGGTTTCAGAATATCAGAAATAAGAATATGACCTTCATATCTTCCATCTACAGCCATATGAATTACTGTACCAACATGATGACATTCCTGATAGGAAATTCCAAGGCGTTTCATTAATTTTGCATTTCCTGCTGCTACAGATATACCATCCACTTTTGCAGTCACACCGTTACCACTGATTTCCTCAATATCAGTGACTCTGTTTCTGTCAATTGGTTTTCCATATGCTTTCTGAAGACTCTTACTGATCGGGTGGGAAGAAGAACATTCTGCAAGAGCTGCATATTCCAGCAGTTTTTCATCTGAAATCTCATTATGATGAACTCCGCTTACTTCAAAAACACCCTGTGTCATTGTACCGGTTTTATCAAATACCACATAGCTGGTCTGTGCAAGTGTTTCCAGATAGTTGGAACCTTTAACCAGAACGCCCTGATTACTTGCTCCACCGATTCCTGCAAAGAAGCTTAAAGGAATACTGATCACCAGTGCGCATGGACAGCTGATTACCAGGAAAGTAAGTGCTCGGTAAATCCAATCACCCCACATAGTCGGTTTTCCCATGATCAAAAGTACGATCGGGGGAATAAAAGCAAGTGCAAGTGCTCCGTAGCATACAACCGGAGTATAATATTTGGCAAACTTTGAAATAAAATTCTCTGATTTTGATTTTCTGGAACTGGAATTCTCCACAAGTTCCAGAATCTTGGATACGGTAGATTCTCCGAATTCTCTGATCGTACGGATTTTCAGAACACCTGTCATATTGATACATCCGCTGATTACTTCATCCCCGGCTTTTGCATCTCTTGGAAGGCTTTCTCCGGTCAGAGCGCTGGTATTTAAAGTAGAAACACCATCAATGATCACACCATCAATCGGAACTTTTTCTCCTGGCTGTACAACAATTACAGTACCAATTTCAACTTCATCCGGGTCTACCTGTTCAAGTTTTCCATCTACTTCAATATTGGCATAATCCGGACGGATATCCATCAGTTCACTGATGTTACGTCTGCTCTTTCCTACTGCATAACTCTGGAAAAGTTCTCCAATCTGGTAGAACAGCATAACCGCAACACCTTCAGAATAATCTCCGAGCAGAATTGCTCCCACAGTAGCTACTGCCATCAGGAAATTCTCATCGAATACCTGTTTATTTCTGATACCTTTAAATGCCTTCTGAAGAATATCATAGCCAATTACCAGATATGGAATCATAAACAGTCCAAATCTGACATATCCATCTATCGGTAATTTAGAAAAAAGCACGATCAATACCGCCGCTACGATGATTCTGATCAGCATCTTCTTTTGCTTCTTATTCATCTTAATACCTCACTTCTTATAAAACAGGACCGCCGCCAGAACATATATCAGTGGATAACCATAACCGTCTGACATATCTCTGTGCTGCAGTCCCTCTCTGCTAATTTACGACAATTCCCGTAAATATATCATCAACAGGAATCGCTCCTGAATTAAAGATAGATTTCGCAGTCGTCTTCTACCTTCTTGCAGTTTGCCAGAACGTCTTTCATAACTGCTTTCGGATCCTGTCCTTCTTCAAATTCAACGATCATTTTCAGCATCATGAAGTTTACTGTTGCATCCTTAACACCAGCTGTATTCTTAGCAGCTTCCTCCATTTTGTTTGCACAGTTTGCGCAGTCTACGTCGATTTTGTAAGTCTTTTTCATTGTATTTTTTCCTTTCCGGCTCATGAATAGATTTTCACATAATCATATGAGCACTTGTTCATTTGTTAATTTTATTATAACAGCTTTTTATTCTCTGTCAATAACTTATTGTTAAAAAAATTGCAAATATCAAATTCTTATATCATAGGAACATTACGGAATCATTTCCTATGATATAAAAACAGAGGATACCGTCTGATTCTTCTTCCTGCTGCACCCTCTGTCTCATCTATCATTTGCGAAATGATTATAATCTTTTTATTTACTTTTCTTATGGTAGAATTTTTCGACCTTTGCCAGATATAAAATAGTAAAAGTGACACCTGACACTATCCATGATCCAATATAAATCCATACAATACATTCCATTGTTTCAAATGATGGTAAAACAACCAGAATGCAGACTACTCGAAACAGGCAGATTGTAAGTAATGTAGCAATCATCGGTACCAGCGTTTCACCCAGACCACAGCAGGCTCCTGAAAGCGCCTCTGCAACTGCATAAAATACAAAAAAAGGTGCCATCATCTGCATATATCTTACAACCAGCGGGATCAGTGTCGGAACGTCTTTCTGATCGATAAACAACGGTCCGATCAGTCCGGAACCGAAATAAAGGACAATACTGATAATTCCTACCGCGATCACAGATAAGCCCGTACCGATCAGGGCTCCCTTCTTTACTCTTTTCGCCTTACCGGCGCCCAGATTTTGCGCGGTATATGTAGTCAGTACAGGTCCCATGGAATCCGCTATCAGCCAGATCAGTAAATCCAGTTTATCACAGATTCCCCATGCTGCAATACTGTCAGTTCCCATTGTGTTAATACTTGCCTGAACAATAGAATTGGCAATTGGAAACAGCATGGACTGAAGAGCTAACGGGAAACCTTTGTTTATCATCATTCCCATATGCTCTTTGCAGATTCTCATTGTTCTGATTCCTATCTTTTCTTCCAGGAAATCAGATTTCACAAGAAAATATGCGGTAAGTACAACACTTACAATCTGAGAAAGTACAGTAGCTGCTGCCGCTCCTCCAACACCAGTATGCAGAAGTCCTACCAGTATGAGATCTGCAACAATATTGACCACACTGCATACGACCAGTACATATAATGGCTTTTTAGAATCTCCAAACGCACGCAAGACTCCTGCCATCATGTTATAAAGGATCATTGCCCATATTCCGCCAAAATAAATTCGGCAGTAGATCAGTGATCCTGCACGGACTTCTTCCGGAACAGACATGATATCAAGCAGCCATGGAGAAAAAATTACACCGGCTACAGCACAGACAATTCCCAGAATACCAGCGAGTAAAAGAGCTGTCCGCACTGCACAATGCAGTCCTTCTTTATCTTTTGCTCCAAAATATCTGGAGATCATAATCGTTGCACCTGTTGCAAGTCCGTTCATAAAGTTAAGCGGAAACTTAAAAAGTGTATGCACAGAGTCAATTGCTGCAAGTCCGATTTTTCCGGTAAACTGACCAACAATAACCGCATCAACCGTTGTGTACAACTGCTGAATCAAACTTCCCGCAATCAGTGGAAGTACAAAAAGTAATAATGCTTTTCCTATATTTCCAGAAATCAGACTATCTTTTTTCATTATCTGCCACCTTTTTTGAACAAATGGCAGGCAACACTGTGACCGTCTTCTACTTCTATAAGATGTGGATTCTCCTTTTTACAGATATCCATGCAATGTTCACATCTTCCCTGGAACGGGCATCCCTGTGGAAGATCCAACGGGCTCGGAGCTTCACTTTCAATACTCTCAATTGGTTTGGAAAAGTCCATATTAATATCAAATACTGCACCCATCAGTGCTCTTGTATATGGATGCATCGCTTTCATATCGAGGTCTTTTCCAGGAAGAACCTCTACGAGGTTTCCAAGATACATAACAGCCACCTGATGTGCCACCAGCTGAACCAGTGCAATATCATGACAGATAAAACCAAATGTAATATTCTTTTCTCTCTGAAGCTTTGTAATCAGTTCAATTACGGTTTTCTGAACAGAAACATCGAGAGCTGAAGTTGCTTCATCCAGAACAACGATCTCCGGTTCCAGTGCCAGTGCTCTCGCGATCGCAACACGCTGACGCTGTCCACCACTCATATTGTGAGGATAACGATCTGCAAAATCTCCTGGTAATTCTACCATTTCAAGAAGTTTTCTGCAGACAGCATCCTTCTCCGATTTCTTAATCTTTTTGAAATTCATCAAAGGCTCACACACAATATCACGAATGTTCATTTTCGGATTAAAAGATAAGGTCGGGTCCTGAAATACCATCTGAATGTTCTGACGGTTATTTCTCAGTTCTTCTCCCTTTAATTTCGTGATATCTGTACCGCGGTACAGAATCTCACCCTCTGAAGGTGTATCAAGAGAAACCAGAAATCTCATAAATGTACTCTTACCACATCCGGATTCTCCTACCAGACCCAGTGTTTCACCTTTATACATTTTCAGATTAATATCATTGTTCGCCAGCAGAGTACGTCCATGTGATGCCGCAAATCTTCTGGTTACATGTTTCGCTTCCAGTATTACTTCTCTTTTTTCAGACATATCGTTCACCTCCCCGGGATGGAACTGCCTCCAGAAGTTTTCTGGTATATTCATTCTTTGATTCTTTCAGAATATACTCTCTTGTTCCCTGGTCTTCCATTTTTCCGTTCTTCATTACAACAATATAATCTGACATGTAGGCAGCTACACCCAGATTATGGGTTACTACAATAATGCCTGTATGATAATCATCTCTGAGCTTCATCATCTGACGCACGATCTGTGCCTGCGTTGTTACATCCAGTGCAGAAGTCGGTTCATCTGCAAGAAGAAGCTTCGGCTGATAAGTCATTCCCATCGCAATACCAACTCGCTGTCTCATACCACCGGATAACTGGAAAGGATAAGATTCCATAATATTATCCGGAGACGGAAGTCTCATTCGCTCCAGCATTGCGATTCCCTTACTCCATGCCTCTTTTTTGGAAATTTTCTCATGAGTAAGAATATATTCTGTGAATACTTTTCCGACTTTACGTGTCGGATTCATCATTGCACCACTGTCCTGAAAAATCATGGAAATATCAGAACCACGAAGTTTTCTCCACTGTTCCGGTGTATAGGATAAGAGGTCTTCTCCTTCAAATGTAATACTTCCTTCTGTGACCTTACCGCCACCTGCAAGAAGTCCCAGAACAGCACGGATAACAGTGGTTTTTCCACTTCCGGATTCTCCTACCAGAGAAACGATCTGTCCCTCTTTCATATCCAGATTAAAATTCTGAACAGTTGGAACATTTTTGTAGGAGATTGTCACATTATCTAATTTCAGCATGTTTATTCCTCCTACTCATTTCTTGGATCGAGGATATCACGGATGGAATCCCCAAGCATATTAAATACAACAACTACTACAAAAATAGCAAGACCCGGGAAGATCATCAGCCACGGAGCGGACTGCATACACGCTCTTCCTTCATTCAGCATATAACCCCATTCCGGTGCCGGCGGCTTCGCGCCAAATCCCAGGAAGGACATTGCTGCCAGTTCCAGCATCATGGAACCTATATCTGTCGCAGCAGTAATGATCAGTGTAGGAAGTGCATTTGGAAGCATATATCGAAACAGCATATACGGTGTTTTGGAACCGGTAACGATCGCTGCTGATACATAATCCCTGTCACGGATCTTCATAACCAGGCTTCGTGCCAGACGCGCATATTTGGTCCAGCTTACTACTACAATAGCGATGATCGCATTTTTGATACTTGCGCCCATAATACCTGCAACAGCAAGAGCAAGTACCAGTCCTGGGAAAGCAAGCATCATATCTGCAATTCGCATAATAACAGCATCAATGACACCTCCGAAATATCCTGCAAGGACTCCGGTAACAGTTCCCACCAGAAAGATCAGGGCAACAACACCAAAGGTTGCTGACAGAGATGCACGTGCTCCATAAATAACTCTTGAAAAAATATCCCTGCCCATTTTGTCGGTTCCAAAAATATGTTCCTTGCATGGCGGAAGCAGTGCATCTACCAGAGAACCTTTTAACGGGTCAACCCCTCTGGTTACCACCGGTGCAAATACTGCTGTCAGAATAATACAGACTGCAAGAATAGAAAACACGACAAAAGTTTTATTTGCTAAAAATCTGTTTTTCTTTTTCATGATTCTACTCCTTTAAACGCATACGTGGATCAATATAAACATAAGATGCATCAACGATCAGGTTAATGACCATATAAATCAGGGCAAGCCATAATACATATCCCTGGATCAGATTGTAATCACTGGATGTGATTGCTGAAACTGCAAGGTTTCCAAGACCCGGATAAGAGAAGATTACTTCTACAACACTGGTTCCTCCAAGAAGTGATCCTATGGAAAGACCAAACATTGTGATCAGCGGAAGCAATGAATTTGGAAATACATTGCCCCAGATAATCTTTGATTTCTTTACTCCTCTTGCCTGTGCACCGATCACATAATCCTGACTCAGTTCATCCAGCACCGCTGTTCTTACCTGTCTGGTATATTTGGAAGACATTGCAATCGCAAGTGTCAAAGCCGGAAGAAACAGACTCTTAAAGTCTCCCGCAGAACTGATAACCGGAAATGCATTGATATAAACACAGAATGCCAGCATTAACAGAAGTCCAACCCAGAAGTTAGGCATCGCACATCCGAGGAATGTAATTCCCCGGACGAGATAATCGATCCATTTATCTTTATATATGGCAGACAACATACCTAAAGGTACAGAAATAACCAGCATAAGGATCATGGCCATTAATGTAAGTTTCAAAGTCGGCCATAATCTGGCTGCAAGAAGTTCTGTAACTGGTTTATTTAAGCTGTATGATTTGCCAAAGTCACCTTTCAGACAGTTCTTAAGCCATCTGGTATACTGCACCAGAAACGGATCATTCAGACCAAGTTCCTCGCGTGTCTCCTGAACCATTTCTTCAGTAGGCATTACACCGGTTGCCGTGTACATGTTTCGTACAGGGTCACCTGGTGACATAAAGGTCAGTGCAAATGTAATAAAGCTGATACCGATCAATACGATCACAATCTGTAATAAACGCTTGATTATTTGCTTTTTACTCAAAAAAGACACCTCTTTTTATTTCTGTTTGTAACTATTCAGTAACTTCACAATTCGCAGACTTTTCTTATTCTGCAGGAGTAATTTCTGTTGACAGCCAGTAGTAATCTGCTGTATGGATATGTGCAGAACCAACTTTCTTACTGTAGATCATAGATGAGTTGTAGTATCCATCAATCAGAACCGCTGCATCATCTACCAGGATCTGCTGCATCTGGAAGATCAGATCTTTTCTCTTTTCCGGATCCATTTCACCTTTTAATTCTTCATATAACTTATCATAGTCCGGGTTGGAGTATGCGCAGTAGCTGGTATCAGTTGCCCAGTTAGCCATATATGCCAGAGGATCTCCGGTACCAACAGTGATCCAGTTATTGTTATTAAAGTCATAATCCAGTGCTGCAAGTTTACTCCACTGATCATCTGAGCTTCCGTATTCAGGAACAACACCGATGCCGATTTCTGCAAGATACTGTGCGTGAGCATCTGCAAAGTCATTCAGAAGACGGTTTTCATAAGAAATATATCTAAGGTTGATATTCTGGCCATCCAGTTCACGGATTCCATCTCCGTCTGTATCAACGATTCCTGCATCATCCAGAATCTGTTTTGCTTTTTTTTCAACCCCTAAGCTGTATAATAACTCGATATCACGTTTTAGATCTTCCAAATTCCCTGTAAACATCGGTATATGGATTCTCAAGTTTGTCGTAATCATAGTTCAGAGTAGATGGCAGTACGGAAAATCCTGGTGTATAAAGTCCACCGATTGTTCTGGAATTACAGATTGTATCATAGTCAATTGCCATCAGGATTGCCTGACGAAGTGTTTTGTTTCCAAGAACACCATCAAAGTTCATCCATGCAAATCCGCAGCGTACACCGGATGCAATATCAACAGTAAAGTCATCACTGTCCTGGAAATCCTGAATATCTGCTACATTTGTGATATTCTCAACCAAGTCTACCTGACCACTCTGGAGAGCCATTGTTTTTGCGGAGTTATCTCCCATGAACAGCAGATTGATCTTATCGTATGGAACATCTTCACGATAATACTCATTTGCAGCTAATGTATAACCAACACCTACACCATTGAATTCTTCAATCTTGTATGGACCTGTTCCAATAATTCCATTATCGTAGTTTTCAATATGTTCTACATCTGTGATTCCCATAGTTGGGTGGCAGAGCTGTCCTACAAGGTTTGCATATGGTTTGCTTGTTTTGATGTTAATAGTATTTGCATCATCATCTACAGTAACTTCTGCTTCAAATTCCAGATATTTCTCCGGTTTGGCAGATCCGGAAGGTCCTACCTCTTTCATGTGATCAAAATACTCTTTTACCTTTGTCGGAGTTAAATCACATCCGTCAGAGAATTTAATTCCGTCTTTCAGCTTGATCGTCCATTCTGTATGCTCGTCATTTACTTCATAACTCTCAGCAAGCCACGGGATAACTTCCATATTGTCATCGAATTTAAATAATGCTTCAGCAATACCATATCTCATAGCATTCCATCCACTGTTTTCATCATTTGCACTGTTTACACATCCATCTGTGTACATCTGACATCCGAAGTTTAAAACCTTCTCATCACCCTTCGCCTGTACAGTAACTCCCATTAATAATGCAACTGTTGTTGCCGCTGCTAACACAAGTAATTCTCTTTTTGTTTTTTTCATCCTTTACTTCCTTTCTTTTTTTGTTTCTTCGTTGTTTTTCTTCCTTCTCATACTGTCCATTCCTGTGATTTTGAACGAAAAAAAAGACAGATGCTCCCACATCCGTCACGAAATCTTACCATTAAAGAATCAAACATATATATGCAACACATGAAGTTGTAACTCTTAATCAGGATTTCTCGTCGTCCGCAAGAATCTCTTTTACCAGAAATAAGCAGGTCTCCTGACTTAAGCTTACCCATTTTCAGCACCTTCCCAGAAAAATATCTTCCAGTGGCATTCAGCTGAAAACCCACTATCACAGTGACGGGATCGTACCGGATTTACACCGGTTTCCCTTTTAATCAGACCAGCAGGACGCTTCTGCTGGTCTGAACTTATCTCTAAAATCATTAAATGACCGTATGAATACTCATCTATCATAACATACCATCATGTATACGTCAATTATTTTAGACTCTTATTTTCTATCTATTTTTCCGTAAATTTCCGGAATTTCTCAAAATTTGTTTCCGGTGTATAGGATTTCAGAACTTCCATCATGTCCTCTACACTATATGTATTATCATACATTCCAATAGATAACGCATACTGCTTATTAAACTCATCTACTGAATCCGCTGTCCAGAATGACTGCTGCAGCCGGAAAGCACTTCCATCTTCACGGTAATCTTCTGCAAAGCCTTCCAGAGCATTTTTCATGGCAACAAATGATGGTGCAACGATAGCACCGTATTTTCCTACAAGATAGTCGATTCTTTCCTTGCCGTTATATCCCTTTTTATTAAACATTTCGTATGTATCTTCTGTAAAACAGTCAATGGAACCCAACAATACATCTGTACTGTTCTCTTCTTCATAAGCATCAATTATCTTGATAAAATCACTTGCGCTCACTACACTCAGAATAACATTATACTCTCCTGTATTCAGCGAATCAGCCAGCTTTTCATCCAGGTGATCTTTTGGATACCCCGGAACCAGAGTAATCTTAATGTCACTGCCTGTTTCAATTTCTTCAGTATCCTGCGTATTCACCAGTTCTTCTACAGACTTCTCATATGACAGGCCATATGCTTCCTGAAGCTTATTCAGAATACCAATCGTTCTCAGACGATGCATCTCATTACCGATAGCAGATCCTCCACATGCTATTATGTAATGATTCTGGTTATTCTGATCCTCTGAAACAAAATACTCCGCCATATTGGCAGCCGCATCCATTTCTGTTTCAACAGATGTTCCTATTGTTCCCAGAAAATAAGGATTATCCTTTACTTTCTCATACATTTCATCACTGATCGTTCCTGAGCCACGTACATAATACATACCATATTCTTCACATACCGGAAGAACTTCTTCAAGATCTGAGGAAAGGAAAGAAATAATTCCCTTTACATTTCTTTCATGAAGCTCGTTGATAAAGCTGATTTCTTCTTCTGCTGTACTTATACTGGAAGAATATAAAAACTCGACATCAAAAGCCATGCCGACATAATTTTCAAAATAATTTCTAAATGCTCTTACTTCTGCATCATTCAGATTATATACGGACACTCCTATTGTCATTTTTCCGTCCTGATTTGTTGTATCACTCTGAGTGTCAGCTGCCATAACTGAAATACTGGTGCAGGTAAGCAGCATAATCATTGTCAATATAAAACTTATTATCTTTTTCATTCCTTTTTTACCTTTCTGTCGTATTTGTATAAAAATTCAAGTTTTCTTTTCTCACATCCTTTCCTGAAATAAAAAAGATCCTTTTCTTAAAATGTATTTTAGGTATAAAAATAAAGCCTTTCTTATACACCGTAAGAAATAACCTTTTTTAATGCAAGCAGGTCTCCTGACTTAAGTTCATCGCATTTTATCGTCTTCCCGCCTCTTAAGCAGTGACATATATGATAAAAAGCTCCCTTTTACAGTGGCGGGACCGTACCGGACTTGCACCGGTTTCCCTTTTAATTCCATATTACTGGAAACATGCATTATTTTTATAATATGATATCAGGGGCTAAAAGTCAAAAACTATTTTTACTCCGCGCTAAGGCTTTTCCCCAACTTCATTATATTTTTATTATATAATTCCATTTGGTTAACGTCAATAATTTACATCTAATATTTATATGTTTTTTTATTCACTTTTACTATGGTCTTGAATATTCAGATTCCAGTATCTATTCCATAATAAGGGTCTCTTTGCAGCACTACCTTCTCTTGTGGCATTTCTTTGTTTATGCTAAAATATTTTTACTACTATAAATGAGCAAGTTCGTGATTTTGCATAAAAGAAAGACACCTCGATTCCGTGTGTTGTATAATGAAAGTGCCTAAACAAACATTTGCAACATTTACGAAAGAAGGTGTCTCTCGCAAATACTATA
>OGEU01003035.1_pt1 | contig 11211 bp, 8 predicted proteins | sample 1570651 | NCBI WGS metagenome assembly OGEU01 (sample SAMEA2582129, study PRJEB24529) | metagenome | biome: Human gut stool | place: China | collected 2011
TTCTAAGATATGTCATTCTAGCAATATCTTTATCATTAACCTGATAACTACCTAATGACCATTGTTCTGGTCGGTCCATAAATACTATAAAAACGATAATTCCGAAGAAAAGTGCGGCCGAAGTCGTATCTTTTTTACATGCTAAATAAATAGGATAAAACACAGTCTCTGTCCAGTCATGTCCAGGTATCCACCCTGCAGTATGCACTTCAGGATTTTCATCAATTCTTTTATTTAACTCATCAACTACGGCTTGATAATCTTCATTACTAATCTGTTTTCGCCAAGCTTCAAAACTTTTTTTATGTGGAATCCTAGTAATTAATTTCCCCGTATCAATATTAATCAACATCTAATATCGCCTCGCTTTGCTTTAGTGTAACTAAAATTAATTAGCTAACTCTTAAGTATTCTTGATACTTATCAAATACATAATGATAAATGTCATCTTCTGTCATCACATCTAGAATTTTAACACTACCTAGGCGAGAAACGTCTTTAGCTAAATCATCATAACAAGTTGATCTTTCTTTCCCAGATTTTACAGTGTCATAAACAGCTCTCATAAATCCCATTACAATATGTTTTTCGCTAGAAAAAGTTCGCCATGTAAGCTCTCTAAATCTAGAAGGACTTTCAAATGTAAACTTTGTTAGATAATATCTATCTATATTATGATCTTCATCAACCGTTAGAGCTACGCGATAATAACAACGAGAGATGATTCCAAAGAATAATCCCCTTCGACCACCTAATAACCATTGATTGTTAAATGATGAAACTTCTTTTTTCTCCATCATTACAAGTGCTACACTATAACATCGTTTGAACATAAACCATAACCAAAAATATTTATTACTTAATACATATGCAGGTAAATGCTTTAACTTTTCATATAAGAGGATTGAATTCTCCGTTATTGTTTTGCTATCACTAGGAGAAGATGGCATTTTCAAGGAAAAATCATCAATTTGATATGATTTGCTTTGAAATACTTTTCCATCAGCTAATTTATGCACCCAAGAAGAATCCGACGCATTAACAATAAAGTTTTCTCTATACGTACCAATATTTTGTTTGAGCTCTTTATAAGCAGCCTCAGTCATATAGGCAATATTAATTTTCCCCATCTTGCTCACCTTCAGTCTGATTAATAATCATATTATATGCATCTTCAATAGCCTGAACATTCATATTATTAAATATTTTTTGTGCAAATTCTAACGTATTAGAATTCATAAAAGTGCTAACTGATAAATTCATATTTTCAATAGATTTATAAGATCGTGCCACAGATTTAAACCAAGGATATGATTCATTAATATCTATAATATCTTCACAAAATTCAAATTCATTTTTCAATCTATTAAATATATCAACTAATACAGGAACAACTATAAGTCCCATAAAAATATACATAAATGGACGACTTGTTTTTACCTGTGAATATTGTTCGAATTTTTCTTTTGGTAAATAAATATAAATCTTGGAATCACCTTCATCCGTATTATATTGAATATATTTTTGACCCTTTTCTCCACGAATAATCTCAAAAATGGACTCAGATACATTATCTGCTAAATCATTGTGTTCAATATTAAAAGAGAACCCATCATCAATACCAACAATATCAAACTTATTTAATTCAAACTCAATATCACTAAAATCCTCATTAAAATTAATGCTTTTATACTCCAATATATCTTTTGTAGCATATAAATAAGACGATATTGTAACCTTACCACTTAAAGCAAGCAACGGTATTTTTATAGTTGTTGGCGTTAATCCAAGGGAATATGTTTTTCTAAACACACTCTCTGGACTCTCAACTACTAGTATTGCTTTCAAATATCCATTTTGAACAAGCTCTCTTAACGTATCATCAACAAGCTCTATATGTACATCTTGTAATGTTAAATAGTGTCGATCAGATACAATTGGATTCTCCGGTTCACCAAAAGTAAGTTTATAACAAGCACCATTAATAAAATCAGATAACTCTTCATTTCTATTAACAACTGGATACGGAAATATACGATTACCTATTTGCATAAATATCTACCCCTGTCGCAAATCTACCCCCATTTTGAACGTTGTAGAAAATACTATATTTTTCTCCAGCCCTCAAAACGATTCCCTTAATAACCCCTTTTTCTACAAGACATGGCTTGCCATCTATAGTTGCACTAATTACAGTTACATCATATGTATCACTAGACTCTCCTATCTCTTTTATAACGATTTCACAATCGTCTTCATTATATTGAGAAGTGAAAGTCATAACAAAACAGCTTTTATTTTTATCATATATATTGCGAGTGCGCATACCACCTAATAGTTTACGAATACGGCCTTTTTTATTCCCATTCGGATCTGTAGTTGCATCTGTTGGATTCAATGCACTACCATGATCTCCTGATGAACCGCCACCATTGTGAATGCCTGTATTACCAACATCACCTTCTGGTGTAGTGATTTCTGCATCAGGTGTACCTGTATTCTCAATAACTGACGCAGAAATACTGCGGTGAATTTCTTCACCATCATTATTTTCTTTTTCAGCTTTATCCCGTGCACACTCATTTGTGCGAACTTTACCTATATGTGTAAACTCATTAGCAGCACCAGCATCTCCTTCTCCATCCACAACCTCATCATTATCAACACTTGGTAAATATGCACCAGCACCAACTATATCAGTTTTCTCTCCCACTTCTGTTTTTATTGCTTCATTAATAGCTCGAGAAATTTGATTTTTTAAACTTCTGATGATAGTCGCTCCATGTTTTCTATCTGTATCTTCTTCAAGTCGCTCGGGAGCCCAATCAGTATGCTCAGCATTTTCCATTTGTCTAAGGGCTTCATTTAAATCTCCATTTTCAACTATACACATTGCAGAATAAGGTATAAGTCGACCTGCACTATAACTTGTAATTTTCATATATGGATATCGAATAATATCACATGCACAAGTCGCACGATATGCTTCCCCTGGAGAATATGGTTGTACATAAATGGTTACTGAACCATAGTCCTTAATTTCTTTTTCTATAATCTTCACACCATCATCACCCGTTAGTAATTCATACTGAGCCTTCAATGATTTCAAACTAGATTCTGATTTACCTGGAAATGAGGTATTATCACGTATAATACTTTTTAAACTAGATTTGTTTATTACAATATTATCAACAGTTACCTCTAGTAAGCCCTTTGAGAAAGCGACCATAAAACTATCTAATAATTTAAAGATTAAATCGGTTTTCCAATTTTCTCTATGTCCGAATCCAATCAAATATAAGTCAGTTCCATAATTTCCAGCTTCTCTATGAAATGTTTTATCCAATTCCAATTCTTTGTCACGCTGAGGAAAACTCTCTTTACCAATACCATAATAACCTTCAGCAACAGACATTTTATAGCCATGTTCATCAATAGGTACTGACCGTAATTTTGCGATTCCAATGTATCCCTTTTCTTCATCTTCTGTATAAGTGGAATAAAAAACAGTTCTAGCATTACTTGCTACGAAAGCTGCTGCCTTCCCAATACCTTTAGAACCACCACATCCAGCTCGTTTAAAACTTGTACCAGAAGTTTTTGTTAAATTATAAAATGGCATACCACGTTCAAATCTAGATACACCAATTAATCCTGTTGTATTATAATCACTAATTCGCAAGCAATTAATCTCATCTGAATTGATTGTCGAATGAAGAGTAGCAATAGCCGCCCCTTCCTTTTTATCATTTTTTCGATATTCATAGCATTTCTCTATTTGATTTGCTAAATCATCAATCCCAGGAATATCTTCTCGTTTTACTTTAAACGGTTTAAATTCTATTTTTGTTGCACCCGTTCCACGGTTGGCATCAATAGAGTTTTGACATATTTCTCTAGCCAAAGAACCAATTGGATCTTTCTTAAAAATATCAATATCACCAGTCTCTAAACCAAACTCCATTCCATTACCATTATCAGGAAAATACCATTGTAGCTCCATAATACTAACACTCCTTTTATTAATTAATAACTAAAGTTTAAATCTCTTTTTCCTTTCTCCCGTAGAAATTTTGAACTTTGCTTTTTGTCGCTCTGCTTCTAAAAAAATAGCTTCAAACATCTTATTCACATCTTCAATTGAATACTCGTAATTAGATGTATTTGATAAGTTCCCTATTAATTGCAACATATCTATTACTTTATTAGTTCTAGATTCTGCAAGGCGCTTAAAATTTTCTTGTTTTTTATTCATTTTGCACCTCCTACAATTACATAATATACATTTTTACAATATTTGTCAAATATTGTAAAAATAATTTCTAAAAAATAAATATTTTTATCAAACCAACTGACTTAATATTACTATAATTTCAATAGTTCCCTATCATATTAGTCTATTTATATTTTATATAAATAAGCAATATTCAGAAAATATTTATAATATAAAATCAATATATTGTATTTTAATGTTATCTTCCCAAACAAGCAAAATAAAACCACCCCTATATGGGGTGGTTTTTATTAAGAGTGAAAAGTTTTATGTTGTTTTATTGATCACCTTTTTATATCTCCCGTATATTATTGTTTTCCCTATAGATTCTCCTCCTTTTTCTCTCCCCTATTATTTCATCTCCCTCTACTTATTCTTCTCTTCCCGCCTAACGTTTTATCTCGTTAGGTCTCTCCAGGCGATAAATAGTTCGGCCACGACTTGTGGGTTTTGGCTGAGTTTAATACGAGCTAGCATTTTGCGCACGTAGTTACAGTGTTCTAGCATAGCTTCGTTCAGCTTGTGTTTCACGTGGTGTGGGGCTTGGTACACCAAGATAGGTTTAAAGTCACCCACGTGAATGTAGCTCGTATCTGGATCAGGCCCATCTGTGACGATGTATTGATAAGGTATCGCCACATTAAAGAGTCCGTACACCACGTCCTTGCCGATAGGGCGCCGACATTTAATATGACCAAAGGTTAGGTGCGGACCATAGGTCTTAGGCGCCGTATAGCTGCTGCGCCGACCGTCACTAGTCATGATGTAATTCGGTCTCAAGCCTTCTTGTAAGGCTAGCTCTCGTAGGATAGTACGAATTGGCAGATGTACCAATTCTTGACGACCATCTACGAAATAGCACATCGTGCTGTCTCCGCCGCCAGGTTCATAGGTAGGAATAAAACAAACAATATGATTCTTCGGATTCGTATAGATCAAATCCAAATTCTCTCCCTTAGATAGCCAAGTGGCCACCGCTACTGGTACTTCATTACATGTCATCATAGGAATTCTCTCCCCTCAACTTAGGAACATTCCTTTCAACAATACAATGAACACGTGTTCTGTGAAAGCAGATTCGCATGCTTTAATCTGCTGTTGGTTTAATTGTATATCACACTGTATAATTTGTAAATATATACACAAAACTATAGAAATTTATGTAAAATTAAAGACTTTATGATCTTGTAAAAGTAATATATACCTATATGTGTCATTATTTTCTCATTTACATTGAGAATTGCATATTTTATGTATATCTGTTAATCGCGATTAACGTAATTATACAAAAATCAGAATATAAATAAGAAATTAAATTATATTAACACATATTATTTTAATACGAACTAGACTCTAATAGACTAATACTCATATGTTTATACTACATATTCTAATCGTTTCAGAGTTCTAAGAATCTCATATATATAACTCTAATACCTGTATAACTCTAATGAATGTATAGCCCTATTGCATTCATACTTAATGTACTCGTAGTTTCTTAAAGTCTGTCGTCAAGTATCTACGCAGCTTCCGCAAGGCTCGTTCATGGCGCCGTTGGATAGCTTGTCGGCTACAATTCAGCTCTTCGCTGACGGATACGAGGCTTTTACAATCACCGTACACGCGGCGCAATAGGTCTTGTTGATCCGGAGATAATCTACCTAGCGCCCATACGAGGCGAGCCCGTAATCGTTGTTCCTCATTGGCCGTCATGATCATGTCAGCTATATTTTCTCCAGATGAGAAGATATCCATGCCGACAGCTACCTCACCATCATCGGTGATGCGGTCTGGTATATGGATCTCACGGTGATTACGCAATCGTTCTCGCTTCCAATACCGCATGTAACCATACCTAACACCTGCTTTCACAAAACCAGGGAACGGTACGGAGCCTTTTAGATCAAAGCTATAAATCGATTCTAATAGGATGGCCCATAGATAGCTCTCTAGGTCTTCACGGAACTCGCGGTTCCCCGTCTTATTCGTATAGTGTAAGATGAGTGGCCGATACCTGCGACAGAGCTCGATTTGAGCCGCATCATGGCGCAGCTCATCAGCGGACCAAGGTTGGTACCCAACGGTCTGAATCCGCATATTTGAATTTTGACAAATCGACACGAGGCTCTTATCCGATAAGGACGTTAAGACCTGATGACCGCAGATAAGAGTCTGTAATTTCAACTCCTCTGGCACCTTGTACTCTGGTTCCTTAGGCGGTATCATTTCAGATTCTAGTTCCTTAGAAAAAGGCCTCTTAGATAGTACTTCTTTGGAAGATGTTCCCTTTGAAGATATTTCTTCAGATTGTAAGCTTGCAGTTTTAATACAGGTTCGTTGTACTAACGGTTCTTCGTTTGTGTATAACATAAATCCCCTTTCCTGCCATGGCATAGCGCTTATCTACACAATAGCGCGGAACGGGGATTTTGACAAATTGGCAATTCCTTAGAATTCCCACATATTCTGCTACAATGTAATATTAATTTCTATCCATTAAAAGACATAACTATACACCTAGATAGGTAATTGCTGAAAATAATACAAAAAAGACACCACAGAGGAATATGGTGTCTTTTTTAGAGAAATTAGTACTACCATTGGGTAATAGTACGTAAGTTACAATTACTGATATACACGTTAGGCGTAACGTATTCCGATGTTACAAGTAACTGTACAGGTAATCGTATTTTAAATTGTCTGATTACATTGCAATACAGGATGCTTCCACAAAGTCTTTGAGTTGTGGTTTTACGTAGGTTTGGTACACGTCTGCACCATTGCCACGAACGATGTCGCCCCAGTATTTATACACATAGCGGTACCAGAAATGGAACATGCTATTTGTGAAGTGGTAGTCAGCGTATTTCGCTGGTCCACGGCTATTCGCTTGAATACGACCTACGAGGCCCATGGCCATCAAGTCGTTTAAGCGAGATGTAAAGGTGCCACTTTTAATTTGGCTAGCTTGCAACAGCTCCACATAGTATGGTCTCTCTAATGTAGCAAGGCCAGATAGGATCGCATTAGCACCTGTTATATTTTTCATATCTCGATGTAAGATATGCTGCGTTTCTTCAAAGAGTGCGCCCGATACAGAGAAGAACAAATTAATGATATTCGTATCGATGCTTTCACCATTATCAAAGTACTGCACATAAGCAGGCAAACCACCTGTTACAGCGAACACGGTACGCAAGTCATCCTTCGCATAGTGAAGGCCCAAAGATTTCATGTCCACCAAGGAGAACGGTTTCACCTCGAAATATTCCGACACATAAGGACCAATCAAGCTGCGATCGCCAATGATGCGGCCATCGAGCTGTTCTAACCCATTCGCCATCAAGATGATGTTCAAATGGCTTGTTTCTTTATAAGCATCTAACAAATCGCGCAAGTGTATAGGGAACTGAGGTACAGCCTCCACCAAGGAAGGGTAATCATCAATCACCACAGTCTGAGGCGTTTTCACACTGCTTTCAAATAGCCCCTCAAAGGCCTCTTGTAAGCTAGTGATCGGTTCGAATTTATCCTGCCCATCAGCAGGAACAAAACGTGCCTCAAGAGCTCGATTCATATCGGCTACATGGATTGCTTCATTAGCCATGCGACCCGCCAAGTATAACGCCTTATGACGGCGCACAAGCTGGGAAGCCACATAGGATTTACCACTGCGATGCGGACCATACACAACACACAAACTCATTTGATTCATCGCAATACGGGACTGGATACTCTCAATTATTTCAGCACGTCCCACAAAATTCATATACTCTCACCTCCAACATTCTATGGAGACTATTATATCATAAATTTAAAACAAATTTAAACTTATTTTCATATTATTAACATGACTTTTGATTATGTTAAATTTTTTACGCATAAAATACACTTATTTAATGGTTTACTTTTTACCCATACGTTTGTGAAAGTTCCCATATTTACTACATTCTATACAGTTATAATCCCAATAGGACTATACAGAGGAAAGTATAAAAAAAGACGTGCCTATCTAGGATAAGCACGTCATGTATATATGTATATGTATATGTATATCTATATGTATATGTAATAGTTATGTTTATGGACGATACCTGCGAGGAGCGTTCCTAACATTATTGTGGCATTTGCGTTTGCATCTTCATGAGCAGAATATGCTTAACTGCATCATTGAGGCGATCATTGGTAATCGTTCCGTTCGCCACAGCTTGCGTTAATGCTCGATGGACTTCATCGATGTGAACGGTGTCGGCATCAAGGAGAACGAGATCACTGCCCGCCACGATGGAGTCTACCGCAAAGTCCCCTATTTTTTGGTTTGCTTGCAAGGCGCCTACATCGACACGGTCTGTCATGACCACTCCATTATAGCCAAGCTCATGCCGTAGCCAATCCGTGATAATCGCCTTAGAAGTGCTGGCCAAGTGTGCATTGTCGATAGCTGGAATTTGCACATGGCTCATAACGAGCATATATGTATTCGCTGTCGTCTGTGTAATGAGTCGTTTGAATACAGCTACATCCGTAGTATTGAGGTATGCTTTCGCATCATTAGCAGTCTCAAAGGATGCATCGCCAAGGCTCACTGTTGGGAAGTAATTGTAACCAAACCACATTTTGTTGATTTGGTACCGCTCCGCCATAGCAAGGTCCATATGCCCTGCCCAAGTAGGGTCAGATGTATAGGACACATTAGGAACCCCAAGATTCGCATTCGGCCCGATGACAAGGTTGAATCCCATATCACGCATTTCAATAGCCGAGCGGGTCGCTAGATTGATAATCCGTTCCATCGGTAATTGACCCCAACGATTGGGCTCTGGCAAGCGCAAGAAACTTTCATTAGAACGCAACACCTTATCCCGATTGATCGCTATATAAGGCGTCACCATGCTTGCCGTTGTGGCCGTTTGCATGATGTCGTTTGTGAAAGCTTTCACTTGGTTCTTATTATTTAGATTTTCATTGGTTAGCATAACGCCGCTTACACGGTATTTCCTGATGACGTCCTTTTGAGACTGTCCTACCGTGCTGCCATGAAGGCTAATCATCATCAGCTGGCCTATCTTGTCCTCTTGAGACATAGCCCCGAGCCAGGTATTTACCTTCTCAGGGACAGGCTTGTCTGATTGCATGACGGCCCGATACGACACAGTTCGTACCTCTTCCTGCTCTGCCTGACTCTCATGCTGGCATCCCGCAGTACCGATGGCGGCGACGATCAAGGCCATGCCACATAGGGCACGCCGTAAAAACAAGTTCATCTCTCCACAAAACTCCTTGTAATACTCTCTTACATGTTACCTTTCTATATATTATACACTATATAATTCATCTTTTCCTCATGTGAAAGCTAGTTTTCTATATCAATTTATCATAATAAAGTTATAAAGTAGTAGTAACAATTAATATAAAAGGTAATTCATACATATAACATATATAAAACTATAAGAAGGTTATACATAAAAATCCTACGAATCGCATGTAAGGTGACACTCAGTAGTCAAAATCTACATAAGTATCAAGTCACTCATGACCCGTAGGATTTATTTCTGTTCAGTTAGTTACTCATATACCAGTCTAACTATACTAATGTATCGATGTATTCATCGCCAGAATACATTCGATACGACTCGTACTGAGTAAATTAGTTAATTTGTAATGCTATTAGCCCTTATATTTAGGGGATGTTGGGCATGTTTCAGGTGTTACGTCTTTGCGATCACCTAGAACCGCGCTGCGGTCTGTGTAGTGTGTATGCAATAATTCGTGCGCCTTGTGGCCCAATGGTTCGCCTAAGAAGTCTTTGTATAACGTTTGGATTTCTTCGTTTTCATAGGAAGCAACCCATTTGTAGTTAGCATCGGCTTCGTAAAGACCACCGATACGAGCTTCCTTAGTTTTAACTGCTTGAGGCAATTTAGTGCGCGGTTGACCGCCGCCACCAATACAGCCACCTGGGCAAGCCATAACTTCGATGAAGTCATAGTGTTTGTCGCTGTCTTTCAACGCATTAAGGAAATCACGTGTGTTTTTACCGCCATGCACTACCGCAACGGACAATGTAACGTCATCACCTAATTGAACAGTGGCCTCTTTAACGCCTTCCATACCACGAACGTCTTCGAGGTGTGTCAAAGCATATGGAGGTGGCTCTTTGTCAGTAATGAGCTTATACGCTGTACGCATAGCTGCTTCCATAACACCGCCAGTGTTACCGAAGATGATAGATGCACCAGTTTCCATACCGATTAAGTCATCGAATTGGGACTCTTCAATAGCATTGAAGTCGAGGTTTTCCTCTTGGATCCAACGGATAAACTCACGTGTAGTAATGGAAATATCTGTATCCATGCCAAGGGATTCGTCATTATGATAACGAGCTGCTGCATTTTCTTCTTCACGCTTTGTTTCTGCTTTTTTAGCAGTACAAGGGTTTACAGATACAGATACGATGTTGCTAGGATTAATGCCTTTTTTCTCAGCAAAGTATGTTTTAATCATAGCCGCTTCCATAGCGATACAAGAACGTGTGGAAGACAAGTTAGGAATCAATTCAGGGAAGTAGATTTCCGCAAAGCGTACCCACGCTGGGCAGCAGCTTGTAAATTGAGGAATTTGACCGCCAGTTTTAAGACGTTCCACAAGCTCAGATGCTTCTTCCATGATCGTTAAATCCGCACCGAAGTTAGTGTCTACTACATAGTCTGCACCTAATGCGCGCAAAGCACCAACCATTTTGCCTTCAAGGAATGTACCTGGTTCGTAGCCAAAGCCTTCACCGATAGCTACGCGAACCGCTGGAGCTGTTTGGATAACTACGATTTTTTCAGGATCTGCAAGCGCTGCTTTCACCTTTTCAAGCTCGGATTTAGCATGCATGGAGTCGAATGGGCATGCTGCCGCACATTGACCGCAATGGATACATACAGGCACAT
>OGEU01003047.1_pt1 | contig 11176 bp, 8 predicted proteins | sample 1570651 | NCBI WGS metagenome assembly OGEU01 (sample SAMEA2582129, study PRJEB24529) | metagenome | biome: Human gut stool | place: China | collected 2011
AAAATCATTTCAGGGTTCTGGAACTCTCTTCTATAAATTATTTGTATTCTACATAGTCAACAGTAACATAACAATTGCTTATTTTATGGCCGACTGCGGCGATTCCCCCTGCATACTTTGCTCCTTTTACATAACCTTCAAAAGAACAGTGCTTGTTATCAAAAGGCAACGGCGAAATCACATTCACCGCCGCTGCCTTTTTTCTTTCTGCTGTGAAAGAGTTAAATCAAATTATTTTTTTACCGCTTGTGCTGTTTTTTTGACCGTTTGTTCCGTTTGAAGGCTCCTTTGGTTATTTGCTCATTTACTCTTTGTTAAGTTTGTAGCTACCGCCATCGGTTCCTGTACCGCCGATAAGTGTTAAGGCGGTTCCGTTTACCGAAAAGGTATAATCGCAATCGCGGACAATATCCTCTGTAAAATCGAGGATGAGCTTTTTACCCTTGACGGTGTAGGCATAAGAATATGTCACATCATCGGCAAGTAATTTGCCTGTACCGTCCTTTTCAAAAACATATTGCGTATGCTCATCATATCTCCATGTGCCGACCAATTCATTTGATTTTTTACCGAATTGGGCAATAATTAAAATTACAGCTGCCGCAACAGTGATTATTATCGCCGCCGAAAGCATTGCTTTCTTCATGGTATTACGCTTTTTTTTACGCCGCTTATTCAGCGCAGCAAGCTTGCTGCCGTAGGCTTTATATAAATATTCTTTTGCCATAAAAACCCTCTCCATATAAAATTGCAGCGGCAGCGTATAGTTACGTTGCCGCCGCAATTCTTTTTATTTTGCTCGCTTTTTCTTTGATACTACGGTAGTGAAACCGAGAACAGCAAGTGAGAGCACCGCCGCAAAGCTCCAGACGGCAACCATGTTGTCATCTCCTGTTTTGGGAGATTCGTTCGGAATCTCGGACGCTTTCACCGTGAACTTTGCAGTTGCCGTTCCGCTTTCCGAAACGATTCCGAGCGTATGCTCACCGACGGAAAGTGTAGAAACAAAATTGTTATTCAAGGTAACTATAATGCTGCCTTCTGCCTTTGTATAATCCTTTTCATCAAGAGTTTTGCCGTCAAGCTCTACACGAATGAAATCGGCAAATGCCGCATTGGAACGGAATGTCAAGGATTTCTTCTCTCCGTTGTTTACGGTAGCATTATTGCCTTCTATAATCTCAGGAGGAAGCTTTTTAATAACGGTTTCGCTGAGAGAAATCTCTTTTGCGCCGGCTACATCCGCAAAATATTTACCGCAGTTTTCGCAATAATAATACTTTATATTGCCTTGCTCCGTTACGGTAGCATCCTTTGCCTCTACTAATGTAAGTTTATGCTCAAGCATGGCAATTTCCGAACCGGTTGCAATTTTCTTATTACAATCGATGCACCATGTGTCACCGGTGTAGCCCTTTTCCTGCTCGGTAGCGGGCTTTGCATCCCGAATTTCGGTGTGCTTGTGGTTGGTTGCGTCTACATCACCGTACTGCGCCTTGCAAACCTCACAAACTGCCTTACTTACACAAGTAGCCTCACCACCGCTGTGTGCCGCTTTGTCTATAACATTTCCGCAGCCGACAGTCTGACACTCCTTCCAATGATCGTGTTCATTGGTAGTCCAGACAGATGCGGGATTATGAGCATTCTTCGCAATGGACTGTCCGTCTGCGATTTTCTCATTACAATCGCTGCAATAAGTATCTCCGGTATAGCCCTCCTCAAAGCAGGTGGCTTCCTTTTGGTTCTTTAGATATGTTGTGCCCTTATGATTGTTTGCGTCAAGCGGTCCGTAAGAATGTCCGCATTCAGAGCATTCGGCCGGGGATTTGCAGGTTGCCTCACCGCCGTTGTGCGCCGTAATATCAAACTTTGTGCCGAAATAACAGGTATGCCAATGATTTGTGCCGTCGGATTCCCACTTGCCGTCAACATCGGTATGATTACCGGTTGCAGGAATTTCAGCTCCGCTTGAAATCAAGGCATTGCAATCGGTGCAGTAGGTGTCGCCGGTGTAGCCCTTTTCGCAGCAAGTGGCGTCTTTTGCACCACGCACTTCGGTGTGTTTGTGGTTGGTTGCGTCTACATCACCGTACTCAATCTTGCATACCTCGCAGATAGCCTTGTTCACACAGGTGGCTTCTCCACCGGAATGATGTGCTTTATCAATGATATTGCCGCAGCCGACAGTCTGACACTCTTTCCAGTGATCGGTTTCATCCGTTGTCCAAACCGACGCAGGGTTATGAGCGTTTTTCGCAATAGATGTTCCTCTTTCTATCTCATGATTGCAGGTAGAGCAATAAGTATCGCCGGTATAGCCTTCTGCGTAGCAGGTGGCTTCCTTTTGTCCCACTAAATATGTATTGCCGATATGATTTGAAAAATCCTTCTCACCGTATTCAAATGTCTCGGAGGATTTTTCATCACAAACAAGGCAGCTTTTGTAATATACTGCGGGGCTTTGGCAGGTCGCAGCCGATTTAAGATACATTTTGCTAACCGTTTCGGTAAACTTATGGTTGCCAAGCTCACCGTATTCCTGCCCGCATCCATCACAAACCGCTTTTTTTTGGCAAGTCGCATTGCCGCCGGAATGTGTGTGCGCCTTGACTGTCAGCGCGGCAGAAACGGCGCTTGCTAAGTAGTTGTCGGTTTCCTTGTAGCGCACATAGTAGGTACCGGGGGCGACCCTGGTGCTACCATTGTCGCAAGTGATCCAGCCGGTGGTGGCATTGGCAGAAATGTTATACTCCATGTCCTCGGCGGTGTTCTTAATCTCGCCGGTGCCGCTGTTCTTAATATCCCCTTTGGTTGTCAGACCGGTAGGAGCCGTCTGCGTAGCCTTATCAATGATATAGGTCACACTGACAGTGACATTGCCAAGGGTAATGCCGGCCGTGTATGTGCCCGCATTCACAGGGGCAGCCGACAGTGCATTGCCGTCCTTGACCGCATACGCGACGGATGGGGCTTTGCCGAACCAGCCTACACTTTCTACTTTCGCATTTTCATCTTTTCCATCGTTAAATTTTGTTTTTTCGGGTTTCTGAATGGTCACGCTGCCGCCGCTGAAATCGTTACCGTTATTATTCGAACAATTTTTGCAGGTTGCGGTAATGGTATCACCGCTTGCGGTGTAAGTCCAGTTATGCACATGGGTAACCATTTTCAGTTCACTGCCGTTCAACTTGGCCACATATCCGTCGGTATCGGAGATGAAGTAGTCGGATGGGGTTTTGTCACTCATATTGGCATTCCAGCCGGAGGTGAACGGGTAATCGCCATAGTCTCCGCTCACAGTCACGCCGAGCTGCGCACCCTCGGACAATTTGTCGGTGCCAATGGTGATGGTCTTGCCGGTGGGAAGATAGACATTGTTCTTCGTGTCGCCGGTGAACTTGCCGTCTGCGCCCTTTGTGCCGCCCTTGGTATTGTCGGTGACGGTCACCTCGCCGCTGACGGTGAAGATACCGCTGCCCACACACACGCCGCCGCCGAAGGTTGATATGTAATCAGATTTGTATGCATTGTTGCCGGTGATGCTGCCACCCTTCATGGTGAAAGTGGCGCTGGCGTAGCTTATATGCACGCCGCCACCGTAGGAGGTGGCTTTGTTGTTGGTGATGCAGGAACTGCCAGACATCTCGAAGCTGCCGTTTTTGCTAACACACACGCCGCCGCCGTTGGTGGCGGTGTTGGCATCATTCGCATCCGTGCCGCCGATGGTGCCGCCGGTCATCTTGAAGGTGCTGCTGCTGCCGATTACATACACGCCGCCGCCGTTTTCGGTGGCATTATTGCCGGTGATGGAGGGGATGTTTTGGCCGTCGGCGGACGCGGACATGGTGAATTTGCCGCAGTCCACACACACGCCGCCGCCTCTGTAGGCGGTGTTGGCATCATTCTCATTCGTGCCGCCGATGCTGCCGCCGGTCATCTTGAAGGTGCTGCTGCTGCCGACTACATACACGCCGCCGCCGTTTTCGGTGGCATTATTGCCGGTGATGGAAGGGATGTTTTGGCCGTCGGCGGACGCGGACATGGTGAAGCTACCTTTGCCGGTCACATACACGCCGCCGCCTCTGTTGGTTTCGTTGCCGGTGATGCTGCCGCCGGTCATCTCGAAGTTGGCCTTCGCATATACGCCGCCGCCGCCATAGGTGGCCGTGTTGGTCTCACCCGTTTTCGTGCCGCCGATGGTGCCGCCGGACATGGTGAATCCGCCGCCGTCCACATACACGCCGCCGCCATAGCTGTTGGCGGTGTTGCCGGTAATGCTGCCGCCGTACATATTGAATGATGAATTGCTGCCGCTCTTATACACGCCGCCGCCATCGCCGGTGGCACGATTGCCGGTGATGCTGCCGCCGTACATATTGAAGGTGCCGCTGCCGCTGTACACATACACGCCGCCGCCTCTGCCTTGGGCGTCTTGGGCTTTGTTGCCGGTAATAGAGCCGCCGTACATATTGAAGGTGCCGGAACTCACATACACGCCTCTGCCGGTCTTGCTGCTTGCATGGGTGATCGTGCCGACGCCCTTGCAGTCGGTGAGGGTGAAGCTGCCGCCGGTCATATAGATGGCATCCATTCCGTCTGCGGCCGTGATTTTGTGCCCGTTGAGACAGAGGGTGACATTGTTCTCAATCTTAATGGTATACTCCAGGCTAATGTCACTGCCGAGGTAGTAAGTGCCAGTAGGAAGTATGTAGAATGTATCGTTACTGCCTTTTGTCGGTGCCCAGGATTCACCGCCTATTTTCAGCGTGTTGCCCTCCTGCTTAATCTCCTTTTCAAATGTGGTCTTGTAGGTTTCGTTTTCGTGACCGCTGCCGTTACAGGTGCTGCCCCCGCAAAGGTAGTGGGTGTGCCCGTTTGTTGTTTCCGCCCACACCGTGGCCGGAACTAAACCAAACACCATGCACAAGCATAGAAATACACTTAATAATCTTTTCTTCATAGCGGTATTCTCCTTTTTGCATTGAACTTGCATTATTCTTTCTTTTACGATATATTATATTGTAAATCGTACCTTAGGGGACGAGTCAATAACTTTTACAGAAATTTGGTGAAATAATGATGAAAAAACACGATAACAGCCTATTTCAAATCGGAGAAGTTACAAAAATACTCGGAGTCACCCGCAAGGCACTGCTTGTATACGAAAATATGGGACTTCTGACACCGGCGGTAAAGGACGAAACCAACGGCTTTCGCTATTATTCGGCAGACAACATGACGCAGATCCGCTCTATCCGTTCGCTACAGGCACTCGGTCTTTCCTTAAAGGAGGTAGCGGAATATTACTACGACACCGAAAATATGGATAAGCTTTTAGATAAGCTTTATGAGCTGCGGAAAATGCTGGACAGAAATATTCAGATGCTTCAGGTCCGTTCGGCAAAGCAAGGCGATTTCACAGTGCATAAAACCGTTCTGCCGCGTCAGGTGTGCTTTTGTCGGGAATATCGGTGTAAAGATGTTGCCGAGGCAGCTATTAAACTGCGGGACACCTACATTGCCGCCGCCAGAACCGGAAAAATGTCCATGGCGGCACGTATGTTCACCGTGCGCATGACGGATGACCTGGGTATTCTTGATTTGATGTGCTGTATTCCGGTGGACGAGAGCTTTGACGAGGTCGAGCGCATGGAGTTTGCGGAAACCCCCGGCTTGTGTATTTATTACCGCGGGCCGTATGAGGGAACCGGCGAGGCTATGAAAGCGCTGATGAAGCACATAAGTGAAAACAGTATCGAAGCCGCCGGGAGACTGCGCTCCGTTTATTTAGAGGGACCACCCAACCGAGGCGATAACAGTGCCGATTATATCACTCAAATCGCTGTGCCGATTAAGAAATTCGAGAAGGTGTAATTGCCGGCTGACAATGCCGTAATAACAGTCAAATATGAAATCACAACAAGCAATCCTGATAAGGAGAAGCCTTGTCATCTAAACAAGGTTCTCGGCAAAAATAAACTATCCTTTTTAAGCACAGCGGATATTCATTCGCTGTGCTTTTTTGGCCTAATCCCGCCATGTGTAAGCATTCGGCGCCTGAAACAGACAAAATTTGCTCCATTCTACCTAACCCGACAAATTTTTTACCGAATGCAATGTATACTGTGTATATCAAACTTATGCGCTCTTCACAGTTGCTCTTGCATCGGATAGAATAAAATCAAAGAATCCCCCATACAGCGAGGTAGTTATGAAAACAAGGAGATGTCCCTAACAACCGTGTACACTTTCAAAACATAAGGCACACAGCCGTCATAACAAGACGGTTTTTCTGTCTGCGTCCGCAAGCGGTCGTACTATGCCACAAAGCATAGTGCGGCCGTTTTTTGTTTCTCGCGAACAAATAAATCCATACCGGAGGTGACCCCGATGTATCTTCCGGAAAAAGAATTCGAAGAAATGCAAAATAACGCTCTGCCATAGGTACGGCGCCCTGCCGTTCCTTAACGACAAGGTGAAACGATGGGAAAATACATAGGAAAGACACAGGTGTTGAAATAGCAAAGGCTGTTTGCAAAAAGCACCTTGCTGCGCAACAAAAACACCTCTCTTTTTTTGACCCTCGCGGTCGACAAAATTCCAAAACAAACCGTAAAAACGCCAACAAACACTCCTTATAGTCAGCCGGTCCAATAGGAAAACCTGCAACAATGCCTCCTGCGTTGCCATCCGTTGATATGAATACCGAATTCTTAATCTGCAGATTCTTTATCGTTCCATAATTATATAACGCAAAACCCTGCGGTCCGCTTCCGTTCGCATACAGTCCGCTGATAGAATGATTGTTACCATCAAATACAAGCTTTTGGTTATTGTATGGATATCCAGATGTTCTGAACACCTCGTCCCACATCCTAATGTCATCCGTCTTCGCAACAGGAGTACCATCCTCCTGAATCAATGTTCCTTCATTTACTACGATATCTGCTGTAAGCCTTGCACCCTTTGTATAAACTGTCTGTGCATTATCTGCGTAGGCATATAGTTGTCCGGCATTACTGATCTCGTAGACTCCATCTGTTTCATTGTAATGTGGTTTTTCATAATAATCACATCCGGCATTGGTACAGAAGCCATTCTTGACATTGTGATGTGCCTCGCTTGCATCATTGGTATATCCGGTACACCCCTTATAAACCTTATACTTGTCAGATGCACAGGGATTTGGGAGCGAATTTTCCGAAGATAAATTCTGTCCCCATGTAGCAGATGACTGATTTAACAAATACGCAGCCTCACCATTATAAAAGGATTCCTTGGGTAAAAGGTTTCTCCATCAAATGAGTGATCCCCAAAAAATGTTGTACTAGTATCAGAGCACCCATAGCAAGAACCCCAAGACATCGTATCATTCGAATAGTTTCAAAAGGTAGAAGAATTTGCATACGTTGATTATAATCATGTTCGTCCACACAGTTATAATGGTTATCGAACCCCATATGAAGCAAGGACGGCAGCATAAATTGATAAGCGCTATTTTTTAGTCACAAGTGTTACAAAAAAGCTTGACCACAACACTCCACGGTAACAGCTTTTCTATACCTGCGGGCTCATTTTTGTAGTCCGGCATCCATCACCTTTGCAGCAGCTCCGGTGCCATCTCCTGAAACAGTTCCGCCAGTGCTGACGCTGCTCTGGAGCGGTACTTTCCGGCGGGCCATGCAAGGGCGAGGTCAAGGAAGATTCCTTCTTTTCCTACTCGGAGATAGCGGAAATGATCTCCGGGGACGCGGCAGGAGCGGTAGGTGAAGGCGAGACCGGCGCCTTCTCTTGCCATAGCGGCGGCGAAGGAGGCGGAGAGATCGGTGCCCTGTCCAATGGGCTCGATTCCGGCATCCCGCAGCGCCTGACGGCCAACACGGCCGAGTACAGTGTTTGGCGGTCCGAAAATATATTCGAAGGCGGCAGTGTCTTTGATATCGATCCAGGAAAGCTCCGGACCGGCGGGGCAGCGATCAGGGCGAGGTCAAGAAGACCTTCCAGGAGCTGGTCCTCGAGGTCAATGCTGTCCATCTCACAGATCTCAACATGGACTTTTGGATAGAGGGCGCGGAAGCGCTTTAAAACCGGAGGCAAAAGATACGTGCCGCGGTAGGTGCTGATCCCGAAGATCACGGTACCGCCGTTGAGATTTTCGATGTCTGCGGCCTCACTGCATGCGGCGCGGTACTGCTGCAGGATCTGCTTTGCGTGGGAAATAAAAGCATCCCCGGCGGCAGTTGGCCGGACTCCGCGGGTGGTGCGGACGAAGACAGAGGTCCCGAGGTCCTGCTCCAGGACACGGATCGCCTGGCTTAAGCTGGACTGGCTCATAAAAAGCTTCTCCGCGGCGCGGGAGATGCTTCCCTCGTTTGCGACGGTCACAACATAGTTTAATTCCTTCAGGTCCATAGGATATATTTTCCTTTCAGTCATATAGTCGGTAAGAAAATATCGGAATAGTAGGCGGTATCTCCATTTCACGGCCTGCAGGGTAACGGATCATGTTCAAAAGCAGATATCGGAAATATCGATACCGGGTATATGATTTTGGGGCTTTTTTTAATAACAAATTTAGTATAAAATGATTCCCGTAAGAAAGCAACAGTAAAAAATGATCAGAGAGGAACAAAGCAGATGAGAATGGATCTTATGAAGGGTGTTATTGACATGCATGTTCATACAAATCCGGATCTGCGCCTTCGTGCCTATGATGACTTTGAACTGATGGAAGCCGCGATCCGTGTAGGCGCGCGGGCAATCGTGATCAAGACTCATCAGGGATCGACGGTGGACCGGGCATATCTCTGTAACCGCCACAACGAGATCGTACATGGGAAGATGAACGACTTCACGATGTTCGGCGGGATCACGCTGAACCGGGTGGTCGGCGGAATGAATCCGAAGGCCGTTGACGTGGCACTCCGCATGGGCGCAAAGGTCGTCTGGCTTCCGACCCAGTCGGCAAAGAACCATCTGGAGAAGATGAAGCAGGACACGAGCCGGTGCGTGGAGGTCATAAAAGACGGGACGATCGTTCCGGAGCTGAAAACGATTCTGGAGCTTGTCCGTGACTATGACGCGGTTCTCGGCACGGCGCACATCTCGCCGGAGGAATCCTTCACGGTGGTGGAAGCGGCCAGAAACCTTGGGGTGAAGAAGATCGTAGTCACCCATCCGGAATGGTGGGTTGTGGGAATGACTATGGAAGATCAGATCCGCATGGTAAAGGACTACGATGTGATCCTGGAGCGCTGTTATGCCCAGAACATGGGAGGCGGAACATATAAGAGCAATCTGCCGGATAACCTTGAGATCATCAAAGAAGTCGGATACAAAAATGTCATGGTCGACACAGACGGCGGCCAGACAGAAAATCCGCACTGGGAGCTTGCAATTGAAGAATATATGCAATACCTGCTTGATCATAGGATCCCCGAAGAGCAGGTATACCATATGACACATACAATACCGGCAGGTCTGCTGGGAATTTAAAAATCAGGAGGAGTTTTAACTATGAAGCACACAGTAACAGTATTTCGCGGCGATGGAATCGGTCCGGAGTTAGTGGACAATGTCTTAAAGATCTTAGAGGCAGCAAAAGCGCCGCTTGAGTATGAGATCTACAATGTCGGCGAGGATGAGTGGAAGAGAAACGGTGCCCTGATTCCGGACGAGGCGTATGCTTCCTTCGAGCGCACAAAAGTTCTCTTAAAGTCCCCGATCACGACCCCGGTCGGAAAGGGCTTCCGTTCCTTAAACGTTACCCTGCGCGGCAAGTATGACCTCTACGCGAATATCCGCCCGGTAAAGTCCAATGACGCGGTAAAAACTCCGTTTAAGAACGTAGATATCGTGATCTTCCGTGAGAACACCGAAGGTCTGTATGTCGGAAAAGAAGAACAGATCGATGAGAACACGGTTCACGCGATCAAGATCGTTACCAAGAAAGCATCTGAGCGCATCATCCGCGACGCCTTCGAGTACGCGAAGAAGAACGGCAGAAAGAAAGTTACCTGCGTTCACAAGGCAAACATCCTCAAGATGTCTGACGGCATGTTCCTCGCGATCTTCCGTGAAGTTGCAAAGGATTACCCGGAAATTCAGGCTGATGACAAGATCATCGACAACACCTGCATGCAGCTCGTCATGAACCCGAACCAGTTTGATGTGATGGTAATGCAGAACCTCTACGGCGATATTCTCTCCGACCTTTGCAGCGGTCTGATCGGCGGCCTTGGTCTTGTACCGTCCAGCAACATTGGTGCCGACTATGCAATGTTCGAAGCCGTTCACGGAAGTGCTCCTGATATTGCCGGAAAGCACCTTGCAAATCCGACGGCGTTCCTGTGGTCCGCATGCATGATGCTTGAGTATCTTGGTGAAAATGAGACAGCATCCCGCATCCGAAAAGCAGTGGATGAGGTCCTCGCGGAAGGAAAGCACCTGACAAGAGATCTCCATGGTGAGGCATCTACAGAAGAGTATGTGGATGCTGTGATCGCGAGATTATAATGAAAGAAAGATAGAAAGAAAAAAAGAGAACCAAAACCCGGCGGATAACCGGGGGGGCGGTTCTCTTTTTCGCTTTCTTTCTTATTTGCAGCATGATATACTATGGAAATAGATAATTACGTTGACCGTCAGATTAAAATGAAGGGAATGCTGTCGGTTACGTTCACGACACAATTTATAAACAGCAGAGCTTATTTTGGTAATGGCTTGAAGGAGAAAGATGCAGATATTTGTCGACGCAGATGCCTGCCCGGTGGTCGGCATCATTGAGAAACTCGCAAAAGAATATTATGTGCCTGTGACGCTGCTATGCGACACAAATCATATCCTGTCATCGGATTACAGCAAAGTGATCGTTGTCGGAGCTGGCGCGGACGCGGTGGATTACAAACTGATCAGTAGCTGCCATAAAGGCGATATCGTCGTCTCTCAGGATTACGGTGTGGCGGCGATGGCGCTTGGAAAAGGTGCCTATGCGATCCACCAGTCAGGTAAGTGGTACACGAACGACAATATCGATCAGATGCTCATGGAACGCCATCTGAATAAAAAAGCCAGAAGAGCCTCACAGAAAAATCACCTGAAAGGTCCGAAGAAAAGAACTGCAGAAGACGATGAATATTTCAGGGAATCCTTTGAGAAAATGATTTTGAAAGTG
>OGEU01003050.1_pt1 | contig 11163 bp, 6 predicted proteins | sample 1570651 | NCBI WGS metagenome assembly OGEU01 (sample SAMEA2582129, study PRJEB24529) | metagenome | biome: Human gut stool | place: China | collected 2011
AAAGATGTGTATTTTATTGGGGTTCTGCATGGAAAGGTGAATTTTTGGCATCGAAATCCATGTCGAACCCTTAAAATTAATATCAAAATAATGATGCGGTGTCTTTGGTCTCTGCTTGTTTTATGTGTTTTTTTTTGTTTTCAGCATTAATGTCTATATCAACACCGAAACCACTAATGAAAAGTTATAGGGGTTGGCAAGTAATAAAAGCAACTGACTTGAAAATGTAAAAAATAGGGTAGGGGAAACTTAATTCCTCTCCCCTTGATTTTTTTGTATAGACAATGTTTTATGGTTTGTTTTTACAAAGGTTTCAAATTCACTTTGCGTTAGCTGTTTTTTATATGCCTATTAATTACAGTTAATATGACTAAAAAATAGCAAAATAATTCTACATATTTCCTAATTGTATATTTAATATTTGTATGTTAATATAAAAATATAGAAAGATATTACAAAATGAGCGTTAAAATGAAAGTTTATATATAAAATAAAAGAATTTGTGAATTACAGAGGGGGGTGTAAATTAAATTCACAAATTGATGTAGCAATGGATCGGAAAGTAATTGATTAAATGAAAGGAAGAAAAAATGAAAAGTACAAGTTTAAAGAAAATACTTGCACTTTTGATTACGTTTTCTTTATCAATGTCAACATTGCCAACTTACGCATCATTTGAGAATAAAGATAACGAACAGGAAGTGCTAAGTGGAGAGTCACAAACACCAGAGCCGGTAAATGAAGAGCTAATAGCTGATATTGAAAATGTTGAATATCCAATTGAGACACAAAATCCTGCTTTAGTAGAAAATGAAGATGAAGATGAAGATGAAGAGACAACCTATGCGAGGATGAAGGTTGAACTGGCTCCTAGAACGTGGACCTACCTGATCAGATATGAATTCATTTCAGGCCGGGAGTATGTTTCCGAAGCTCGTGCCTACTTATCGGGGATGGCAGGGAAAGTTTCTTTGAAAGATGGACATACCGACAACGACAAAGTAGTCACCCTGTTGCTCGATTGCTATACCTGTGATTACGGCGTCGAAACCATTGCTCGTTCTTTCGGGCGATCGGAGACGGCCGCCACGCATAAACTTGTGCTGGAATTGAAACTGATGAGTGGTAAAGTTAAAATGGTGGAGTTTGATGTCACTGATCAAGTTAGCAGACAACCCCAGGGAGGAGTCATTGTTGTCAATGGCATTGTAGTCACTCCTGAAGAAGGAGAAAGACCCGGCGGCTCCGGATTCGACGGGGATGTGAACGATTGGGAAGAAAATGTAGATGTGGATATTCCCATCTCATAAATATAAATAAGTAATTAATTTAATTATTGAATCCATTTAAAAAAGAAAGAATGATGAGAAAAACCAATTTGTTTGCTGTTTTAACAGCAGTTGTTGCATTGACGTTTACCGCATGCACCAATATCGAAGATGTGGCAATGCCAGAGCAGAAAGTGCTGGACTTTTCTGTTTTTGCCAACAAGAACACACGTGCAGCTGAAACGGGCAGCACGCTCAAGACTGATGGGAAAGCATTCGGAGTCTGGGGGTATTCTACTTTTGAGACCGTGGATACTGATGTATTCCTGAATCAGGAAGTGAAGTATAATGGAACTACAAGTGCATGGGAATATTCGCCTTTGAAATACTGGGATACGCGTTCGTCCTATGAGTTCTATGCTTATTATCCTTATAAAGCCAGTGGAGTGACTATCGATGATAATAAAAACATCACCGTTACAGATTTCACCGTAGAACCTTTAGTTGCCAATCACGTAGACTTGATGCTTGCAGACAAAGTGACACGATTGGCCAATGCTCCTGTCAATCAGGTTACTTTTAACTTTAATCATTTACTGTCGAATATCAATCTTTCCTTTAAGAAAGATGTTGGCATTGCTGAAACTAAGGTTACATTGAAGACAGTGAAGATTTACGGGATGAGTAAAAAAGGTACTTTTGTTCAGTCGCAGGTACCTGAATGGGCTATATCCGATACTGATTTTGTAGGAGCAAGCGATTCAAATCTGGAGAACCTGGCAAGTGACAATGTACTTGATGTTGCTACAACAGTAACGTTTAACGATATGCTGTTCATTCCGCAGAATACGAACAGTGTGAAAGTGGATGTCACTTACAATCTTGGTGAATCAGGAGCTGAACAGCCGTTTACAAGGACGCTCGACCTTAGTTATGACGCTTCGGACAGAACATACAATCCGGCTGCGTGGGGACAGAACCAGAAAATAACGTATAATTTCATTATCAGTGCCAATGCGATAGAATTCGGTGATCCTACAGTAGAAGATTGGACAACAACAATCCCGGATGTAGAAGTTCCTTCTATCAATTAATGATGAGAGAATATTAATCCCTGTCATTCTGTGCTTTCCGGGCGGTTCCTTCTCTGGCATGAATACACGGAAAAGAGAATTTTCGGTCACGCCCAGAATGACAGATACTCCGTTATATACTGATTAAGATGTATTATTTGAACAATAGAAAAGAAGAATGGATAGTATAATGAAAAAAACAGCTTTCATTATAGGTTTAATATCATTATTGACTGCTTGCAATAGTGGAAGTGATGACCGCTTTATGGAGCTTCCCGACACTCCTGCCGGAAAAGCTTCCATATCTTTTGACGGTGCCCGGACACGTGCATCCCTAAATACTGTATCGAGTACCTTTGCTCTTTACGGAACCGCAACGGATGCTGACAGTACTTCGGTCGTTTTCAATAATCAGAAGATAGAGTATAATAACGAGAGTCCCCTCTGGGTTTATTCCCCATTGAAATATTGGAATACACAAGCCGATCACAAGTTCGGAGCTTATGCTCCTTATAATTCCTCCCGGAATTTCTCATTCAATCCGGAAGGATTTCCGATGATAACAGGTTTCATGGTAAGTCAGAATGTTGACAATCAGGAATCTCTCTTGCTTTCGCATCCGGTTGACCGGGAGGTAAGAGCAGGTGGCTTGGATATGTCCCCGGTGGTATTTACATTCGACCCGGCGCTGACAAGAATTAATTTTAGAATAAAGAAAGAATCTTCCCTGACTGATGCGCTTCACTTAAACGTATTGCGTATGTATAACCTGAAATCATCCGGTAATTGTACCCATAACGGCAACCGGATCATTTGGGACACATCATCCGCCCCAACAAATACCTTTGGATACAGTACAGGATTTACAAACCCACAGGAAGTTTCATACGAAGGAATTATTGCCTGGGAAGATGGTGCTTTGATGGTACCTCAACAGATTTCCGGCATCACAGTATATTTGAGCTATACACGTCGGCACAATGACCTGACCTATTCGTATGATAAGGATAATATAACTCTGCCGGGAGCAGACTGGCAACCCGGTCAACAAATAACCTATGTATTGACACTTAAACCCGAAAATTATATTGAAATAGGTGAACCTATCGTGGAACCGTGGATTGACAGTCCATCAGGAGGTGGCACCATCATTGTAAATTAAACTATGGAGTATGAAAGAATCTATTATTTTAAAATATATATGGTTATTATCCGGTAACTTCATGATTGCCATATTGTTGGCGGCGTGTAACGGCAGTAATATAATCCCTGATAATCCGGATGAAGAAATAGAGATTATTCCCGAACGTTCCGTCACTTTCAGTTTGGGGACGGCTACGCGTGCTCTGCCTGTCACTCAATTGCGTGGCGAGAGCTTTGGTGTGAAGGCTTATATACTGGATAACCTATGGGCTGCAGCAGGATATAATGCAAAGCCGGACACTGATTGGAATAATGTGAGGATTGACTGTAGTGATTCGGGAGTCTGTACGTATGCCCCTATCCAGTCATGGCTGGATAACAAATACTACACATTTTTCGGTTATTATCCGTATAATACCCCCGGTGTAACTGTTTCCGATGCAAATCACGAATCGACACCTTACATAGAGTATCGTCTGTCGGCCAATGACCCGACGCAACATCAGGATGTCATGGTTGCGTCAACATTCGACTGTACGGCATTGAATACCGGTCAGGTCAGGATGCAATTTTCGCATATACTTTTCTGCATCAATATCGCAGTGAATAATTATCGTGATGAGGCCATCCGGTTGGATAATGTGATATGTCGGTTTACATCCCCTTTATACAGCACATATAGGATAAAGATGGATAAAAGCGAACCGGATACCGGCGGAACCATCACCAATGCGTCTTACCTGATGGCAAGCAGCGTGAATGTATCCAATACATCGGCAACAGGGGCGATAAATATCACGGATGCCGATCGGTTCTTAATGCTGATTCCGCAGCGAGGTTTGCAGGGGACTATTTCTTTCGATGTCACTCAGGGCGGACAAACGACTACGAAAGTGGTTGAATTCAACGACCCCGACACGGAGTATCGCGCAGGATATAGGTATACATTCACGCTCTATTTCGTAGGAGATGCCATTCATCTCAGAATCATTCGAAATAATGAGTGGAATGATAATAATAGTGAAATAGAATTTGATTAAGGAAGGTTTGATTTAATGATAAGGATAATTAGCTATACACACTTGTTGATACTCGTTTTGTCGGTTGGTGTACTGTTTGGATGCAATAGCGACATTGTGGAACAGAAGAGACAGGCCGAAAGCCGGTATATACGTATAAACGGGTATCCCAAAGGATTCTCTGAAGTGGAAGTTTCGACTCGTTCGGGAAAGAATGAGTTCGAGACTAAACTCTCTACCTTATATATGCTCATCTTTGATGCCAACGGGCAGTTGGTAGATGTTCCGCAATTTATAGCCAGTGGTGTGCCTGATTTCTTGATAGATACACATAGTCCGTCTTTTGTCAATCACGATCAGCAGGCGCTTCGACAGTGTGATATTTTTTTGGTGGGTAATTTGAATAATGGAGATCTTGCCGGTATACGGAGTCTTACGGAACTCTATAATTTCGAAGTCGAAGCGACAACGATTCATCCGGATGCCGATCCTTCATTTAAGGGATTGGTTATGATTGGACAAACACAGGAAAAGGTCGACTTGAGCTTGGCGCGTCCTTCCACGAGTAATAATATTCAGGATATATTCATGGTGAGCATCTATGCTAAAGTCGTTGTGAATTTGCAAATACGTCCGGAGGAACATTTGCCCGGAAACGACCAGAGCTTTCGGATGATTAGCTGGGAGGTCGTGAACGCTCCGCGCTATGCAACTCTCGGTGCGCCCGATGCTACCGATGAAACCGCACCTTCGCATGGTGATAAGATACCTTCCAGTCCTTCGGGATTATACTCCGGTTCCAACCCGGTGGGAGTCTCCCAATCCCTGTCCTATACCTTTTATATGTTGGAGCACAAGCGCAATAAGTTGAACACCGTGAATTATCCGGAAGGTATCGACGAAATGTCCAAACAGCGTTTCAAACCAAAGTTTGTGAACGAAGATACGGATGCTGCCTATATGATTATTAACGGAATATATGTCGATCATCAGCTTGTCACGCACGAGACCACTTACAAGCTGTATCTCGGCGCCAACGCCGTGGATGATTTCTATATCCTGCGTGATAATCAGTATAACAATAATATAACAATCAAAGGAGTGACCAGTAACAGTGGCTATGATGAATCGACTGTTTCGTTTGATGCCCGCGTCACAGTAAATTCCGGCCCGGTAGTCGTTTCGGTCAAGCGGGATACACAACTTGATTGCCATTATGAAGTTCGTCCGCTGGATATTTATATAACTCCCGGTTATACGGTGAATGTTGCAGTAGATCCTGCGGCACAGAGCTGGATAGGCTTGGATAGGGAAACAATAGCTGATGGTAAGGTTGTCAAACGGGATTATTTCACTACAAACCTGATTTCAACCTTGCCTAAAAGTTATGGGCCTTTCACTTCCGATTTTCGGGTATGGGCCTATTTTGATGAGAATACTTCTACGTCGGATAGAATAGGTAAAATCATATTCACCTACATTGAGACAGCAACGGGTGACCAGACTGTGCTTACCTATACTTTCTTGCAGAAAGGTCTGTTTGAGGTGGCTTACAATGGACATACTTATTACATCGAATTTCATGAAGAGTATCTCCATAACTTCGACCCCAACGATCCTTTCAATAATAAGACGGACGGAATGTTTTGGGGCCTCGATGGCATGCAACTTTCTCACCGGAGAGATGCTTTCAAGTATGATGGTATCTTATCTAACTCTATTACCAATAATATAAAAAGTTTATTGAGAGAACTTGATCCACAATTTTATCTTTATGACTTTTATAGACCGCGTGATGAAGCGACAGTGGGAACCAATGGAGTTACAATAAACGAGCGTGCCGGACATGCATTTACAAGTGACATTGTTGCTACGGCAGGTATCGGACCTTTAAAGCTGAATGAAAAAGCAGGAAGTGCCGTTGAATATTGTTATAACAAGAACAAGCGTAATGCTGCAGGGATAGTATCCGAAATAAAATGGTATCTTCCCGCCATAGACGAAATAGAAGATATCGTTATGGGGGCTTATGGTACTTTTACAGATTTTCAGAATAAGTATTACTGGTCGTCTCAACCTGCTTATGATTACTATACCTATCATTATAGAGGGCTTGGAGGACTCAACTCGGGAAATGGTAACTTTTTCAACGACAATTTATATAGTGCCAGAGCTACCAAGATAGATTATCAGAGTTCCGTATACAATACTGTAAAAAGCGGTATGAGTGATTATTTGATAAAATTCAATTTCAGAAGACCATCGATATTTGAGGCAGTTACTTGGGGAAATCCTCGTGAGGAGATTAATCCGGTCACTCCTGTCGATGATCCGGGTAAACAATTAAGAACGAATATAAATCGTATACGCTGTGTGTATAGGGCAAACTAGTTATTGCGTCTATATACTTCTATAATCGGAGCTATAATTGGGAATCACCAGCTAGTTGGCTTTTGGACGAAATATAAGAAGTCGTTTGGTATATCAACCATTTCTAAATAATTAGTATATATAAAAAGAACACTCATTGCTGCTTTTGCAACATTGAGTGTTCTTTACTATTATGGAGCTATCAATGGAGTTTTATTACCTCTCGCGAACTGTTTATTTTTATATCTGTATCAGGCAATAATCTTTTAATACGCTCTATTCCCTCTTTGGTTATCTTTCCATATAAACTCAACGATCCGATTTTAATCTTTGATATTTCATCAGGTATATCAATTGTGTCGATAAATTGGATATCCAGTCTTTTTATTTCTTTGAGTTCTAACAGTACAGCCGGAAATTCTTTTACTCTGATATTAATGCCGCTTCCCCAGCCATCCTTTTGAGCATCAGCACTTAATTTACTTTTTAATCCATCCTTATTAACATCTTTCTTTCTGATCATCCAACCAATTTGCGGTCGTAGAGCAAAAGTCTTGCTATTTTGCTCTAATCCAATGAAACCTGCCCAAAATTCTAATGGAGTTTCTTTGACGCCATCGGTATATACTTCCTGATACTTTACATCTACCTTCACTATCTCATCAGGAAGACAATTTCTGCCTTCAAGCTGTTGCAGATTATTTCTTTTTCCTTCCTTATCATAAGGGAAAAACTTCACGATCCATCCATCAATGATATTGGGTGCTCCATACTTTTTCTGTGAATGATATTTAAACATATTGCGCCAAAAGTCCTTATTAACTTCTCCTTTGGATGCTTTGACAAATTCTTCCAAAAGGGGTTCCAGTTCTGAAATCCACCAATCGAGTTTGTATTCTTTCAAGCCTCTGGCTTTGTGCAGTAGTTTTTCCCAGTCCTCCGGTGTTCCTTCGAGAGTTATTTTAGGTATTCCACAGACAATGCGTATGATTATAAACTCAAAGTAAGGTTTCACAGCTTCCATGATTGTGATTTCGGAAGCAACTTTCTCTAAGGAGGTGGTCGTTGAAAAATTGCAAGTGAGCAGTTCAGTCAGATGATTGCCTGCGTATTGGGATATTTGTTTTGTAAATTGCGGAAAGATTTCCTCCCATGAAAGAGTAGGGTCTTCCAGCTTTTTATCTTCTCTCACAATTAAGGATAGTTTGCCGGAGAAATCAACAAGCTCATTTCTCATAGATTCCTGATTGGCATTGATATGGCGTGCAAATCCCTGGCTGATTAATAGCCAAATCATGTCCGGGGACAATACAAATGGCCTGTGATCCGCATAAGCCTGATACATACCGTTGAAAAAAGAATTAGGACCAAAAGAAACGAGACTGTCGGGAGATTCGCTCTTTGCAATGATATGATAAGGAACCTTGATATTCTTCTCTTTTATCTCATAAGGCTCTATGTTCATATCTGATAATATAAGACTTTCGTAAATTTCATTCGGGGAGTGTAGATGAAGTAATTCTTCAGGCTTTGAAAGCTTTTCGACCTTAAAAGTGATTCCATTTTGAGCGAATATCGGAACACTGAAAAGTATTAATAAGTAAAATAGTGCGTTTCTCATAATCTTAAAGAGTTGTAGGATAACATAAAACTTATCAGGTACATCTATGCTTTGAATAGACGATATGCAAATATAGCAATATAAGAAATAGACTTAATAAAGTCTTGAATATTTTTATTATCATAATTACGTATTGTCGTTTATTTATTCGTATGTTTGAATAGATAGGCTTAGTAAATAAAGAAATAATAATTGTTCAATGAAAAATATATTGTTACTTATCCTTGTCTGCTTAGGTAATATGTGGACATTGAAAGCACAGGAACATCCTGTCATTTATGCTTCTGCATCAGATAAAGCGACTATTCAGCAAAAAATAGCTGATGAAGAATGGGCGAAAGAGGCGTTTACTAAAATACGCGGAAACGTTGAGAAATATGCAGATCGCCATGCTGCGGATCCTCAATGGATTATTTCACGTCTTGCTATGTATTGGAAAGAAGGTGAACGCTATACTCAATGCTATTTAAAAAATCAGAACTGGGATAGGGGGGAAGGGGATGCACCTGTTCCTACAGTTCGTATGCCGGGTATGCGTACTTGGAATAAATATTATAATGTACCTTTAGAAGACAGGCAACCATATAATGAAACGGGAGATATGCTTGGACTTAATAGACAAAATCCTTCAGCTCCCCCTGTACTAGTACCATATAAAGAGAGTGGGCATATGATACGTGGCAACAATGTAGAAAAATTGACTCTTGCAGAGAATGCTGCATTTGTTTACTGGGTGACAGGAGAAGAGAAGTTTGCCCGCTTTGCGGCGGATATTTTTAATACATGGTTGATAGGGACTTATTATATGAATCCCATTCTTGATCCTGAAAAATCGACAGGAGGTACCGGAGGTTGGGAACCGGGAGGAATTTGCGGATATTATGATTATGAACAGATACATGACGATCTTGCTTTACACGCCGCTACTGTATATGATTTTCTTTACGATTATCTGAAAGCTAACCCTCATGTTCATCTGAAAGAAATAGGAAAAGAAACAAAAGAAATTGCAGGAATCGTTTTTAAACGTTTTATTGATATTGGCTTTATTCGCGGTGGAAAATCAGGCAACTGGAATGTGAATGGTTGGAATATGATATTACGTCCGATTCTTGTATTGGAGGAGAATGAAGCATATCCGGATGGGAAAGGAAAAGATTATTATCTGCATTATTTGACGAATGAGTCGACAATATATCATGATGCTATTCCGGATATGGTTAAGACGTATGATCCGGTGACAGGTTTATGGCCGGAGTCGCCCGGATATTCTTTCGGAACAATTCAAATGTTATTGGATTGGGCTATATTGTTGAAGCGTTCGGGGATAGATATTATTGCTGATAATCCGATTTTACAGAAAGCGGCAATGGCAGTTTTTCCCTGGATGGATGATGCAGCCAATATGGTTGTATTTGGAGATTCACGTGGAGGCAGTGCAAATTTTCTTACATTTGAGAATTTGTTGACATATTATACACAGACTGCTAACAAACAAGGCATTGAATCTACTGCCGCAGCTTTAAATAAAGGACTTTTATTAGGAAAATACGACCGTTCAAATGCCGGTTGGACAGGTATCTGTACTTATGCTCCTACTATTCCGGTAGTAAAATCAGAGACAAGTGAAAGGACTTCCTATTCTCCGCATCACCGTTTTATTACAATGAAGAATTGGACTGGTCCGTTTAAAATGATGGCTGCGCTTTATGGTGGAACAAATGGATACCACTTGACAGCAAATGGATTAGCTTTACAATTATATGGTTATGGATATGCTTTGGCACCGGATGCTGCCGCCTATGAGTCTTATTGGAGCAAGGATCATGCCTATCATCAGTCTCCTGCAGGAGCTAATACTATACTTCCCGGCTATTCAGAAGGAAAAATAGTTGTTGAAGCGATGGAGCCGAAAGTAGAGACTGGTAAATTTGTGAATGAGAAGGCACTCACCCCCTTCTTGAATTTTGCAGATATATCGGCAGGAGAGAAAAGAAGAACAGTTGCCTTGATCCGTACGTCCGATTTGAGTGGTTATTACATTGATATTTTCCGTTCCGACTTGAATGATAACGATTATCTATTCCATAATGTTGGAACGAATCTGGAAGTGGTTGATGTGTGCGGAAATATTCTTTCATTTAATCAACAGGATAAATTTGAGAGAACGTATCATGCGGGTTATGAATGGTTTACTAATATACGAAAAGCTGAATATGAACGGAACTTTATAGCGAGTTGGAAGATGCCCGAAAATATAACAGCCCGTTTATGGATGACAGGAGAAAAGGGGCGTCAGATTTATAAGGTAGACGCTCCGGCTACTACCCTAAATAAAGGATTGACTCCGGGCAATGTGTCTATGCCGCCTTCCGTAACGCCTACCCTGATAGTTCGCCAGGAAGCTAATAATGCCAAAGAGCATCCGTTTGTTTCTGTTTATGAGGCGTATAAAGGTAATATTCCTCAAATCAGACAAATTACGGCTATACCGATTGGGGGAAATTGTGTAGGAGTAAAGGTTGTGGCAGAAAATAAAAGAGAAGATTATGTATTTAGTGCGACAGATTCACAGGTCTATTCATTGGTTTCACGTACGTCTTTTAGTGGTGCATTTGGTTTGATAAGTGAGTCGGGCGGAAAAATACAATCCATGTATTTAGGAAAAG
>OGEU01003062.1_pt1 | contig 11118 bp, 8 predicted proteins | sample 1570651 | NCBI WGS metagenome assembly OGEU01 (sample SAMEA2582129, study PRJEB24529) | metagenome | biome: Human gut stool | place: China | collected 2011
ACCAAAACCAGCTGGGAGAACTTTGAGGTCATCGTCATCGAGAACAACTCCACCGCCCCGGCAACGTTTGCCTATTACGAAACACTGCCCAGCCGCTTTGCCGACTGCCGCGTCGTCTACTACAAGGGCGTGTTCAACTTCTCGGCCATCAACAACTTCGGCGCGACGTTCGCCGAGGGCGAGCACCTGCTGCTGCTCAACAACGACATTGAGGTGTTGTCCCACGACTTTCTGCGGGAATTGCTCAGCTACAGCCAGCGCCCCGACGTGGGTGCGGTGGGCGCGAAGCTCTACTACCCCGACGACACGATCCAGCACGCGGGCGTGCTGATGGGCATCAACGGCAGCGCGGGCCACAGCCACAAGAGCTACCCCCGCACCGCTGTGGGGGACATGTACCGCTTGGTCACGACGCAGAATTATATGGCCGTGACGGGTGCCTGCCTGATGACAAAGGCGTCGCTCTACCGCGCATTTGGCGGGCTGGACGAGGAAAAGTTTGCCGTCGCCTACAACGATGTGGATTATTGCTTAAAGCTGTGGCAGAAGGGGCTGTTGAACGTTTACACCCCGCGCGCCGAGGCCTATCACTATGAGAGCAAGAGCCGCGGCCTTGATACCTTAAGCGAGAACGCCAAGCGGTATGAGCGCGAAAAGGCGAATTTCTACGCGAAATATCAGCAGTATATCGACAATTACGACCCCTATTACAACCCCCATTTCAACAATCTGTTTGAAAATTTCGGGTTGAAGTGATGGAAACCGTATTGCCGAAGCGCAAGTCTCACCATTTGCAGGGTTACGATTACAGCCAAAACGGCACCTATTTTATCACAATATGCACGCACCAACGCAGAATGTTGTTTGGCCCGAACCGGGCTCCCGTAGGGGCGGATTCCATATCCGCCCGCATGGCGGCGCGCGTTTTCCGGGAGATCATCGGCCAATATCCGGCGGTCCAGTGCCGTTATTTTGTGGTGATGCCCAATCATTTTCACGCGTTGGTCGAGATTGAACGGGCACGGGCGGATATGGAATCCGCCCCTACGATTATCAGCATCGTGCAGGCGTTCAAACGGTATTCTACCGTCGAGTACATCCGTCTTGTCAAGCGCGGGCAAGCCGCACCGTTCGATAAGCACCTTTGGCAGCGTTCCTTTCATGACCACGTCATCCGCAATGAAACCGATTACCGCATGATTGCGGAATACATTCAATCCAACCCCCGCCTTTGGCACAAAGACTGCTTTTATGAGGAGCCATCCCATGAGCCTTGAAACGAAACGCATCAAAGAACTGTTCGGCTATGCGCGGACGCTGACGAAAGAACAGGGCGTCGGCGTCATGGCCGGGCGGGCCGTCGGCTTTTTTAAGCGGCGGTTCTTCGGCAAAAAAGCGCGGTATCTGCCGTCGAGACAGACGCTGGAGACCCAGCGTGCCGACGCAGCCACCCGCGCCGACGGCTGGCCAACCATCAGCATTCTAACGCCGCTGTACAACACTCCGCCGCAGTTTTTGCAGCAATTTTTGGACAGCGTGCAGGCCCAGACCGCGCCGAATTGGCAGCTGGTTCTGGTGGACGCCAGCGACGGTGCCCACCCCGACGTGGGCGAGACCGTCCGCACCCGCGCCGCGCAGGACAAGCGCATCGTCTACGCCAAAATCGAGAACAAGGGCATTGCCGCCAATACGAACGAGGCCGCGAAGCTCGCAGTGGGTGAGTATCTGGCCCTTGCCGACCACGACGACATGCTCGCGCCTCATGCCGTCTATTGCATGAGCAAAGCGCTGGCCGAAAGCGGCGCGGCGTTTGCCTACAGCGACGAGGCCCTGTTTGAGAAAACGCCCGAACACCCGCGCGTCGGCCACTTCAAGCCCGACTATGCGCCCGAGTACCTGATGGCCGTCAACTACATCTGCCATCTGGCCGTGTTCAAAAAATCGCTGTTCGACGCCGTCGGCGGTGAGCGCCCGGCCTGTGACGGCGCGCAGGATCACGATTTATTCCTGCGTCTCATCGACGAAATGCAGCGCTGTGACCCCGCAGCCAAGCCGCTGCACATCCCGCAGGTGCTGTATTACTGGCGCGTGCACGCGGCGTCCACCAGCGGCGGCACGGCGGCCAAGCCCTATGTGGAAAAGGCTGCGCAAAAGGCCGTGGCCGACCATCTGGCCGCCACAGGGCGGCAGGGCAGGGTGGAGCCGGGCAAATTCCCGGGCACCTGCCATGTGGTGTGGGACATTCCCGAGCCGCAGCCGCTCGTGTCAATTTTGATTCCCAACAAGGACCACACCGACGATTTGGAAAAATGCCTGCACAGCATCTACGCCAAAACGACCTACGAGAATTTCGAGGTCATCGTCATTGAGAACAATTCCACCGACCCGGCCACAGCGGCCTACTACAAAAAGCTGCCGGAGCGGTATGACCGCGCGCGGGTCGTGACTTACAAGGGCGGCTTCAACTTCAGCCGCATCAACAATTTTGGCCGCAGGTACGCGGCGGGCAAGTATCTGCTGCTGCTCAACAATGACGTCGAGGTCATCAACGGCGACTGGCTCACCCAGATGGTGGGCGAGTGCAGCCAGCCCGGCGTCGGCCTCTGCGGGGCAATGCTCTACTATCCCGACGACACGATCCAGCACGCCGGCATCATCACGGGGCTGGGCGGCTACGCCGGGCACAGCCACAAATACCACAAGCGCGGCGGCAGCGGGTATATGTTCCGGCTGGCCACGGTGCAGGATTTTTCCGCCGTGACAGCGGCCTGCCTGCTGGTGCGCATCGCCGTTTACGACGAGCTGCACGGCCTGGATGAGGAGTTCACGGTTGCCTACAACGATGTGGACTTCTGCCTGCGTGCGCGCGACGCGGGCTGGCGCATTGTCTGGACGCCCTACGCCGAGCTCTACCACTATGAAAGCAAGTCCCGCGGCTCCGACGAGAACGATCCCGCCAAAAAAGCACGCTTTGACGCCGAGCATGAACGTCTCTACGCCGTGCACGGGCGGGAGAATATTCTGCACGACCCCTATTACAGCCCGTCGCTGTCGCTGGATTACGAGGATTTTCGTGAGAGCGGAGATTTGCGGAATCTGAAATGAGTTGATTGCCTTCCCCCGTGGGGGAAGGTGCCCGAGGCCCCGACCGAGGGCGGATGAGGGGCGGGTTTGCCCTATTGCCCGTCAGTGGGAAATTCCCGGTAAGTTTGCCCCTCATCAGTCAGCGGGCAGGGCCGCTGACAGCTTCCCCCTCTGGGGAAGCCATACTGACAAAAAATGCACGCCGTAAATTTCACGGCGTGCGTTTTTATTATTCTTTTTTATCCGGCGGGAACTCACCCTGCTTTTCGGCTTCCAGGCGGCTCAGGCGGGCTTCTAGCTCGGAGATGCGCTGGTTGACAATATCCGGCAGATCCTGCTGGTCCAGATCGTCCGCCGGGCAGCACTTGATATTGCCGACGCGGACGATCTCCGCGGGTACACCGACGGCAGTGGCGTTAGCGGGCAGGTTCTTCAGCACAACGCTGCCCGCGCCGACGCGGACGTTATCACCGATGTAGACCGGGCCCAGCACCTTCGCGCCCGCGCCGATCAGCACATTGTCGCCCAGCGTCGGATGGCGCTTGCCGGTGTCTTTGCCGGTACCACCCAGGGTGACGCCGTGGTAGATCGTGCAGTTGTCACCGATCTCCGTCGTCTCACCAAAGACGATGCCCATACCGTGGTCGATAAAGAGCTTGCGCCCGATCTTGGCGCCGGGGTGGATCTCGATGCCGGTCAGGTGGCGCGCCAGCTGGCTGACAAAACGGGCCAGGAAGAAACACCGGTGGTTGTACAGAAAATGTGCGATCTTGTGCGTGACCAGCACATGAAAGCCGGGGTACAGGATGATGACCTCCGCCACATTGCGCGCGGCGGGGTCCTTATCACGGATATTTTTTGCATCTTCCCAAAGGCCCATAGTTCGTTCCTCTTCCTATTTACCATACTTATTGTAAATATACCACAAAGCCGGACAAAGTGCAATGCTGTACGCGCCGCGCGCGGATTTTTGCGGATTTTGTCAAATCCTCCAAAAGTCAGCGCAAAAATCTATAAAATCCTTACTTTTGCAAAAAGCCCGTTTGCATTGACACCGCCGTCCCTGCATGGTACAATAAGTAAAACATAGGTAAAGTCATAGGAAGGAGTGTGCTGGGATGATGCGTTTTATTTCTGTCTTTAAAAATCACGGCACAGTGTTCTTTCCCGTCGCCGCTTTGTGTATGACTTTTTGACTTTTCCCTTTTTGGGAAAAGTTTTTTTTTGCAAAAATATCCCTGCGGGATGTTTTTGCATGGGGCTTTGTAGGGGCGAGCATTGCTCGCCCGCAGGCCGTTTGCCTCATGCGCGGCTTTCCCGCAGAAGCTCAACCACGCAAAGTTGACGGGCGAACAGTGTTCGCCCCTACACTCTCAGCTATGACAAAGTTTCCTATTTTTAAGGAGGTTCCCACCATGCTGATCCGCAACGCAAAGGACAGCGCGGGCAAGGCCATTGAGGTCTGGCTGCGCGACGGAAAAATTGCCGCTGTCGGTCTGGGGCTGCTCGTCCCGGAAGGGGAGGAGGTGCTCGACGCGAAGGGCCGCACGGTCCTGCCCGCCTTCATTGACACCCACTGCCACTGGCGCACCCCCGGCTTTGAGTACAAGGAGGACATCTCCACCGGCTCCGCCGCGGCTGCCGCGGGCGGGTACACCTTCGTCAACCTGATGCCCAACACGAAGCCGGTCTGCTCCAGTGCCGAGATCGCCCACGCCGTCGAGGCCGAGGCCGCCCGCGTCGGCCTGTGCAACGCAAACCAGACCGTCTCCATCACGAAGGACTTCGACGGCAAAACGCTGGATCATCTGCTGACCCTGCCCGAGGACATCAAGTTCATCACCGAGGACGGCAACGGCGTCATGAACAACGCCGTCATGGCCCGTGCGTTCGCGATTGCCACCGAGCGCGGCCTGACCATTATGTCCCACGCCGAGGACCGCGAGATCAGCCCCTGGGACTACCGCCTGGCCGAGAACATCGAGACCGTGCGCAACTGCCATCTGGCCGAGTACTACGGCACCCGGTTGCACATGTGCCACGTCTCCACCAGGGAATCCGTCGATGCCGTCCGCATGAGCCGGATGCGCGGTGCGCGGGTCAGCTGCGAGGTCACGCCGCACCACCTGTGGTTTGACGACAGCCGCCTGACCTACCGCGTCAACCCGCCCATCCGCAAGGCGGACGACGTGACCGCGCTGATCGACGCCATCAAGGACGGCACCGTGACCTGCATCGGCACCGACCACGCCCCCCATACCGCAGAGGAGAAGGAGAAGGGCGCTGCCGGTATGGTGGGTCTGGAAACGGCCTTCGGCGTCTGCTACACCAAGCTCTGCCGTGAGCAGCGTCTGCCGCTGGAAATGCTCAGCTTCCTGATGAGTGCCGGTCCCGCCGCCGTGCTGGGCCTGGCCGACCGCAAGGGCATGCTGGAGCCGGGCTACGACGCCGACATCGTGCTGGTGGACCTTGACCACATGTACGAGGTCCACGCCGACGAGCTGCACAGCAAGAGCAAGAACTGCCCCTACGACGGCGCACTGCTGTACGGAAAAGTGGTAACCACGATCAAAGGCGGGAAGGTTACGTTCCAGATTGAAGAATAACACCCCTTCACGCACAAAACACCCGTAGGGGCGCACTCTATATGCGCCCGTGCAGGCTGCCGCTGGCACAGTCCCGCGGGCGGATATGGAATCCGCCCCTACGATTCCCAACATTATATAATAGAGCCGCAATTTATATACATCAAACGGAGGAATCAGCATGCTTACCAACATGGACAAGCTCTACGAGAGCGTCGCAGCAAACGGCCCGGTCTGCGTGGGCCTGGACACCGAGATCAGCTACCTGCCCACCACCGACACCGCCAAGACGGCGGGGGAGAACGTCGTCGCGTTCAACCGTGCGCTGATCGACGCCACCAAGGGCGTCGCGGGCTGCTACAAGGTGCAGATCGCCTATTATGAGTCCCTGGGCCTGGACGGCATGCGCGCCTACGCCGAAACGCTGAAGCTGGCCCGCGCCACCGGCCTGCCCGTCATTGCCGACATCAAGCGCGGCGACATTGCCAAGACCGCCGAAATGTACGCCAAGGCGCACTTTACCGGTGATTTCGAGGCCGACATCATCACGCTGGCCCCCTACATGGGCCTTGACTCCATCAGCCCGTATCTGCCGTACTGCGCCGAGCAGGGCAAGGGCGTGTTCGTGCTCTGCCGCACCTCCAATCCCGGCGCGAAGGACTTTGAGTACAAAAAGCTCGACGATGGCCGCCATGTGTACGACCTCGTCGGCGACAGCCTGACCGCCCTTGGCAAGGACTACATGGGCGAGCACGGTTATTCCAGCATCGGCCTGGTCATCGGCGGCACCCATACCGAGGAGGCCACCGCCATCCGCGCGGCCTACAAGGACACCTTCTTCCTGATCCCCGGCTACGGCGCACAGGGCGGCAAGGCGGCGGACATCGCGCAGTACCTGACCAAGGGCAACGGCGGCGTTGTCAACTCCAGCCGCGGCATCCTGCTGGCCTACAAGAAGCAGCCCGGCGTTGCCTTTGACGAGGCTGCCTACAACGAGTGCGTGCGTATGCGGGAGGATATTCAGGGTGAATGCAACAAGCTGTAATCTGACGGTCCTGCGTCAGGAAACCGTCGCAGAGGATATTATGCGCCTTACGGTCCAGTGGCAGGACCGCAGCCGCGAGCCCCACGCCGGGCAGTTTTACATGCTGCGCGCCTGGGCCGCGGACGCCACGCCGATTCTTTCCCGCCCCATCAGCGTTGACGACTTTGACAACCAGACCGGCGCACTGACCTTCCTGTATCAGGTCAAGGGCGAGGGCACCCACAAGCTGGCCGCGCTGAAAAAGGACGACACGCTGACCGTGACCGGCCCCTGCGGCAACGGCTTTGACACTGCCGCACTGGCCGGGCAGTACAAGCGCATTGCCGTGGTCGGCGGCGGCATCGGCACCGCGCCGCTGCTGCTGCTCTGCAAGGAGCTCTGCCGCGCGGGCGTGCGCCCCGACCTGTTCGTGGGCTTCCGCGACACGACCTACGGCATGGACCGCTTTGTGCCCTGGTGCCGCGACATCTACGCCGCAACCGACTCCGGCAAGGAAGGACACCACGGCCTGGTCACCGACCTGCTGGACGTGAGCAAGTACGACATTGTGCTGACCTGCGGCCCCATGGTCATGATGCGCGGCGTGGCTAAGCTCTGCGCCGCCGCTGGCGTGCCCTGCCTGGCCAGCCTTGAAAAGAAGATGGCCTGCGGTCTGGGCGCGTGCCTGGGCTGCACCTGCCATACGAAAATCGGCCCGGTCACCGTCTGCAAGGACGGCCCGGTCTTTAACGCACAGGAGGTGTTTGACTGATGGCAGACCTGCATGTTGATTTTCTCGGCAAGCGGCTGGCCGGGCCGGTCATCGCGGCCAGCGGCACCTTCGGCTTCGGCCCCGAGTACGCGGGCATTGAGGATCTGCGCGTGCTGGGCGGCATCTCCGGCAAGGGGCTGACCCTGAACGGCCAGCCCGGCAACGAGGGTGAGCGCCTCTACGAGACGCCGTCGGGCCTGATGAACTCCATCGGCCTGCAGAACCCCGGTGTGCAGCACTTTATCGACCACGAGCTGCCTGCCATGCGCCGGTGCGGCACCACCGTCTGGGCGAACCTCGGCGGCCACACGATTGAAGAAAACGTCGAGGGCGTGCAGATGCTCTGCGCCGCGGGCGTGGATTTTATTGAGCTAAACATCAGCTGCCCCAACGTCAAGCAGGGCGGTCTCGCGTTCGGCATCCGCGCGGCAGACGCCGGCGAGGTCGTCAGCACGGTGCGCAAGGTCTGCACCGTGCCGCTCATCGTTAAATTGAGCCCGCAGGCCGAAAGCATCCCCGAGATGTGCAAGGCCGTTGAGGCTGCCGGCGCGGACGCCATCAGCCTGTGCAACACCTTCCAGGCGTGCGCGATCGATCTGGAAAAGCGCCGTCCCGTGTTCAACAACACGTTTGCGGGCCTGTCCGGCCCGGCGGTGCGTCCCATCGCCCTGCGCATGGTCTGGCAGGCCGTGGGGGCCGTCAGCATCCCCGTCGTGGGACTGGGCGGCATTCTGACGGGCAAGGACGCCTTGGAGTTCATCATGGCCGGTGCAGCGGCGGTACAGGTCGGCACCGCGAACTTCCTGGACCCGAAGGCCTGCACCCGCATCACGAACGAGATCGGCCAGTGGATGGACGCCCACGGCGTCAAGACGCTGGATGAGATCAGAGGGTGCGCACGGTAAATCACCGGCTGCCTTCCCCTCAGGGGGAAGCCGCCTCACCATATACATTTTGCTTGCATTTTTATACAAAATATGCTACTATAAGTTGAATAACATACAGGAGGAACAAATTATGGCACGCGAAGCACTTGAAGTTTTAAAGGAATGTGAAGCATTTTTAGAGGGGCACTTCCTGCTTTCCTCCGGGCGCCACTCCGGCGCTTACTGCCAGATGGCATTTCTGCAGCAGTACCCCGACAAGGCCGCCGAGGTCATGGCCCCGGTTGCCGAGAAGCTCAAGGAGCTGAACATCGACGTCGTGGTCGGCCCTGCCATGGGCGGCATCGTCTACGCCTACGAGCTGGGCCGCCAGATGGGCAAGCGCGCCATCTTCACCGAGCGCGTCGACAACGTCATGACCCTCAAGCGCTTCAGGATCAACCCGGGTGAGCGCTGCATCATCGCCGAGGACGTCGTCACCACCGGTGTTTCCAGCCTCGAGACCAAGCGCGTCATCGAGGAGAACGGCGGCATCTGCGTGGGCATTGCCTGCGTCGTGGACCGCACCCGCGCCGAGGCCCCGTCCCCGATCCCCATCGTCGCCAGCGCCCTCAAGCTCGACCTGCCCAACTACGCCCCTGAGGAATGCCCCATCTGCAAGGAGGGCAAGCTCCCGCTGGTGCACCTGGGCAGCCGCAAAATGAAGGAAGCTGCGAAGCAAACCCTGTAAAAGATAGGAGATAGGAGATGGGTACAGTTTGCCTTTTCTCCTCTCTCCTCACTCCATATCTTAAATGTAAAGTGAGAGGCTACCAACTATGCAGGCATATCTGATATTGACCAATGGCCGGGTGTTCCGCGGCGTCAGCGTAGGCTGCCCCGGTACCACCATCGGTGAGGTCGTCTTTGCAACCGGTATGGTCGGCTTTGAGGAAACCCTGACCGACCCCAGCTACTACGGCCAGATCATCACCCAGACCTATCCGCTCATCGGCAACTACGGCATGAACAGTGAGGATGTCGAGAGCACGAAGATTTGGGCCAGGGGCTACATTGTGCGCGAGGCGTGCAAGACCCCGTCCAACTTCCGCAGTGAGGAAACGCTGGATGCCTTCCTGAAAAAGAACGGCATCATCGGCATTGAGGGCATCGACACCCGCAGCCTGACCCGCACCCTGCGGGAGAGCGGCGTTATGAACGGCGCGATCACCACCGAGTTCGACCCCGACGCCGAACCCGAGAAGAAGGCCGCGCTGCTGCCCGAGATCGCCGCCTACGCCGTTGTCGACGCCGTCAAGGCCGTCACCTGCCGCGAGGCCGTGACCTATGAGCCGACGGCTGCCGGTGCATGGGGTGACACGCCGCTGCACGTGGCGCTGCTCGACCTGGGCTGCAAGAACAACATTGTGCGCTGCCTGCAGAAGCGCGGCTGCCGCGTGACCGTGCTGCCCGGCACGACCACCGCCGCCGAGCTGGCCGCCCTCAACCCCGACGGCCTCATGCTCTCCAACGGCCCCGGCGACCCGGCAGAGAACGTGGAAATCATCGCGAACATCCGTGAAATGCTGAGCACCGGCATCCCGACTTTCGGCATCTGCCTGGGCCACCAGCTGACCGCCCTGGCCGCCGGTGCCAAGACCTGCAAGCTGAAATACGGCCACCGCGGCGCCAACCAGCCCGTCACCAGCCCGGCCAAGCAGCGCACCTTTATCACCAGCCCGGCCAAGCAGCGCACCTTTATCACCAGCCAGAACCACGGCTACGCCGTTATGGCGGACACCCTGCCCGAATCCGTCGGCCAGATGAGCTACTTCAACGCCAACGACGGCACCTGTGAGGGCGTCGACTACTTGAAATGGAACTGCTTCACCGTGCAGTTCCACCCCGAGGCCAACGGCGGCCCCAAGGACACCGAATTTCTGTTTGACCAGTTCGTCAGCCGTATGCTGGCCGCGAAAGGAGTAATCAACAATGCCTAAAGACCCGCGTATCAAAAAGGTACTGGTCATCGGCTCCGGCCCCATCATCATCGGTCAGGCGGCAGAGTTTGACTACTCCGGCACGCAGGCCTGCCGTGCGCTGAAATCCGAGGGTGTCGAGACCGTCCTCGTCAACTCCAACCCCGCCACCATCATGACCGACCCCGACATTGCCGATCATGTTTACATTGAGCCGCTGACCGCCGAGGTCATCGAGCGCATCATCGAGAAGGAGAAGCCCGACGCCATCCTGCCGAACCTGGGCGGCCAGATGGGCCTGAACCTGTCGATGGAGCTGGCCCGCAGCGGATTTTTGGACCGCAGCGGCGTCCGCCTGCTGGCCTGCAAGCCCGACACGATTGACCGTGCCGAGGACCGCCAGCTGTTCAAGGACACGATGGAAAAGCTGCACCAGCCCATCATCCCTTCTAAGGTTGTGGAAGATCTGGACGACGCGCTGGACTTTGCCGAGGTCATCGGCTACCCCGTCATCGTCCGCCCCGCCTTCACGATGGGCGGCACCGGCGGCGGCATCTGCGAGGACCGCGAGAAGCTGCACGAAATTGCCACGAACGGTCTGCGCCTGTCCCCGATCCATCAGATCCTCGTAGAGAAGTGCATTTCCGGCTGGAAGGAAATCGAGTACGAGGTCATGCGTGACTCCAAGGGCAACGTCATCACGGTCTGCAACATGGAGAACCTTGACCCCGTCGGCATCCACACCGGCGACTCCATCGTCGTCGCGCCCAGCCAGACCCTGTCTGATAAAGAGTACCAGATGCTCCGCACC
>OGEU01003066.1_pt1 | contig 11113 bp, 9 predicted proteins | sample 1570651 | NCBI WGS metagenome assembly OGEU01 (sample SAMEA2582129, study PRJEB24529) | metagenome | biome: Human gut stool | place: China | collected 2011
TTGGAGCAGATACTTGCCGGCTACAAGGTCCTCCATAATAAGACAGATGTGGATACCGCCCAACGGGCCATCCGGGCCATTGAAATCGAAGAGTATTATAAGAACGAAGCTCCGGATGTCAATGAATATGATCCAATCAACAGCCTGATCATCGGTATCGACATAGACCGGGAGCTACGACGCGAAAAGATCTCCCGCCGCTTGCGTGTCCGCCTGGACGAAGGGATGGTCAACGAGGTGCGGAAGATCATCGACTCGGGAGTTAAGCCGGAAGATCTGATCTACTACGGACTGGAATATAAATATCTTACTTTATATATAATAGGCAAACTGTCTTATGAAGATATGGTTTCCCAACTGGAGATCGCCATACACCAGTTTGCCAAACGGCAAATGACCTGGTTCAGAGGCATGGAGCGCCGGGGAAACACCATCCATTGGATAGATGCTACATTGCCGACAGAAGAAAAGATAGAGAAGACATTGGAGTTATTGAAATTATAAGAATATTTAGACTGACAAATCAGCATTTACAATTCAAATCTACCCAATTTTGAAACAAAACAATCATATTATGATAACAGTTAATGATTTAAAGAATAGAGACAATTTCTTTCTGATGGCAGGTCCCTGCGCAATCGAAGGAGAAGATATGGCATTGCGTATTGCAGAGAAAGTAGTCGGTATCACGAATAAGCTGAATATCCCATATATATTCAAAGGATCATACCGGAAAGCCAACCGTTCTCGGCTGGATTCTTTCACAGGCATTGGCGATGAGAAAGCACTGAAAATACTCCGCAGGGTAGGCGACACGTTCGGTATTCCGACTGTAACCGATATTCACGAAACAGCTGAAGCTGCAATGGCTGCCGAGTATGTGGATATCCTGCAAATCCCTGCTTTCCTCTGCCGGCAGACGGACCTGCTGGTAGCTGCTGCCAAGACAAGGAAAATTGTCAATATCAAAAAAGGACAGTTCCTCTCGCCGGGAGCCATGCAATTTGCCGTACAAAAAGTAGCCGATGCCGGAAATGACAACGTCATGATTACGGAAAGAGGCACTACATTCGGATATACGGACCTGGTTGTCGATTATCGGGGTATTCCTCAAATGCAGCAGTTCGGCTATCCCGTTATCATGGACGTTACCCACTCCTTGCAACAACCCAACCAAACTTCAGGTGTGACAGGAGGACTCCCTACCCTGATCGAAACGATAGCCAAAGCAGCCATTGCCGTCGGAGCTGACGGATTATTCATCGAAACCCATCCGGAACCCTCTAAAGCCAAATCAGACGGTGCGAACATGCTGCAACTCGACTTACTGGAAGGACTGCTGACAAAGTTGGTTCGAATACGGGAAGCGGTTGGAAATTGAAATTGGAAAGTCGAGAATTGAAAATTATAATACAAAAAATGGATAATTGAAAAACAGGAACCTTAACGGGCTCTTCCACTTTTCAATTATCCATTTTCAATTCTCAATTTATTCTGCTATCCCATCTTACTTATTTTTTTGAGCTTGTCCTCGTCTATCAACTTGATCTTTCGACCGTCGATTGCAATAATACGCTCAGCTACAAATGTAGACAATGTACGGATTGCATTAGATGTCGTCATATTCGAAAGATTAGCCAAATCTTCTCGAGAAAGATAGATACTCAATGTCGCTCCATCTTCCTCCAAACCATAACTGTCTTTCAGGAATAACAAAGATTCCGCCAAACGACCCCGGATATGTTTCTGAGTAAGGTTGACTGTACGTTCGTCAGCAATTCCTAAATCGAGAGAAAGCTGGCGGATAAAAAACATGGCAAGGTTCGCATTCCCCATTAAAAGATCCGTAACGATAGTCATCGGAATCAGACATACCGTCGAAGCTTCAAAAGCGGATGCATTCGTCAGGTAATTTTCCTGAGCAAAGTTTGCCCGGTAGCCAAAGTACTGCACCGGTTTAATCATTCGAATGATCTGGCTTCGTCCGCCAACACCTTCTTTAAAGATTTTAACCTTGCCTTTTAATAAGCACATCATGTCTCTCGGTTCGTCGCCCTCGCAATATATCAACTCATTACGTTTGAAATGCTGGATCGTCGAATTATTACGGAGAACATCCCGCTCCTTTTCGGTCAGGACTCTCCACACTTCTGCCAAACTGGCCGATAGATCGACCTCTTCTTTTTGTTGTTTAACCACGACTGCTATATAACATACTTATGAAGCACAAATGTAATACTTTTCTTTTAAAAGCAGAATAAGTTTAATACGATAAATGAATAAAAATTCGATTTTATTCGTTACGTTTGTAAAGAAAGAGACGATAATTTGTTGAAAAAGTATTTTTATATTATCATTCTGCTTTTTACCGCAGTAAATGCCTTAGCTGACCCTGATGGTAGTTATGGGAACCTTTTATTGCTGGGTCGGTCCCCCAAAACGGTATCATCCCAGCAAGGGGATTCTATTATGAGGAAGGTAATCGAGCAGGCCGACAAATACAAAACAGTCGTCTCACGGTACGAGGCCGAAATCTATATCAAAGGCAAGACGGAAATACTCAAACAAAACATTCTAATGCGTTTCGCCCATCATCTTTTTCCGGTAGATAGGAAGAACAAGGATATGATCTTCGAGATGGTCAGCCACTCCAAGTTCAACGCTCCGAACAACTACCTGCACAGCTTCGAAGCGATAAACGGAAACAGCATCCCCAACGGCGCAAAACAGCAGGAAGTCTTGACATTTCTGAACCTGAACGTCTATTCGCCAACCATCTACAACGAAGGGATCATCATGCCAGTAGCTCATGAAGCATTCAAATACTACAACTTCAACCTGAAAAGCATCGAAACGACCGGCGATCTGAAAATCTACCAGATACGCTTCATGCCAAAGCTATGGAGCCAAAAACTCATTTGCGGAGATCTGTACATCACCGACAAAGACTGGCACATTGACAAGATCGACTTAAACGGGCGTTTCTCCTTTGCCGAATTCAACCTAGTCATGACATTCGGACGGGATTACCGCCATTTCATCCTGCCACAAAAGGCAGACCTATTTCTCCGGTATCATGTGCTGGGAAATGCCATCGCCAGCTACTATCATACTTCATTCAAATACGAAGCCGTTGAATGGGTTGAAGAAGACTATGAAGACAAAAAACACCACTCCCTCGATTTGACCGGATATTACCAGTTATCATCTGATACGATCCCGATCATCAGCGACAGCAGCTACTGGAAAAACAAAAGAGACATCCCACTGACCCAGGAAGAAGAAACAAAATACGAAAAAACAAGCATCAGAACAACCCAAGCCAACGACACAAGCAACATTCGGAAATACCTGAAAATAACAGAACGCCTGACCAACACCATCAATCTGGATTATAAAACGACCCGTCTGAAATACTCCGGCATCCTGAATCCTTTCCAGTTGGGCTATTCCGGACGAAACGGTATTACTTACAGGCAACAGCTCCGCTTCAGCAAGACCTTCAAGAAAGACCGCCAACTGCGTTTCCGGCCTGAGGTCGGTTTTGTATTCAAACGAAAAGAGTTGTTCTTCAAATTCGAGGGAGATTGGGAATATCTTCCTGAGAAACAAGGAGCCCTGAGCCTCAGTCTCGGAAACACCAACCAAGGATATTCTTCCAAGATCATGAACGAAATTAACGAACAGCTGAAAGACTCCACTTTCAACTTCGAAAACCTGGATTTGGAATACTTCAAGCACTATTACATAGAGCTCAAGAATCAGATCGAGTTGTTCAACGGTTTCCAAATGACCACCGGCATCTCTTACCACCGCCGCATACCAACCCGGAAAAGCGCGATAGATCCGGGAGACGGTGTCACGGAGATCATCAACGAAAACTATCACGATTTCATCCCCACGATCGGCTTTTCCTATACTCCCAGACAATACTACTGGATGGACGGTTACCGTAAAGAGTACCTCTACTCCTACTACCCGACCATCTCCATCGAGTTCGGGCGGGCCATACCAGGCGTATGGAAAAGCAGCGGTAATTACGGACGTGTGGAGGCCGATATCCACCAAAGCATTTACCTGGGCCTGTCACGCCGGTTCAACTACCATATCAGCGGAGGGCTTTATACTGCCCAGAAGTCAACCTACTTTGCCGACTACCGGTATTTCACACGGCACAACTTCCCCGAATCATGGGGAGGAGACGATTTCGGAGGTGTCTTCCACCAGCTAGGAAGCGTATGGTTCAACGCATCCGACAAATATGTCCAAGCACATGCCATGTACGAAAGTCCATTCATGCTCTTTCAGCTATTCAAACCAGAAGCAACCAAGCACATCATCTCCGAACGTTTTTACCTCAGTCAGTTATGGATGCCAGTCAAACCCAGCTACACTGAAATCGGATACGGTTTCGGTAACCATATCTTCAACGTCGCCGCCTTCGTCGGGTTCGATAAATTGAAATATGACGGGATCGGATTCAAGTTCGCGTTCGAACTCTTCCAGTAAGTTCAGAACTGTGGACGGACAATCATAATACCACAATTGCGTTTGATACCCTGTACGTATTCCTGCAAAGGTTCTTCGTTCACGATCACCCGCTTCTGGACGGTCGAGGCATGGATAAAAGTAAGCATATCCCTTTCCCGGCAGACAATGCCGACGTGCGAGATATCCAGCCCTTTCACAGTCGTGACAAAACAGACGATATCGCCATTCCTGATTTGGCCGGCATGCTCATTGATTTCATCCTGCGGAATATAATAATGCGGGCGGGCACTAATTTCTTTTTCCTTAGCCGCCATTACTGCGATACGTCCCGGATTTCCTTTCAACTGCTTGTAACTATCTGGATGTGTAGACATAAAGGACAGGTCAAGCTTAAGCGACTGCCCACCGATCTCTTTCGTAACATCCTTCAGATACCCTCTCTTTTCGTTTTCATATATCCAGTCAGCCGTATAATGGAGACGATCCGTATAATCGAGTGTCGCACAGCCGGAATTCCGGTAACGCATATCTTTCAAAACAGAAACATACCCATCATAAGCAAGACGATGCTTGACAGACCAGGCCAAAGCAGCCGTATTCTCTACCAAAGTCATGCAATCCAAGCCATGCAGGTTTATCACCAATGTTTCAGGCTCTTCCTCCAACGTCCCTGCTACATAAGGAGTTCCCAAGAAAAAACGGGCGGTCTCTACCATCAGGTCACCTGTCGGCAAAGCCGCTTTCTCCTTCACTGCCGTACAATAGCGTTCGTAAATAGCCTTATCCCTCTGAGCTTTTCCAGGTAGGGAAAGAAAAGCAAAAAAGAACAAACAAAATAGCGTCCGTTTCATCTCTTGATCCAATTTCAATCCTTTTTTGTCACTAACAGATCTTCCAGCTTCACCAGTTCATCACGAAACTGAGCTGCTTCGATAAAGTCCAGCTTCTTGGCCGCCTCCATCATCTGCTTCTTCGTCCGTTCGATCGCTTTCTCAAGCTGTTTGCGATTCATATACTGAACTACCGGGTCTGCAACCAAGCTGGGTTCCGGTTCCACATAAGCATACGGTTCGCCTGTAACCGGTTGTTGTTTCTCCGCAACCAGGGAAACGCTGTTTTTGATAACCTGCTTAGGCGTAATGCCATGTTTCTCGTTATAAGCGAGCTGTTTTTCACGCCTACGGGCCGTTTCGTCCATTGTCAGGCGCATACTGTCCGTTATCTTGTCAGCATAGAATATCACCTTCCCATTCACATTTCGGGCAGCACGTCCAGCCGTCTGCGTCAGCGAACGATGCGAGCGCAGGAAACCTTCCTTATCGGCATCCAAGATAGCGACCAAAGAGACTTCCGGCAAATCAAGTCCTTCACGCAGCAAGTTGACGCCGATCAGCACGTCGAACAACCCTTTCCGCAAATCATCCATGATCTGAATGCGTTCCAACGTATCGACATCGCTATGGATATAGTTGCAGCGGATTCCCATGCGCGTCAGATAAGCAGTCAGTTCCTCCGCCATACGCTTCGTCAATGTCGTCACCAAAACACGTTCGTCCACAGCAGCACGTTGTGTGATCTCCTCCATCAGATCGTCGATCTGGTTCAACGTCGGACGCACCTCGATAACCGGATCGAGCAAGCCTGTCGGACGGATCACTTGGTCCACCACGATCCCTTCGCTCTTTTCCAGTTCATAGTCGGCCGGTGTCGCACTCACGTAAATCGCCAACGGAGTCAGCGACTCGAACTCATCGAACGTCAACGGACGGTTATCCATCGCTGCCGGCAGACGGAAACCATAATCCACCAGATTCTTCTTACGGGAATAATCGCCTCCGTACATCGCCCGTATCTGCGGGATCGTCACGTGGCTCTCGTCAACCACCAACAGAAAGTCTTTCGGGAAATAATCGAGCAAACAGAAAGGCCGTTCACCCGCCTGGCGACCGTCAAAATAGCGGGAATAGTTCTCGATACCGGAGCAATGCCCCAACTCGCGTATCATTTCCAGATCAAACGTGACACGCTCGTACAAACGTTTCGCCTCGTAAGGCTTGCCGATTTCCCGCAAGAAATTCACCTGCGTCCCCAGATCGACATCGATCTGCCCGATAGCGGTATTGATACGTTCCTGGGTGGTCACGAAAAGGTTGGTCGGATAAATGTTCAGTTCATCCTGCTCGTCTATCTCCTGCCCGGTCTGCGGGTCGAACGAAGAAATGCGATCCACCTCATCGTCCCAGAACTCAATACGGTAGGCTGCCCCATCAAAAGTTTCGATAGCCGGAAAGATATCGACCGTATCCCCGTTTACACGAAAGCAGCCCCTGTTGAACTCTATCTTATTATTGACATAAAGGGCATCCACGAAACGGCGCAGCAGTTTATCCCTGTCTATCCGCATCCCCTTCTCCAGATGCACCACTTTCTCAGCAAAGGCTGTCGGGTCCGCCATACCATACAGGCAGGAGACAGACGAAACGACAATAACGTCCTTCCGCCCCGACAACAGTGAAGCGGTTGCACGCAAACGTAGTTTATCGATCTCGTCGTTGATCTGCAAATCCTTTTCTATGTAGGTGTCCGTCGTCGGCAGGTAAGCCTCCGGCTGGTAATAGTCATAATAAGAGACGAAATACTCGACGGCATTATTTGGAAAAAATGCCTTAAACTCGCTGTATAACTGGGCTGCGAGGGTTTTGTTATGACTCAGGATCAAAGTCGGCTTCCGCACTTCCTTGATCACATTGGCGATAGTGAAAGTCTTTCCGGGCCCTGTCACTCCCAACAAGGTCTGGAAAGGCACACCACTCTTTATACCGTCGGACAGGGCCGCAATCGCTTCCGGCTGATCTCCTGTCGGACTGAATGGGGAAGATAATTCAAAGTTCATCCTTTATTTATAGGTTGTTTAGGTATAACCATCCAAAGGATCAGGTAAGCGATCACCCCGGAAAATACCGTAAAGATACTCAATAATATATATCCGATACGCACTAATGTAGGATCCCAGCCGAAATAATCGGCAATACCCGCACAAACACCTGCTATCATCCCGTTATTCGAACGGTAAAGTCTTTTAGGTTCTTCCATTGTTCTTTCTTTTTTTATTGTTTACTCGTTTCAAAAACAAAGTTGCTTTCGCAGCCTTGCCATAAATTGGTTCTTTTACAGGTAAGAAGCCACCTTCTTGCGGTCCGTTTCGACCGTCTCGAACTCGGAGGAAACGATGCTGCTGCCCATCGGGACATTCTCGTTCCGATATTCCATCTTGCTGTAGACGATGCTTCGAGCGGATGTATGAAACTCCTTCACCCCGGTTTCCGCTTCGATGCGGGCGATGTTATTCTCCCGAACTCCGCACCCCGGCATGATGATGATGCGGCCTGCCGCACGTTTCACCAGTTCGGCAATGAGAGGAATCCCTTTCACGGCATCGGACTGCTGGCCGGAAGTCAGGATACGGTCGCAGCCCAACTCAATCAACTGCTCCAATGCGGCAAAGGGATCGCGGCAAACATCAAAGGCGCGATGACAGGTGACAGACAACGGTTTGGCCGTCTCGATCAACCGGCGCATCAAAGGGACATCGATATCCCCGTCTTTCGTCAAGCAACCAAAGACTACGCCGTGCACCTTCAACTGCTTGCACAGTTCGATATCCAGCAACATCGACTGAATCTCTGCCGGCGTATAGAGGAAGTCGCCTCCACGCGGACGGATAATCACATTTATATCAATAGACGAAGTGAGTGCCTGCGCCGTCCGGATCTCCCCGTAGCTGGGTGTCGTTCCCCCTTCCGGGATGCCGGCACAAAGTTCCACACGTTTTGCACCTCCGGCTTCTGCTTCCACACAGCTTTGTGCGGAGTTTGCACAAATTTCGATAATACGAGTCGGTTTCATAAGAATCTTACCATTATTGTTTCTACTACATACAAAGATAAAACTATTATGCGAAACTATCCTATATTCCCAGAAAAGAGATCGAATTGCATAGGCATCCATCTCAAAACGGATGCCTGTCTGCATAAATTCTGTCACCTACAAACCGAACAAAACACAAAATCTGGCGGACCTTTTTTGGCAGATTTGGCAGATTTTCTACTTTTGTACCCCCAAAACAAACAGGTTATCATGAAATCAGAAGCTTACAAAGGACATTTGGCCATGCTGATGGCAAACGTATTGTGGGGATGCATGTCTCCCTCTTCCAAGATTGTCTTATCCAGCGGATTAATAAATGCAATCTCACTAACAACTTTCCGGATGTTGGGTGCGGCAATAGTATTCTGGATCGCATCGATCTTTACCCGCAAGGAACACGTCCCTCATGAAGACCTGAAACACCTGTTTTTCGCGGCCCTCTTCGGAATCGTATTCAACCAAGGTACTTATATCTTTGGCGTGTCGCAGACTTCACCCATAGACGCAACGATCGTTGCCACCTCCACCCCCATCATCACCATGATCATCGCTGCTTTTTACCTGAAGGAACCGATTACGGGAACGAAGATCCTCGGTATCTTTGTCGGGGCGGCAGGTGCCCTGACGCTTATTCTGAGCGGACAGCAAACGGCGGTAACAGGAAACGGCAGCAATAACGTGTGGGGAGATATCCTCTGCCTGATCGCACAATGCAGTTTTTCTATTTATGTAGTTGTCTACAAAGGATTGATCGGACGGTACTCGCCCGTGACGCTGATGAAATGGATGTTCACCTACTCGGCAATCTGTACGATCCCTTTCTCCTACAACAGTGTCGTAAGCATCGACTTCGCCACCCTGCCCCTGGATATCTACCTGAACATCGCGGTTGTCGTATTGGGAGGAACGTTCTTCGCCTACCTTCTCGTCCCGATCGGCCAACGGATTCTACGCCCAACGGTTGCGACCATGTACAATTATGTCCAACCGATCATCGCATCCATCATCACGGTCATAGTCGGCCTGGACACGTTCGGACTGATGAAAAGTATCGCGATCGCATTAGTATTCTTAGGGGTTTATATCGTGACACGAAGCAAATCAAAAGAACAGCTAAAACAGCTAAAAGGTGAAAGATGAAAGAGAGGCTTCGCATCCGGTTAATAAATCGGCTGAAAGTCAGAACAACTTTCACCTCTTCATCTGCTCCATCGCTTTCCAAAGAGAATCAGCAGGCACAGGAGCGACAATGCTGACCGGCTGTTTCGATACGGGATGGATGAATTCGGCACTGCGGGAATGCAGGCTGATGCCGCCGTCCGGATTAGAACGGGGAAAACCGTATTTCAAGTCGCCTTTGATAGGGCATCCCATCTTGGCAAGCTGGCAACGGATTTGGTGATGACGGCCTGTCTTCAGGTCTATAGCCAACAGATAATAGTTGTCCGAGCGGGCAATCACTTTATAATGCAGGACTGCTTTCTTGGCATTCGTCCGTTCCGTGTCATAAGCATAGCTCTTGTTTTGCTTCTCGTTGCGAACCAGCCAGTTCACCAGCTCTCCCTCTTCTGCCGGCGGACAGTTCTTCACGATCGCCCAATAGGTCTTCTTTACTTCGCCGACCCGGAACATCTCGTTCAGACGGGCGAGCGCCTTGCTCGTCTTGGCAAATAACACGACGCCACTGACCGGACGATCCAGACGATGCGTAACGCCGACAAAGACATTTCCGGGTTTACAATACTTCTCTTTCAGCCATGCCTTCAGCATGTCCGAAAGAGGAGTATCACCGGTTTTATCTCCTTGTACAATCTCGCGGCAAGTCTTATTTACCGCAATGATATGATTGTCTTCGTAAATAACCTCCATGATTTCAAATTTATGATTTATGATTTATGGATTTATGATTTTGCAAAACAAACGTCACCTACATAAATCATAAATTATAAATCATAAATCTCTTTACATATTCATACCGCCATCAACCTGGATCACCTGTCCTGATACATAAGAAGACATATCGGAAGCCAGGAATGTAGCGATGTTGGCCACATCTTCAGGCGTACCGCCACGGCGCAAAGGAATCTTCTTTGCCCATTCGGCCTTGACTTCTTCCGGCAGACCGGCTGTCATATCAGTAATAATGAAGCCCGGGGCGATTGCATTGGCACGGATACCGCGTGAACCCAGTTCCTGCGCGATAGACTTAGCCAGGCCGATCATACCGGCTTTGGATGCCGAATAGTTACTCTGACCTGCATTACCCTGTACACCAACCACAGAAGCCATATTGATGATACTGCCCGAACGCTGTTTCATCATCACCGGAGTACAAGCGTGGATAAAGTTGAAAGCCGATTTCAGGTTGACACCGATGACGGCATCCCACTGACCTTCACTCATACGCATCATCAGACCGTCTTTCGTGATACCAGCATTGTTTACGAGGATATCCACACGACCGAAATCTTTTACGATTTCAGCAACGACATTGTGTGTTTCTTCGAAATTGGCCGCATTGGAAGCATAGCCTTTTGCTTTAACACCCAATGCTTCGATTTCCTTCTGGGTGGCCAGACCGTTTTCGTCGATCACCAAATCCGTGAATGCGATATTTGCACCCTCTGCGGCGAATTTCAATGCGATCGCCTTACCAATACCACGTGCGGCCCCCGTAACGATTGCCACTTTACCT
>OGEU01003073.1_pt1 | contig 11090 bp, 9 predicted proteins | sample 1570651 | NCBI WGS metagenome assembly OGEU01 (sample SAMEA2582129, study PRJEB24529) | metagenome | biome: Human gut stool | place: China | collected 2011
AGGGACACAGCCTTGGCGATCTCCACCATCTGCCGCTGGGAAACGGGCAGGGTGGACATGATGGCCTTGGGGTCCACATGGACATCCAGCTCCTCAAAGATCTCCCGGGTGCGCTTGCGCATGACAGACTCGCTGACCATGAGACCCGCCACCTTGGGATAGCGGCCCAGCCACAGGTTATCCATGACGCTGCGGGTCAGGGCCTGGTTCAGTTCCTGATGGACCATGGCCACGCCGTTTTCCAGCGCCTCTTTTGAACTTTTGAAATCAACTTCCTTACCGTCCAGAACGATGGTACCTGCATTCTTGGCATAAATGCCGAACAGACATTTCATCAGGGTGGACTTTCCTGCGCCGTTCTCACCCATCAGGGCGTGGACGGTGCCGGGCCGGACGGTAAGGGAAACGCCATCCAGCGCCTTGACACCAGGGAATTCCTTTGTGATATTCCGCATTTCCAGCAATGCCGGCTGCTCCATATTGCGTTTACCTCCTATCTGCGTGATTCCCGCGGCAGACCCCTTGCGGCACGTTCCGTCCGTCTCGGGGTTCGTTCCACTGCGGGTTGAAAAGCGGCCCGAACCGGAACCGCTTGAATTGTAAAGCGGGGCTGTCGAATCGACAGCCCCGCTTATCCTTACTGTTTAATGGGGCGAGAGAAGCGATGGTCTGGCTTATTCGCCGGTGTAGGTGGCGTAAGGCACACGGATCTTGGCAACGCCCTCGTCCACGTTGAAGGAAGAGGTGTTGTCCATCAGCTCGCCGCCGCCCTGAACGCTGCTAACCAGGTTCAGAATGGTGGAAGCCATGCCCTCGGCATCCTGCTTGATGGTGCCGGTCATCTTGCCCTCGTTGATGAGCTGCTTGGCAGAATCGGTAGCGTCAACGCCGAACACGGGGATGGTCTTGCCGTCGCCAGTGTTATAGCCAACGCCCTGCAGAGCAGAGACAGCGCCCTCGGCCATGCCGTCGTTGTTGCAGATGATCAGCTCGACCATGTTGCCGTTAGCCTCGGAATACTCGGGGAGGATGGTGGCCATGTAGTCATTAGCAGCCTGAGCGGACCACTTGCCGCCCTGGTCGACCAGATACTTATCGGTAGCGGAAGCGTTGTAGTAAGCCAGCTCGGGCTTGCCAGCGGCAGTCAGGACAGCGTTAGCGTCCTCCACGCCGAACTGAGTACGGGCCTCAGCCTCAGCGTTGCCTTCCTGGCCCTTGAACATCACGTAGGAAATGACGCCGTCGCCGTTCAGGTCCACGGTGTCATAGTTCTCCAGCAGATACTCGCCGACCATCTGGCCCTGCATGTGACCGGCCTCGGGAGCGTTGGTGCCGACGAAGGCGCACTTCTCATAGCTGTTCACAACATCGTCAGAAACCTCGCGGTTGAAGAAGATGATGGGGATACCGGCGGTCTTAGCGGCCTCAACAGCGTTCTGAGCGGCATCGGGAGAGGAAGTCTCAACGATGTTGACGATCAGCAGGTTGGCGCCGTTGGAGATGGCGGTGTTGATCTGGTCGGTCTGCTGGGCCTGGTTGCTGCCACCGTCATAGTTGGTGTAGTTCACGCCCATAGCCTTGAGCTGCTCATCCATAGAGCTGCGGACGCTGGAGATGTACACGTCAGAGTAGTCATAGTAGAACACACCCACGTTCAGCGCGGCGGTCTCCGTGTTCTCAGTGCCAGAGGTAGAGGGCTGCTCCGTGGTCTTGCTGCCGCAGCCGGCCAGCAGGCCCAGCATCATGACAGCAGACAGGAGAATTGCAAGTGTCTTTTTCATCTTAGTTCCTCCTCAAGATCATTGATCATCCGTTCAAGGCGGCCAGGCCGCCTCGCCGTTATGATGCTATTGTATCGGCTCCCCCCTGAAAAAGCGATAGAAAAAACTTCGCTGATATAGGAAAAAACTCATGGACTTCTTGGTATTTTCATGGAATTTTCGGCGTAATCGATTGCGGCAATTGTAAAAAATCCCAATCAACATGTTTCGACACGGGCGTTTCCAAGCCCGCAGGCCTATACCCCACTCCCGCAAATGAAGAAACAGCCGCCTTCATTGAGAAAACGGCTGCTTAACATATTGAAAAAGCTCTTTCTGCCCGCTGCGGAAAGCTCACTGCTCTATTGACAGGCTCTCAGGTATTGTCCCGGCTGATAGGTTCCCGGACCAGCAGCCGCAGCAGCGCCTTGCCGTTGAAGGGAACCAGTGGATAGAGATACCCTTTCCCAACTAAAGGCTTTGTGGTGCACAGCAGGACGAAGATCCCCACCACGCCCAGACAAAACCCCCAGACATCAAAGGCCGCCGTCACCAACAGCAGCGCCACCCGCAGCAGTTTGAAGGCGTAGCCCAGCTCGTAGCTGGGCTGGGCGAACCCCGCCACGGACACGAAGGCCATATACACCAGCACCTCCGGCCCCAGCCATCCGGCCTGCACGGCAAAATCCCCCAGAACCAAGGCTCCCAGCATGGAAAAGGAATTGGAAAGACTGTCCGGTGTGTTCAGGGACGCCAGCTTTAATACGTCGATGAGAAATTCCACCACCAGAAGTTGACTCAGCAGGCTCAAAGACACCGGCTCCGGGGAAGACAGGAAGTTCAGCCCCCCCGGCAAACGGTTCGGTTCGCTGACCATGAGATACCACGCCGGGGTAATAAATAAAGAAAGGAGAAATACCGTTACCCGCAGGACCCGGAGATAGGTGCCAACCAGCGGCGGGAAGTAATAGTCGTTGGATTCCTGTGTGAAATCGAAAAAGCCGGTGGGCAGGATCATCACAGAGGGGGAATTGTCCACCATGAGGACGATGCTGCCCTCCATGATGCTGGCCGCCGCCGCGTCGGGCCGTTCTGTATAGCGCACTTTCGGAAACGGATTATACCACTGCTTAGGCCGAATAGCCTCCGCCAGACTCTCCTGCGCCATGGTGAGGGATCGGACGTCCAGTCCCAGCAGCTTGCCCCGGAGCTTCCGCAGCAGGTCCTGATCCACCTTGTCATCCAGATAGCAGAGGACCGCGTCATTATGGGTGCGGGAACCAACCTTGTGCCCCTCCATAGTGAGGTGCGGGTCCCGGATGCGGCGGCGCAGCAGCGCCATATTGGGCACCACTGCCTCTACAAAGCCGTCGTGGCTGCCCCGGAGCACCTTGCCGTCCGGCGGCTCGTGTACGCTCCGGCTGGGGTAGCCCTTGGCGTCCATCAGCGCCACCCCCGCCAGTCCCTCCACCGCCAGCAGGGATTTTCCCAAAAATACGGAGGTCACGGCGTCGGATATGTCAAAGGTGACGTTGGATTCTGAAAAGGTAATATACCGATCCAGAAAGTCCTGCATTTCGGTGAGGCCCACCACGTTTTCCGGCTTCAGTGTCAGCCAGAAAGCCCCCATCCGCTCAAGGATGCTGTCGCTGCCAAAGCCGTCCACCACCCACAGCCGGGCCCGCCGTCCGCCGATCAGGTAATCCCGGCTCACCATGTCGCAGCTGCGGCCCACGCCTAAAAGGCCGTCCAACACCCGGACGTTTTCCCGGTAATCATTCGAGATTTTTTCCATGCGATCCCTCCGTTTCTGGAGGTAGTATGTGCCGGGAATCAAATTTTATGGCAAAAAAGGAACAGACCCGCAAAGGTCTGTTCCTTTTACATTTTATAATGTTATGCTTTCTTCGGACGGACGGCCCGGAAAATCAGGCCAATAACCAGCCCCAGGATCGCGGGGCAGATCCAGCCCAGGCCGATGGTGGCAAAGGGCAGCGCCTTGCCCACAGTGTCGACCAAGCCATTCACATGGAGCACCGCACGGAGATGATCCGGCAGCGTCCGCAGCAGATCGTAGAAAGCCGCCACCAGAGTCAGGCCGGTGACCCAGGCGTACACAGCCCGGTCATGGTCAAAGAAGTGGCCCAGCAGCGCCAGCAGGATCAAGGTGATGGCCAGGGGATACAGGAACATCAGCACCGGCACAGCGTAGGTGATGATGGCGGTCAGGCCCACGTTGGCCAGCAGGAAGGAAATGCCCGTGAACACGAACACCCAATTCCGATAGGACAGGCCCTTGGGGAACATCCCCACGAAGGTCTCCGCGCAGCTGGTGATAAGGCCCACCGCCGTTTTCAGGCAGGCCAGCGTCACGGTGGCAGCCAACACCAACAAGCCCGCCTTGCCCAGATAGTGCTGGGCGATCTGTGCCAGCGCCGTGCCGCCGTTGGGAGCGGCTTCCAGCGCGCCCCGGCTCCAGACGCCCATCAGCGTCACCAGCAGATAGATCACGCCCATCAGCAGGCAGCTAAGAATACCGGAGCGGACGGTGGTCATGGCCACGGATTCCGCCTTTTCCACACCCAAACCCTGGATCACCTGCACTACCACGATACCGAAGGCAAGGCTTGCCAGGGCGTCCATGGTGTTATAGCCCTCCAGAAAGCCGGTGAAGAAGGGCTGTGCGGCATAAGCCCCCTGAGGCTCCACCGCGCCGATGCTGGTGGTGGGATGCAGGATCGTCACGAACACCATAATCGCCAGGAACACCAGGAAGCAGGGAGTCAGGACCTTGCCCACATAAGTGAGGATCTTGCCCGGTCGCAGAGAAAGGACCAACGTCACAGCGAAAAACAGCAGAGAGAACAGCAGCAGGTAGAGCCAGCTTTTGTCATCGTGGGGCAGAATCTGCTCCAGACCCACGGTGAAGGAAGTCGTTGCGCACCGGGGAATGGCGAAAAACGGCCCGATGGTCAGATAAAGGGCGCAGGTAAAAAAGAACGCATAGGGACGGCTCACCTTATGACTGAGGTCAAAAAGGCCGTTGCTGCGGCTGATGCCCAAGGCAGCCACGCCCAGCAGAGGCAGGCCCACGCCGGTGATCAGGAAGCCAAGAACGGCCGCCCACATGTTCCGTCCGGCCACCTGTCCCATATAAACCGGGAAAATCAGGTTTCCTGCGCCGAAGAACATGCCGAACAGCATACTGGCCACATAGATGTATTCTTTAAAACTCAGTTTTTGCTTCATGGATCGATTTCTCCTCCTCGTGTTTCTTCCCTTAGAACACTGTAACCCCTAAAACAGCTCTGCCGGTCAGGAAGTTTCTTTGCCGCCTTCCATCCGACAGCAATCGATTTATTATAGCATCCGAATAACTGAAAGGCAACTGAAAACACATATTTTAATATATTTCAACGGACTGCTTGCGCTTCTTTGATTCATATGCTATTATAAGTTAGATCTATCTAACTTCTGTAAAGGAGTATTCTATGCGTTTTTCCACTTCTGCTTTCGCGCCCGCCTGCACATCCCCCAACCACTGCGAAGCCGATCCTCTGCGCCTCTATCCGGACGCCTCCGGCGGTGAAGCCGCCGTGACCCGGTACCGGGTATTCCCCGGTATGGAGTTGGACTACCGGGATGTTCATGCCCGTGCCTGCCGGGAACTGCGGGATGGTTCCGGGGAACGGCTGGAGATCCATCACTGTCTGGAGGGGCGGGTGGAATACCGGCAAAACGGCCGCTATTTCTATCTGTCTCCGGGAGATCTGGCGGTAGCCCGCACATCTTCCCTGCCTCCTGACAGCCGCTTCCCCACCGGTCATTACCACGGAATCACCGTCACCATTGATCCCGCTGCCGCGCCGGAGTGCCTTTCCTGTATTCTCAGCGATGTGGAAGTGCGGCCGGCCACCCTGATGGAAAAGCTGTGCCCCGGCAGGACGGTTTTCACCGCCCGGTCCTCCCGGCGGGTAAAGCACGTGTTTTCTGAGTTGTACGCCGTCCCGGAGGACATCCGCAAGGGATATTTAAAGGTAAAGCTTCTGGAGCTCCTCCTGTTTCTCAGCACCCTGTCCCCGGAGGACGGGCAGACCCCTCACGGCTGCACCAGCGCACAGGTCACTCTGGCGGAGCAGGTCAAGACCTGCCTGTTGGCGGAACCAGACCGGACCTTGACCCTCAAAACCTTATCCCAGCAGTTCAACGTCTCCGAGGCGCAGATCAAGAGCAGCTTCGCCAGGGTCTACGGCATGTCTCCGGCAGCCTACGCCCGCTCGCAGCGGATGCACGGCGCGGCGGCGCTGCTCCGGGAAACCGACCGGACCGTACTGGACATCGCCTGTCAGTTTGGCTATGACAATGCCAGCAAATTCGCCAGAGCCTTCCGGGATGTGATCGGCGTTTCTCCCCGGGAGTACCGGGCCGGTGCGGAATATGACAGCTGCGCGCCCCAACTGGGCGAAAAACCGGTTTCCCTCTCGGATGCTGACGTGGAAAGGCGGATTTGATCACAATCATACAGGAGCGGAAGTCTGACATGGACTTCCGCTTCTTCTGTTCAGGATTATTTTGCCACATTCACTGTTTTGGAGCCGTACCCGACGTTTTGGAGCGGATACGGCTCCAAGCTTTTGATAAGATACAGTCACAGGGGTCAAGCTTCACTTTTCCTCCCCCCAGCAGTTAAGGTTATCTAACCACAATCATTACCGCACAGGCGGACGCTTCTCACACCGGCGTGCCGCTTGTGCCGTGAGAACCGCCGTTAGCAGTCCGAGCAAGCAAGGAGGTCACGGTATGTCTGAGGAAAATCTGGTGCGGCAATGCGCACCGACTCTGGCCGGGATCAAAACCGGCACCATCTTCCCCGCGCCGTTCACCTCTCTGGCAGAGCTGACGGCGGAGATCAGGGAGTTGAATCGAATTCTGGTCCCAAAGGGCCTGCGGCTGCTGCCTCTGCGCTATCAGGACCACACCGCGCTGCTGTACCTCTACCGTCCCGCTGAGCTGCGGGTGGACCTGAAGGACCAGTTGGCGGAAGCACTGCTGGCAGATGCCGGGTATTCCGGTAAAAGCAGTGAGCAGTGCGTGGCCTATCTGGCCAAGCGCTTCCGCTCCGGGGGCGAATTTCCCCACGAGGTAGGGCTGTTTCTCAGCTATCCGCCTCAGGATGTGCGGGGCTTCATCGAAAATCACGCCGTCAATTACAAGTGCGCCGGTCTCTGGAAGGTTTACGGTGACGAGGCGCTGGCCCGGCGGCTGTTTGAGAAGTTCCGCAAATGCACCGATATCTACTGCGCCCTCTGGCGTGCCGGTTCCGGCATTGACCAGTTGGCCGTCGCAGTCTGATATACCAACGGTCAATGACCGATCCCGCAAGAAAGGAGATTTTTACGATGAAGAAAACCGCAGTGATTTATTGGAGCGGCACCGGCAACACCAAGCAGATGGCGGAGGCCGTTCTGGAGGGCATGAAGAGTGCCGGAGCCGACGCCGTTTTGTTAGAGGCCGCACAGGTGGACGCTTCCACCTTCAGCGGCGTGGACGCCGTGGCCTTCGGATGCCCCGCTATGGGTTCTGAGGTACTGGAGGAAATGGAGTTTGAGCCTATGTTCTCCGCCTGCAAGAGCCACTTAAGCGGCAAGAAGGTGGCGCTGTTCGGCTCCTACGGCTGGGGCGACGGCGAATGGATGCGGTCCTGGGAAAAGGACTGTGATGACGCCGGGATCAACTTGGTCTGTGAGAGCGTCATCTGTCAGGAAGCCCCTGACGGCGATACACTGGAAGCCTGCCGCGCCATGGGCAAGCTGCTGGCAGAATAAGCCCCTTCAACACACCTCTATTTTTATATTTTTCCTTATTTCCTAATCTTTCCTGAAACCTTATCTTCCTATTTTTATCTTTCCTATCTTTCCTTTTTCCCCGCCGGAGATCCGCAGGTCTCCGCCGCACTCCGGACCGGATGGGGCCGGTCCGGAGTGCAAATGCCATTTTGTCTTAATCGAAAAACAGGCCGGGACTGCTGACAGCGTCCCGGTCTGTTCCCGTATCTCATACTCTGTTTTACTATGCCGGTTCAAAGTATAGCTGATATTTGCACAAAACAGTTTTTGCTGACCCTGCCGATTTTCTGCGGTTTTTCCAAAAATAATTTTCCCCGTTGACAGGGACGGTCAACAGTGCTACGCTATGCCCATCGAAAACGGAACCGGAACACCGGGGACGGAAAGGAGACGCACCAGCATGATCGTAACTCGCTTTGGTATGATGATGTGCATGATGGACATGGGGATGATGACCATGCCCAAGCCTTTGTGCGCCTCCGCGAAAAACCTCTCCTGTGTGTAACAGTTATGCTGTTCAGAAGGGCGGAAAGCGGCGACGCTTTCCGCCCTCTTTATTTTCGCAGCAACGAAAGAAGGATATTATGATCAAGCTGGAACATATCAGCAAGACCTTTGGAGATACCGGCGATGGGGTCCACGCCGTTAAGGACGTCTCCCTTGAAATCGGAGACGGTGAGATCTTCGGCATCATCGGCTTCTCCGGTGCGGGAAAGTCCACGCTGGTCCGCTGCATCAACCTTTTAGAGCGGCCCACCAGCGGCAGCATCACCGTCAACGGTCAGAAGCTGGCGTGGATGGAGAAGCAGTCGGACGGCAAGTCCTGTATGCGTACCGTCTCCCCCCAGGAACTGCGGCAGGCCCGGAAAAAGATCAGCATGATCTTCCAGGGCTTCAACCTGCTGATGCAGCGGACCTGTCTGAAAAATGTCTGCTTCCCCATGGAGCTTTCCGGTGTACCCAAGGCCCAGGCTGAGAAAAAGGCGCTGGAACTGCTGGATCTGGTGGGTCTGAAGGAAAAGGCAAGTGCCTATCCCGCCCAGCTCTCCGGCGGCCAGAAGCAGCGGGTGGCCATCGCCCGGGCCCTGTCCGTGGAGCCGGAGGGGCTGCTCTTTGACGAGCCGACTTCCGCGCTGGACCCCCAGATGGTGGGCGAGGTCTTAAGCGTCATGGAGGATCTGGCGAAGCAGGGGCTGACCATGCTGGTGGTGACCCATGAGATGGCTTTCGCGCGGGATGTGTCCACCCATGTGATTTACATGTCCGAGGGCGTTATCGAGGAAGAGGGCACGCCGGAGCAGATCTTCGGGGCGCCGAAGAGCGATAAGACGAAGGAGTTCCTGGCGCGGTTCCGAAATACGAGTATCTAAGAAAAAGAAAGAATAAGACGGTCATTTATCGAAAATGGTAAATGGCCGTCTTGTTTTTATAAAAACTTATATAAAAGAAATAGGACAATATGACAATGAAAATGAACTGAAAACAAAAGTAGTATTGTGAAAATAACAAGAAAAATCGAATATAGACAATGAAAATATAAAAAAGGACCAAAATAGGACACGTGGCCTTTTTTAAAAAAAGGATATGTGCTATATTTATATCAACAAAAGGACAGAGAAAAACATCAGATGTAAAGGAGGAGAGGGAGAAGAAAACAAAAAATATAATTGAAAGGAAAAATAAAGTAGGCGATATCTAAGAAGAAATTTTACAGGAGGAAGTATGAAAAGAGTTGTTAGTTTTTTGTTATGTATTGCAATGGTAATGTCATTGGCAGCTTGTGGTGGGAAAAAGGATGCAGTGGAGGCAGAAAGTAGCACAGAAGCGAACAATGCGGAAATTGTTACGGGAATGATTGCGTATTCATTTGGAACCCAGAGTTTTTCGGATGATGTATTGGCGGGACTTGTTAAAGCAGAAGAGGAATTGGAGATTCCTCATTATGAATTGGAAATAGCGGATGTGACAGAAACCGCAAATGGATTTAGAACGTTGATTCAGCAAGGTGTAAATTTTGTAGTAGCAACTACCGCAGAGTATTGTGATGGCATGTTGGAAGTAGCTGCGGAATATCCGGATGTATATTTCTTATATCTGGGAGAATATTTGCAGGATGCACCTGATAATGTTATTTCATTTGAATATCGTGAAAATGAAGCGGCATTTTTAGCAGGTGCATTGGGAGGCCTGTTGACAGAGAGCAATAAAATAGGTGCAGTTTTGGCGGTAACAGATCCCATTCAGCTTCGGTATCAGTATGGTTATCTTGCAGGAGCAAAGAGTGTAAATCCGGATTGCGATGTTATGATTACTTTTACAAACAGTTATGCAGATACCAATATTGGCTATGAGCATGCGAATGCAATGTATTCTCAGGGATGTGATTATGTGGGGTGCTATGCAGGAGCCTGTAATTTAGGCGTATTTCAGGCAGCTGAAGAGGCCGGAGATGGAAAATATTGTTTCGGCGCGGCAAATGGACAGTTTGACAAGAGCTATGAAAAAATATTGGCGTCTGTAGTGAAGCCGATTGATGAAGCCATTGTGTCAATGCTTCGCGAAGGAATGGAAAACGGAGAATTTAACACAGATATTTCCAGCCTCGGATTAAAAGAAGGCGGAGTGAAACTGATGTTTACAGATAATCCGGAACTGTTGGCATTAGTTGACGATGAGAACAAAGCAATTATTGAAGAACTGAAAGAAAAAATTATCAATGGTGAGTTAGTCGTGCCAGGAACAGAAGAAGCGTATAATTCTTTTGATTATAGATACGAAAAAGAGTAAGGATGAAATGGATGGGAAGTTGCGTTTGCAGTTTCCCATCATGATTTATAACAAAAGATTTTCTTGGTAAACGAAAAGGAGGAGGTACGATGTCATATATTATCCAGCTTGAGGGTATTACAAAGAGGTTTCCTGGAGTTACTGCAAACGATCATATTGATATCAATGTAGAAAAAGGAGAAATACATACGCTTGCAGGTGAGAATGGAGCAGGGAAATCAACGCTGATGAATATCCTTTTTGGATTATATCGACCAACAGAAGGAAATATTTATATAAATGGAAAACGCGTTGAATTTCAGAGCTCAAAGGATAGTATAAAATGCGGAATTGGAATGGTCCATCAGCATTTTATGTTGGTGCCCAAACTTACGGTAACAGAAAATATTATTGCCGGCCAGGAGCCAGGAAAAGCGTTTGTGATCGATAGAAAAAAAGCAACAGCTGATATAAAAAAATTATCAGATATGTATGGATTACGGATTGATCCGGAACAAAAGGTAGCTAATTTAACAGTTACAGAACAACAAAAAGTGGAAATTTTAAAGGTGTTATATAGAAAAGCAGAAATTTTGATTTTTGATGAGCCAACAGCGGCGCTTGATCCATTGAATGCGGCAATGCTTGAGGAAGTTCTTCAGAAAATGGGTGATGAAGGACGGACAATGCTCATTTCTACTCACGATGTTGATTTTGC
>OGEU01003074.1_pt1 | contig 11088 bp, 10 predicted proteins | sample 1570651 | NCBI WGS metagenome assembly OGEU01 (sample SAMEA2582129, study PRJEB24529) | metagenome | biome: Human gut stool | place: China | collected 2011
ATGACGAGCTTTGCTTCCACGCCGTCTTCTACCAGGGCCGCAGCTTTTAATGCCTGGCCCAGTTTGATGTAATCTTCACGCAGCGTAATAATTTCCATTTTTTCCTCCTGCACTGCCGTGCCTTTTCCTCACGTAAGTTCGCAGTTTTCAACCTGTGTGGCTGTAAAACCGCTGAAAGTTCTTTCAGAAAAGGTTCCGGCAGATTTCAAACTTATGTGACTTATCTCACGGAATTGAAGTTTACCGGCAGAATCAGGTAGATATAGCTCTCTTCTTCGTTCCGGATAAAACATGGAGCCTTCGGGTTGACCAGATAAATCGAAATCTCCTCGTCGTCAATAACACGAAGTGCATCGATCAGGAATTTCGGGTTAAAACCGATCATAATATCCTTGCCTTCTTTGTTGATATCGATCTCTTCTTTCATGGAACCCATCGCGGAGTTGATCTGCAGTTCCATCGCTCCATCCTGGATGTCGATGATGATCGGTTTTTTGTCGCCTTCTTTGACAAGAAGCGTCGCACGGTCGATACAGCTTAAGAATTCTTTTTTGTTGATCGTCACTTTTGTCTCGTAATCACTCGAAAGCATCTGGTCGATGCGGAAATATTCACCGTCGATCAGTCTGGAAACGACCGTTGTATCATCGAACTTGAACATAATGTGGTTTTCCGAGAAGTAAATATCAATCTGATCATCCATCTCACCGGACAGAATTTTGCTGATTTCGTTCAGGGTTTTTCCCGGAACAACGACTTTTCGGTCCGGATACGAATCTTTCAGCTCAATTCTGCGGATCGCAATACGGTGTCCGTCCAGAGATACGACGCGAAGTGTGTTATCTTTGATTTCAAAAAGCTCACCGGTCATCAGTTTGTTGTTCTCATTGGCTGCAATGGAGAAAATGGTCTGACGGATCAGTTCTTTTAAGGTGAACTGGGAAATGGAAACACAATCGGAAGTTTCGAGAATCGGCAGATAGGAAAAATCTTCTCCTGACTGTCCCGGAATGTTAAATTTTGCTTTTTCACACGTAATCGTGGTTACCAGATTTTCATCTGTTTCTATTGTAACCTGATTATCCGGAAGTTTTCTTACGATCTCAGAAAAAATCTTTGCATCCAGAGCAACAATACCGCGTTCCAGAATCATACCTGTGACGATGGTTTCGATTCCGAGTTCCATATCGTTGGAGGTAAATTTGATCACGTTGGAAGATGCATCAATCAGAATGCATTCCAGAATCGGCATGGTTGTTTTACCGGAGACAGCTTTCATAGCAATACCAACGCTTTTTACAAGGTCTGCTTTGTCAAACACTAATTTCATAATTGTGGATAACTCTCCTTTCCTCACTGCTTGGTGAGTCTGCTTATAAAGAAAAAATATAGTAAAAATCCGTAGTCTTAGTCGTAGGGGCTGTGGATATGTGGAAAACCCCGTCAAGAATGCGGAAATACTGGAAAAATCGATCTGTATAACTCTGTGAATAATCGAACGTGAACCTGTGTATGAAATGTTGATAACTTCAGGCCCCAAATTTGTCCACAATTCATCCACAGGCTTTCCACATCGGTTTGTGTATAAATAAGGGCCTGTCAACCGATGAGTTTCTTCTTATATAAATGTAAATCGTTTTTAACCGTTTTGACAGAGTTACAAAGGCTCCGCCTATTTCGACGGGTTGATCTTCTTCTTTAAGATGTCTACCGTGTTGCGGACACTGTCTTTAGCACTCATTTCCTTTTCGATCTTCTCAATGCCGTGCATGACAGTGGTATGATCGCGGTCGCCCATCATTTTTCCGATTCCGGTCAGCGGGGCATCGAGCATTTCGCGGCACAGATACATTGCGATCTGGCGCGGGAATACGATTTTGCTGCTCCGCTTGCTGCCGACAATGTCGGACGGCGTAATATCGAAGTGATCTGCAACGGTGTCGATGATAAATTCCGGCGTGATCACCTTCTTCTCGTTCGGGGAGATGATGTCGCGCAGCACCTGCTCTGCAAGATCAATGTTGATTTCACGTTTTTCAAGGTTTGCGTATGCAATGATTTTGTTGAGAGCGCCTTCCAACTCACGGATGTTCGATTTAATATTGGAAGCGATGTATTCGATCACATCGTCGCTGACGGAATAGCCGTCTAATTCCTGTTTCTTTCGGAGAATGGCGATTCGCGTCTCATAATCCGGGCTCTGGATGTCGGCAAGGAGTCCCCATTCGAAACGGGAACGGATGCGGTCTTCCAGGATATCCATGTCTTTCGGGGGACGATCCGAAGAAAGGATGATCTGTTTGTTGGCGCCGTGCAGCGTATTGAAGGTATGGAAAAACTCTTCCTGCGTGGATTCCTTTCCTATAATAAACTGCACATCATCGATGAGAAGTACGTCGATATTGCGGTATTTCTCACGGAATTTGGTCATTGCGGTGTTGTTGCTGTTTCGGATAGCCTCGATGACTTCATTGGTAAATTCTTCACTCGTTACGTAGAGAATCCGCGAAGACGGGTTCTTCTGAAGAATAAAATGTGCGATCGAGTGCATCAGATGGGTTTTGCCCAGTCCAACACCACCGTATAAAAACAGCGGATTGTAGATTTCTCCCGGGGATTCGGCCACGGCGAGAGAAGCTGCATGGGCAAATTTGTTATTGCTGCCGACCACGAAGGTATCAAAGGTATACTTTGGATTCAGGTTCGGCACATAGAGATTTTTCTGGACGGGAGCAGGCGCTTTTTCCTGTTTCACTTCTTCCGGAAGAATAAAGCGGATCTCATAGTTGACACCTGTGATTTCCGCGATTGCCACTTTAATAGGAAGAGTATATTTTTTGCTCACGTAATCGAGACCCATTTTTTCGGATGGAACCAGGATTGTGATCAGATTGTCCTCAACCGAATGGATCGTAAGTGGTTCAATCCATGTAGTAAAGGAGATCTCAGATAATTCGTGCTCGTCCCGCACTCTCTGCAGTATTTCTTTCCATTTATCTTGTACGATTTCCATGCTTTTTCTGTCGCTCCGCTTCTATAATCATTGCTTTTTGGGGATAACTTCTGTCTGGAAAACGAAATTTTCCCCGAATAGTCGCATTTTTACTTCTATATGATATAATAAAATGCCGTTTTATTCAACCCAAAAATGTGGATAATTATTTTTTTATCCACAGAATGTGTAAAAAATTTTCCTGTTGATGAAATGGAGGATAGTTTGTGGATAACAGGGAATCTTATGTTGATAAAATTGTGGATAGAGGGCTGGAAAAACCGAAATGTGTAAAGTCTGGAAAATTTATATACACATTATACATGGCGTAAATACTGGAAAAATTGGAAATGCCCACAGGTTGTACACAGCAAAACCGAAAGTTATCCACAAGGTTATCCACAGATTGTGGATAATGTTGATTACGGTTACAAGATATCGTGTGGAAAGCACAAAAATCGAACTGATATTTGTACGCGTGCGGCGGACAGTGTGGATAAGTTGTGGATAAACCGAAAATCAGCACACGGAAGGCACGGGCAGCGGCAGACCGGAAAACCGCGTCAGAGCGGCATTTTTCCCGAAAAAACTGCGAAAATTATTGATTTTAGGGTTGACGAAATGGGGGTTTATGAATATAATTGAAATGATGTTTTCTGTCATACATGTAGTGAAATACTGCCTTGCAGGCAGTTATTGATTAGAATTTAAAGGAGGTGCCTTATCTTATGAAAATGACATTTCAGCCGAAAAAAAGATCCAGAGCTAAAGTTCACGGATTCAGAGCAAGAATGAGCACAAAAGGTGGAAGAAAAGTTTTAGCTGCAAGAAGATTAAAAGGAAGAAAAAAATTATCAGCATAAAACCAAAGGCCGCATAAAATTTATGTGGTCTTTTCTTCTATCTAAAGCTATTCAATGAAAAGAAAATTTAGACAAATCATGAAGGAAAGAATGGATTCATGAAATATTCGGAAAGCCTGAAAAAAAACAGAGATTTTCAGCTGGTTTATAAGCAGGGAACATCGTTTGCAAACCGATTTCTGGTCATGTATGTGAAGAAAAATCAGCTGGGACGGAACCGGATTGGAATTTCAGTAAGTAAAAAGGTTGGAAACAGCGTTGTGCGCCACCATCTGGCGAGACTGATCCGGGAGAGTTATCGTCTGCATGAAGAGGAATTTCAGTGTGGAATGGATGTAGTTGTGATCGCAAGAGTTAATGCAAAAAACTGTACGTATTTCGAGATAGAGGGAGCACTTTTGCATCTGGGAAAACTGCATCATATATTAAAGGAAACAGAAAAATGAAGACGGTATTGATAAAAGGTATCCGGTTTTATCAGAAGTACCTGTCTCCTCTGAAGAGGGTGCACTGCCCTTATACGCCGACCTGCTCGCAGTACGGGCTGGAAGCGATTCAGAAATATGGTGCTTTCAAAGGAAGTCTGCTGGCATTATGGAGAATACTGAGATGTAACCCGTTTTCACACGGAGGTTACGACCCTGTGCCGTAGATAAATAAGGAGGAAAAGACGTTTTGGATATCGTACTGAGTAAATCAACGTGGCCGATTATCGGGTGGGTATGCCAGATCCTCGGCTGGCTGATCAATGGAATTTATTTTTGTCTGGAAAAAATTGGAATTCCGAATATCGGTATTGCGATTATTCTGTATACGATTATCATTTATCTCGTTCTGCCGCCGCTTCAGATCAAGCAGCAGAAGATGTCGAAGATGATGAGCGTAATGCAGCCGGATCTGCAGAGAATTGAAAAGAAATATCAGAACAAAAAAGACCAGGCTTCTCAGATGAAAAAATCTGAAGAAACCATGGCAGTTTATCAGAAATACGGTGTCTCCCCGACAGGAAGCTGCAGTACACTGCTGATTCAGATGCCGATTCTGCTTGCACTGTACCAGGTTATCTATCATATTCCGGGATATATCGGAAGTGTCCGCAATGTATTCCAGGGACTGACAACACAGATGATGGGTGTATCAGGATATTCTGACATCCTGACACAGTTTATCACAGATAACCGTGTTACCATGTACAGTAAAGTAAGTGAAACATTAACCGAAAATAACCTTCTGGACATGTTTTATGTGCTGAAACCGTCCCAGTGGACGAAGCTGGCTGACATCAGCGAGTTCTCCGGTATTGCGGATACCATTACAAAAACCGCCGCGGAGTCCAAGCATATCAACATGTTCCTTGGATTTAATATCACACAGTCTCCGATGGATGTCATCCGCGAGGGTATGGCAAACGGATCTGCGCTTCTGATTGCAGGAGCAATTCTGGTGCCGATTCTGGCATGGTTTACCCAGTGGCTGAACTACAAGCTGATGCCGCAGGCACCATCTTCCAACAACGGAAATAAGACAGCAAACTCCATGGAAAATTCCATGAAGACCATGAACACGGTAATGCCTGTTTTCTCCGCATTTATGTGTTTATCATTCTCCATCGGTATTGGTATTTACTGGATCGCCGGTGCGCTCGTTCGAAGTGTACAGCAGGTTATCATCAACCGCCATATGTCCTCGATCGACATGGATGAGGTGATCCGCAAAAACCAGGAAAAAGCTGCAAAGAAGAGAGAAAAAGCCGGCCTTCCGCCGCAGAAAATCACACAGGCTGCAACGCAGAGTGTGCGTAATATTCAGGTACAGGAGAACGAAGAGCCGTCTGCTGAGGAAAAAGATGCATCAGGAAAGGCTTCGACTGAGTATTACAACAGCAATCAGGAATACCGCGCCGGAAGCATCGCTGCGAAAGCAAACATGGTAAAACAGTTTGATGAAAAGAACAGCAAAAAGAAAAAATAGGGGGTAAATCTTTATGGAGTTTATCGAAGTATCCGCAAAAACCGTGGACGACGCCATTACAAAAGCCTGCATCGAGCTTCAGGCTGCCAGCGATAAACTGGAGATCCAGGTCATCAGCGAAGGCAGTTCCGGATTCTTTGGAATCGGAAGTAAACCGGCTGTGATCCGTGCCGCTGTAAAAGCCGCACCGGAAAAAGAACCGGAAGCACCCCAGAAACCAGAGAAAAAAGAGGCAGCTCCTGCACCGGTAAAGGAAGCGCCGAAAAAAGAAGCTGTAAAGAAAGAAACGGAAAGAAAATCTGCTCCGCGTCAGGCAGAAACTGCAAGACGCTCCGAGCCAAGAGAAGAGCGTGAAGTAGTTCAGAGAACAGACGAGGAAATCGCCCAGATCAAGGCAACGGCACTTGAGTTCTTAAGCGGTGTATTCAAAGCCATGGAGCTCCCGGTTGAGATCCAGATGGAGTATAATGCCGAGAACGGTTCTCTTGAAGTTGATTTTGCCGGTGAGGATATGGGCATCCTGATCGGCAAAAGAGGACAGACGCTGGATTCCCTTCAGTATCTGACCAGCCTTGTAGTCAATAAAGAGCAGAAGGATTACGTTCGTGTCAAACTTGATACGGAAAATTACCGCAAGCGCAGAAAAGAAACACTGGAAAACCTGGCAAGAAACATCGCTTACAAAGTGAAAAAGACCAGAAGACCGGTTTCCTTAGAGCCGATGAATCCTTACGAGAGAAGAATCATCCACTCTGCACTGCAGGGAAATAAATTTGTGGAGACCTACAGCGAGGGCAGCGAGCCATATCGCCACGTTGTTGTAGCGCCGAAACGATAAGAAAGCGTAAAAAATATGCAAAAAGACGGTACCTGTGTAAAATACGGGGTACCGTCTTTTCTGGTTTTCTGCTAAAATGGAACTATTCAGAGCCATGCGAAAGGAAAGAAAAAATGTGGATCTGAATACTGGGATCCCCAAAAAGAGAGGTTTTAGAAAGGACTGGAAACAATGGCAGGATTTCATTTGGATGATACGATTGCTGCGGTGTCCACAGCGATGGCGCCGGCGGGCATTGGTATTGTAAGAATCAGCGGAAACGATGCGTTCGAAGTGGCGGACCGCGTATTCCGTGCAAAAAAAGAAGGAAAAAAGCTTTCCGCGGTCAAATCCCATACGATTCATTATGGCTGGATTACCGAAGGGGAGGAAGTGATTGATGAGGTCCTTGTCATGGTGATGAAAGGGCCGAAAACATATACGGGCGAGAATACCGTCGAGATCGACTGTCACGGCGGGGTGCTGGCGGTGAAAAAAGTGCTCGAGGCAGTCTTAAATGCCGGTGCGCGGGCAGCAGATCCGGGCGAGTTTACGAAACGGGCGTTTCTGAACGGAAGAATGGATCTGACGCAGGCCGAGGCGGTTATGGATGTCATCTCGGCAAAGAGTGCGTATGCCTTAAAAAGCTCCGAGAGCCAGCTGCGCGGAACGGTGAAAAAGGCGATCCGGGCAATTCGCGAGAAGCTGATTTATGAGATCGCGTTTATCGAGTCGGCGCTTGATGACCCGGAGCACATCAGTCTGGACGGATACCCGGAGCGGCTGGCCGTGGTTGTTGCGGAGCAGAAAAAACAGGTTGAAAAGCTCCTGGCATCTGCGGATGAGGGTAAGATGATCCAGGAGGGCATCAAGACAGTTATTCTTGGAAAGCCGAATGCCGGAAAATCGTCGCTTTTGAATCTGCTGGCCGGAGAGGAAAAGGCGATTGTAACGGATATCGCCGGAACGACGCGCGATGTGCTCGAGGAAAATCTGGTACTGAAGGGTATTTCCCTTCGGATTCTCGATACGGCGGGTATCCGCAAGACGGCGGACACGGTCGAGAAAATCGGCGTGGACCGTGCGCTCGAACACGCAAAAGATGCGGATCTGATCCTCTACGTGGTGGATGCGTCGGTGCCGCTCGATGAGAATGATGCGAAAATTATGGAGATCCTGAAAGGGCGCAAGGTGATTGTGCTGCTGAATAAATCAGATCTGACCGCGGTGATCGAAAAAGAGGAGATGGAGCAGAAGACAGGTGCTCCGGTCATCAGCATTTCCGCGCGGGAAGAGACGGGCATGGAAGAGCTGGAGGAGCAGATGAAAAAGATGTTCTTCCAAGGTGAAATTTCGTTCAACGATGAGGTTTACATCACGAATGCGCGCCATAAACAGGCGCTTCTGGAAGCAAAAAAGAGTCTGGAGCTGACGGCAGGCAGCATCGAAATGGGTATGCCGGAGGACTTCTTCTCGATTGACCTAATGAATGCGTATGAGGAACTTGGCTCGATCATCGGTGAAGCGGTGGGAGAGGACCTTGTGAATGAGATTTTCAGCAAGTTCTGTACGGGTAAATAAAGGCAGCAAATGCAGATTACGAAGATCTGCCGGAATAGAGTTACAAGGAACGACAGCCGGATTTTGAAAGAGCAGAAAAAGCTTAAGACAGAACCCAAATCTGTAGATAGAGAAAGAGGATAAAAGAAAAATGGCAGTTTTAGAAGAAACAATTGATATTGCCGTCATCGGCGCAGGCCATGCGGGATGCGAGGCAGCACTTGCGGCAGCGCGGATGGGGCTGGAAACGGTTGTATTTACGGTAAGTGTCGACAGCATCGCGATGATGCCGTGCAATCCGAACATCGGAGGAACCTCGAAGGGACACCTCGTAAAAGAGATCGACGCGCTCGGCGGCGAGATGGGTAAAAATATTGATAAAACGTTTATTCAGTCGAAAATGCTGAATCAATCGAAGGGACCGGCAGTGCATTCTCTGCGTGCGCAGGCGGATAAGCGGGCATACAGCCAGTCGATGCGCGAGGTTCTCGAAAATACCGATCATCTGACGATCCGCCAGATGGAGATTGCGGAGCTGATCGTGGAAGACGGTGTTCTGACGGGCGTAAAGGCCGTTTCCGGCGCGATTTACCACTGTAAGGCTGCCGTTCTCTGTACCGGCGTTTATCTGAATGCACGGTGTATTTACGGTGATGTGAGCACATATACGGGACCGAACGGCCTGCAGGCGGCAACACATCTGACGGATTCCCTGAAGGCGAACGGCGTGGAGATGGTGCGTTTTAAAACAGGAACACCGGCGCGTATTGACAAGCGGAGCATTGACTTTTCGAAAATGGAAGAGCAGTTTGGCGATGAGCGCGTTGTGCCGTTCTCATTCTCGACCGATCCGGAGAGCGTACAGATCGATCAGGAATCCTGCTGGCTGACGTATACGAATGAGAAGACCCATGAGATCATCAGGAATAATCTGGATCGTTCCCCACTATTTTCCGGTGCTATCGAGGGAACAGGTCCGAGGTATTGCCCATCCATCGAGGACAAGGTCGTGAAATTCCCAGATAAGGGAAGACATCAGGTATTTGTGGAGCCGGAGGGACTTTACACGAATGAGATGTATCTCGGTGGTATGTCCAGTTCCCTGCCAGAGGATGTTCAGTATGCAATGTATCGGACAGTTCCGGGACTGGAAAATGTCAAAATTGTTCGAAATGCATATGCAATTGAATATGATTGTATCAATCCAAGACAGTTAAAAGCGTCTCTGGAGTTTAAAAATATCGATGGACTGTTTTCCGGAGGTCAGTTTAACGGAAGCTCCGGATATGAGGAAGCGGCTGTTCAGGGATTTATGGCGGGCGTGAATGCGGCAAGAAAGTTACAGGAGAAGAGTGCAGTAGTTCTTGACCGTTCTCAGGCTTATATCGGCGTTCTTATCGATGACCTTGTGACAAAAGAAAACCATGAGCCGTACCGTATGATGACATCAAGAGCAGAATATCGCCTGCTTTTAAGACAGGATAACGCAGATGAAAGACTTACTCCGTTCGGATATAAAATCGGTCTTATATCGGAAGAAAGATATAAAAAGTTTCTTGAAAAAATGGATATGATTGAAAATGAAATTAAGCGTGTGACGTCGGTTATAGTACCGCCGAAAGACGCAAATCCGCTTTTGGAACAGTATAATTCGACCGCAGTTAAGACGGGAATACGTCTTAGCGATATGATAAAACGTCCCGAACTTGATTATGAAAAACTTGCACCTGTCGACCATAACCGTCCGACACTTCCGGACGCAGTTTGTGAACAGGTTGAAATTAAACTAAAGTATGACGGCTATATAAAAAGACAGATAGCACAGGCTGAGCAGTTCAAGAAAATGGAGGAAAAACTTCTTCCCGAAAATCAAGATTATTCTGATATACACGGCTTGCGTTTGGAGGCAAGACAAAAATTGAATAAGATACAGCCAAAGTCACTTGGGCAAGCGTCAAGAATTTCCGGTGTTTCACCGTCCGATATGTCGGTATTGATTGTATGGTTGGAATCACAAAAAAGATAACAAATAAAAAATGTGTGTCATTTGATATGACACACATTTTTTGCTATTCATTATCATTTACCATATGATTAATTCTTGCGGGGATTTCGTTTGTTACTATGAAGTCCACACCGTAATCAATGTATTTTTGTGCTGTTTCCGTGTCGTCAACGGACCATACACCGCAGAAAATATTTTGTTGATGGAGTATATCTATTGAGGCTTGATCCACTTGCGGATAGTTATACAAAATACCTCTGTTTTCGGATATTTCCGTAATACGTTCAAGATTATCCGTATACGGTGCAGGAGTGTAACCGATTGTCATAACAGGGATAATACTGTTTCTTGCACGAATTTCTTTTACATCATCAATCGCACCTGTGATTATACAATGCGTTTCAAGTCCGCTTGCTATGATTGTGTTTAGAAATGCATCGTAATTGGTGATATTTTTGATTTCGATAATCGGTACATTTCCGTATGTACTGCATATCGAAAGGTATTCTTCAAGAGTAGGTATTTTTAAGTTTTCGTTTGTGTCGAGATAATTTCCGTAGTCAATTTGGAACTGACTTAAATCGTCAAGCGTGTAGTCGGAAATAGCTCCCGAACCGTTTGTTGTTCTGTCAAGAGTGTCGTCATGCATACAGACGAATTGACCGTCGCTTGTTTCGCAAATATCCGTTTCAATACCCCAAAAGCCGATTTTACCGGCAAGCTCAAATGCCGGAATACTGTTTTCGGGCGCATAGTTTGAATATCCTCTGTGTGCGACAAAACGTTCCGTGCTACCGTCTGAAAATACGGTTGATGTACCGCTTTCGGCTTGCTGTGCACTCGCCGGAGTGGCGATTGCATCATTGTTATCGGAAGAAGG
>OGEU01003088.1_pt1 | contig 11044 bp, 9 predicted proteins | sample 1570651 | NCBI WGS metagenome assembly OGEU01 (sample SAMEA2582129, study PRJEB24529) | metagenome | biome: Human gut stool | place: China | collected 2011
AAGAAAAAGTAAAATTGGCTTTGGCTAACGGTCTGACTCCGATTTTCTGTATCGGTGAGGTATTGGAAGAACGTGAAGCAAACAAGCAGAATGAAGTGGTAGCCGCTCAGCTGGCTTCTGTATTCTCTTTGTCTGCCGAAGATTTCTCTAAGATTATTTTGGCTTACGAGCCGGTTTGGGCTATCGGTACCGGTAAGACTGCTACTGCAGAACAAGCACAGGAAATCCACGCTTTCATCCGTTCCTTGATTGCTGAAAAGTATGGTAAGGAAATTGCTGACAACTGCTCTATCCTTTATGGTGGCAGCTGTAAGCCTTCTAATGCAAAGGAACTGTTTGCCAACCCGGATGTTGACGGCGGTCTGATTGGTGGTGCTGCCTTGAAGGTTTCTGACTTCAAGGGTATCATCGATGCCTTTAATTAAATAGTTGAAAGCTGAAAGTTGAAAATGGATTGCATGTCGTATCTGCATAACTGTTTTCCATTTTCAGCTTTCCATTTTCCGTTATATAAAGATATTGACTCATGAAAAAGCTTGGTTTACTTTTAGTTGCATGTTTCGCTTTTGCAACGATTTCTGTAGCGCAGAATAATATTGTGAAAAGCCTGGAACGTAATGTGCCGGGACAAGGCAAGGTGACTATCCATCAAGATGCACGCATTGCGGCATTGATAGGTTCGGAGTATGTTCCTGCCGGTTCGGATGAGCAGAAAGTGATTAAAAGTTCGGGTTACCGCATACAAGTTTATGCAGGGAATAATACCCGTCAGGCCAAGAACGAAGCTTATGCGGTAGCTACCCGCATCAAGGAACATTTTCCCGAACTTACAGTTTATACCTCTTTCAATCCCCCTCGTTGGCTGTGCCGTGCAGGAGATTTCCGCAGTATCGAAGAAGCGGATGCCATGATGCGTCAGTTGCGGGCTACTGGTGTATTCAAGGAAGTTTCTATCGTGAAAGAGCAGATAAACATCCCCTTATAAAGAATTATCATGTTAGGAAAAGAAGAAATTGTATCTCCTTCATTAGATGAATTGAAGGAACATTATCACCGCATCCTTACTCTGTTGGGTGAAGATGCCGGACGTGAAGGTTTGCAGAAGACACCTGAACGGGTGGCGAAGGCCATGTTGTCGTTGACGAAAGGGTATCATATGGACCCGCACGAGGTACTCCGTTCGGCCAAATTTCAAGAGGAATACAGTCAGATGGTGATTGTGAAAGACATTGACTTCTTCTCGCTTTGCGAACATCACATGCTTCCCTTCTACGGAAAGGCACATGTGGCATATATTCCTAACGGCTACATTACCGGACTGAGCAAGATAGCCCGCGTAGTGGATATTTTCTCTCACCGCCTGCAAGTGCAGGAACGTATGACTCTCCAAATAAAAGAGTGTATTCAGGAGACGCTGAATCCGCTGGGGGTTATGGTTGTTGTGGAAGCCAAACACATGTGCATGCAGATGCGCGGAGTAGAGAAACAGAACTCCATTACCACTACATCCGATTTTACCGGAGCATTCAACCAAGCGAAGACCCGCGAGGAATTTATGAATTTAATCAGGCATAATTCTTGACGGAGAACTCCCCGAATTGAATTTAAAAATTCAGGATGACTCTGTCTCCCAGCCGCTTTGCCATGATGCTTTTTACTTTGTTCAATTCGTTGTAGCGCTCCATGATGCTGTTACACTGGGTTTCATCATTGGCTATGGCAGGGTTCTGTAACGCAAATAGGGTATGCTTCAATTCTTCGCAGACGATGGCATATTTGAAGTTTATCATTAACCGTGGAATTAGCTCATAGAGGCGTTCTTCGTCCGTCACCATTTGTTCTATCTGTGATTTCCTTAACTGATAGCGGTTGCTGATAAGTTCCACACTCAGCTTGCTGATGACGGGGTCGGGATGCGCCACAAAATACCGTTCGGCGGTAAAACCCTCATTGTGGATACGTTCGGTAGCCTCTGTCAGGATTTGCCGGTGAAGCGGATTGTGGAAGGCAAGCTCGTCCTCTTTTAAATCATTGACTATATATTCAGTTACAGTGATAGGGGTTTCCTGCCCCTCTTCATTGGTGACATTGCACATCACCCGCTCACCATAGAGCACTACCATCTTCAGAATAAGTCGTTCGTATTTATAGAACTCCTGGCCCTCCTTGCCCTCCTGTGGGATGAAGGATACATATTCTTCCTCGGGTGGAAAAGGTGGAGGTGTTTCGGAAGGGAGACCGGCAGGCAGTGATTCGGACGGATAGCCAGCTTGTTGTGCGTCGGGGCTGGTAGCTGTAGCTGCAGTATGACTGCCATTGACACCTGCTTCTGCATTGGCTCTTGCGGCATTGGCCGACCGACGCTCGCGTTCTGCTCGCTCAGCTTGTTGCTCGGCTTGCTTTTCGCGACGCTTGGCAACCTCAGAAACCAGCAGTTTATCTTCTACGTGCAATAATTGGGCGCACTCCTTGATATAGACATCACGCACAATGGCTTCGGGAATGATGGAAATGCTCTGCACAAGGTTTCCGATAAGCTCGGCACGCTTGATGGGGTCTTTTCCTGCATCTTCCAGCAACAGATTGGTTTTGAAGCGGATAAAGTCCGTTTCATTCTCTTGTATGAAGGCCTGGAACTCCGTCGCATTGTGTTTGCGTGCAAAGGAGTCCGGGTCGTCACCGTCGGGCAGGAGGCAGACTTTGACGTTCATGCCTTCTTCCAGCAACATATCAATACCTCGGATAGAGGCCTTTATACCGGCAGCGTCACCGTCGTAGAGCACTGTCATATTGTTGGTGAAACGATGAATCATCCGGATTTGTCCGGGTGTCAATGCCGTGCCCGAAGAGGCAACCACATTCTCTATGCCCGATTGGTGCATGGAAATGACATCCGTATAACCTTCGACCAGAAAGCAACGGTCTTGTTTCACAATGGCTTGTTTGGCAAAATATATGCCATACAGTTCATTGCTTTTATGATAAATTTCCGATTCAGGCGAGTTGACGTACTTCACCTTGACGCCTTTGGTGGCGCCGGCAAGCACACGTCCCCCGAAAGCCACCACCTTGCCGGAGAGAGTGTGTACCGGAAAGATGACCCGCCCCCAGAAGCGGTCGCGCAGTCGGTGGTCGTCCGTCTCGTAGCAGAGGCCGGTCTTGACAAGATAATCCTTTTTATAGCCTTTTTTCAAAGCTTCCTGGGCAAGGGCATCGTGGCTCTCGGTACAATAGCCCAACTGGAACTTCTCGATGATGTCATCCCGGAAGCCGCGGCTGCGGAAATAGGCCATGCCGATACTCTGTCCGTCTACGTGGTTCTTTAGGATATTCTGGAAGTAGTCACGGGCAAAGTTGTTCACAATGAAGAGGCTTTCCCGTTCGCTCTGTGCTATCTTCTCCTCGCTGGATAGTTCGCGTTCTTTGATTTCAATGCCGTATTTTTTTGCGAGATATTTCAGCGCCTCAGGATAAGACATCTGTTCGTGCTCCATGATGAAATGCACTGCATTTCCTCCTTTTCCGCAGGCAAAGCACTTGCAGAGCCCTTTGGCGGGGGATACATAGAAAGAAGGGGTTTTGTCATCGTGGAAGGGACACAGTCCTACATAATTCACGCCGCGTTTGCGCAGGGTAACGAAGTCCGATACGACATCGTATATTTGTGCGGCATCGAGAATTCTGTCTATAGTGGGTTGGTCTATCATGAAAGCGGTTCTATTAACAGTGCAAAGATAAAAAAAATCCCTCGTTGAGGACGAGGGAACCTGATGTTTTCACAATGGACATCTTTTCTATTTAATCTTTTCTCTGATTTTGGTCAGATACTTCTTCATGCCTTCCGCATCCTTGTTGTTGATGATTTCCAGCAGATTCTTCAGTTCCAGGCGGATGTTCTCCACTTGTGAGGGAGTGCGCGGGTTGAAGAGAATTTCTTGGAGCAAGTAGTCATCTTCACTCAGCAGTCCTTTGGCAATAGCCATGTGCTTCTTGAATGTAGTGCCTGGAGCTTCCTGGTGTTTCATTACCGCTGCAAACACGAAGGTGGATACAAACGGAATGGACAGCGAATAGGCTACAGTCTCATCATGCTCGTCGAATGTATATTCGAAGATGTTCAGTTTCATTGTCTGGTAGAGGTCCTTGAAGAAGATTTTTCCCAAGTGGTCACCTTCGCTGATGATGATGGCATTCTCTGTATTCAGATTGCTGAGACTGGCAAAAGTAGGGCCGAACATGGGATGTGTCGATACATATCGGAAACCGCTTTCTTCGTAAAATTTCTTCAATCCGGTCTTTACCGAAGCAATGTCACTGATGATGCAGTCCTTAGGCAGTACTGGCAGCACTTGGCGGAAGGCGTCCAGTGTGTATTTCACCGTAGCGGCATTGATGACCAGTTCCGGCTCGAACTCCTTGATTTCCTCCAATGTAGTGAAGCGGTAGGTGTTGTAGACAAAACGCAGTTGGTGCGGGTTGACATCGAACACAGCCGTCTCGTGCTGGAAACTCAATATATCTGTAAAGAAAGAGCCCATTTTTCCGGCCCCAAGTATAAGTATTCTCATGATGTTTAATGTGCTAATGTGCTAATGTGCTTATTGCCATGCGGCATCACTGCGCAGCCAATAAGCACATTGGCACATTAAATAATTACTTATTTATAATTTCCATTTGTTGCCTCACACTTTCTTCGTGTATCGCCTCAAATACCTTTTTGATGAATTCAGCATCCATGCCACACAATGCGCCTTGCGAGCCGCGTTTCTCGAGGATTTCGTTGTAGCGTCCGGTTTGCAGGATGGTCATGTCATGCTCTTTTTTGTATGTACCGATTTCACGTGCCACACGCATCCGTTTGGCCAGCTCCTGAATAAGATTGTTGTCGCATTCGTCTATCTGCTTGCGCAATTCGCTGAGGTTCTCGGTGCTTTGTGTTTCCTTGCGGATGACCAGCAGGTTGAGGATGTAATCCAGCACATCCGGGGTGACTTGCTGGGCTGCATCGCTCCAGGCACAGTCCGGGTTGCAGTGGCTCTCGATAATCAGTCCGTTGAAGCCCAAATCCATAGCTTGCTGGCAGAGTGGAGCAACCAATTCGCGCTTTCCACCTATGTGGCTGGGGTCACAGATAATAGGAAGGTTGGGAATTCGGCGGCGCAGCTCAATGGGGATATGCCATTGGGGCAAGTTACGGTAGAGCTTTTTGTCATAGCTGCTGAATCCGCGGTGGATGGCACCCAGGCGTTTCAAGCCTGCATTGTTGATACGTTCCAAAGCTCCAATCCACAGCTCCAGGTCAGGATTTACCGGATTCTTCACCAGTACCGGGATATCTACGCCTTTCAGTGCATCGGCAATTTCCTGTACGGCGAAAGGATTGGCGGTGGTACGTGCACCTACCCAAAGAAGGTCAATTCCGGCTTTCAGGCATTCGTATACATGTTTGGCGGTAGCAACTTCTGTTGAAACGTACATGCCGGTTTCTTTCTTTACCTCCTTCAGCCATGCAAGGCCGTCTACGCCTACTCCTTCGAAGCCGCCCGGTTTGGTGCGCGGTTTCCAGATGCCGGCACGGAATAGCTTGAGGCCTTTGTCTGCCAATTGTTTGGCGGTGCTCATTACTTGTTCTTCGGTTTCGGCACTGCAGGGGCCGGCTATTACCATAGGGCGTTTGTCTTCAACACCAGGTAATGTGATAGGTTCTAATTCGAGTTCCATATTCTTTATTTGTTTAATAATATTCTTTAATTATGCTTTTTCTTCCTTGTGACGTTTCCCCCCTTTTCAGAAGACCTTCTGAGCAAGGTCCCGGAGATTTAGTAAAACGTCGGAGAAGATTTACTAAATCGTTCCTCCCGTTTTAGTAAATCTCCGGTGGAGTTTTAGTAAACGGGATTCCGGCTTTAGGGTGTTCATCTCTTACTTGTAAGCATTTATTTCATGTCCTTGATACGCTTCAATGCTTCTGCCAGTTTATTGTCCTTACAGCAGAGGGAGATGCGGATATACCGTTTCCCGTTACTTCCGAAGATAAATCCGGGAGTAATGAACACTCTGGCTTTATGCAGCACGTGTTCAGTCAGTTCTTCCACGTCTGTACAGCTGTCGGGTATCTTGCCCCAGAGGAACATGCCTACCTGGTTTTCGTCGTAGGTGCAACCCAGGGTATGCATGATTTCTCCTGCCAACTGACGGCGGTTGCGGTAATTCGCGTTGTTGCCGTCATACCAGTCTTGCTCTGCTTCCAGGGCAGTGGCGGCTGCCAGTTGCATGGCACGGAACATACCGCTGTCGATGTTGCTCTTTACTTTCAATATCCATTGCACGAAGTCGGCATTCGAGGCAAGCATGCCGATACGCCATCCCGGCATGTTGTGGCTTTTGCTCATGGAATTGAATTCTATGCAGCACTCTTTGGCACCCGGAATGCTGAGGATGCTGATGGGATGTTCGTTCAGGATGAAACTGTAGGGGTTGTCGTTTACGATGACGATGTCCTTGCGGCGTGCGAAGTCCACCAGTTTCCGGTACAGTTCCGGTGTTGCGCTCGCCCCGGTGGGCATATTGGGATAGTTGGTCCACATCAGTTTTACACGGCTCATGTCCATCCGTTCCAGCTCGTCGAAGTCGGGCATCCAGCCGTTTTCTTCTTTCAAGTTATAGTTCACGACCTCGGCACCCAGAATCTTGCTTAATGAAGTATAGGTGGGATAGCCGGGATTGGGAACCAATACTTGTTCACCGGGGTTGACAAAGGCCAGCGTCACGTGCAGGATGCCTTCTTTGGAGCCGATGAGCGGTTGTATCTCTGTGTTGGGATTCAATGCTACACCGTACCATTTTTTGTACCAGTCCGCAAAACCGCGGCGCAGTTCGGGGATACCTACGTAGGGCATGTAACCATGTCCGTCCGGATTGCAGGCAGCTTCGCAAAGTGTCCGGATTGTCTTTTCGGAAGGCGGCATGTCGGGGCTTCCGATTCCCAGGCTGATGACATCCATTCCTTCGGCATTCATTTGTGCCACTTCTTTCAGCTTCTTCGAGAAGTAGTATTCGCTTACGCTTGCCAGGCGGTCGGCAGGCTTTATTCTACACGTTTGATTTTCCATCTTCATATTCTCCTAATATTTTCAGTTCTTTGGTCAGCGGTGTGATGGCCGCAATGGATTGTTTATATCTCAGTACATTGTCGAAGACGACATCTACGTAAAACTGGTATTCCCATTCACGCCCGATGATGGGCAGTGATTGTATCTTGGTCAGGTTGATGCGGTAGAAAGACAAAATAGACAATACCTGGGAAAGGCTTCCTTCAGTATGGGGAAGTGTGAATACCATGCTTGCCTTGTTGACGTCCTTGCTGCGATGCCGGTTCAGTTCATCTACTTGCCAAGGGTCGGCTACGACCAGGAAACGGGTGAAGTTATGTTTGTTGGTTTCGATACCTTCCTGCAGGACCTTCATGCCATAACGCTCTGCAGCAGCTTTGGAGCAGATAGCTGCATGGCCTTTCAGATGTTCCTGTTGGATGATTTCGGCACTGCGGGCGGTATCTTCGCCTTCCACCACTTTGATTCCGGGGTGTTGTCCCAGGAATTCACGGCATTGCATCAGGGCGATAGGGTGGGAGTTGACTTCGGTAATATCATCCCAGTCTTCATCGGGCAGGCAGACAAAACTATGGGAAATACGTAGCTTGTACTCGCCGACAATCTGTGCGCCACTTTGGCGTAATAGCTCATTGTTATGCAGCAAACTGCCTGCAATGGTGTTTTCTATTGCCAGCATTCCTATGGTCTGACTGTCTTTTTTGATGGCACCGAACACGTCTTCAAAGTTGGCGCAACAGATTAACTCTATTTCTTCTCCTTCGAAGTACTTGTGTGCGGCGATGTCGTGATACGAGCCTAATGTTCCTTGAATGGCTACCTTTTTCATTATTTTTATTTTCTTGGTTATGCTATAAAAAAAATCCCGCTTCCATACGATGGAGCGGGATTCTGTATATTTACTTGTTTCTCTATTCAGTCCTTAAGCATCACTGTCACTTGATACATACAAACTCCCGCTCTACTTTCTGGCTAAAGTAAAAGTAAAAAAAGAAGTAATATGCATAAGTAAATGACTTCATACTTGTATTCTCTGTTTTTGAATTACGTGACAAAAGTAATGCTTTTCTTTTATATACAAACAAAAAACAATGTTTTTTTTAGGGATAGTAGCAATTTAACTTATTTCCCTTTAACTTGTACAATGACTTGAACCGGACGATGGTCGGATGAAATGGTGTCTTCTATGACTTTCCGGTATTGTACGTCAAACCGATACCCATTCTTGGAATAGCCGTAGATGTAGTCTATACATCGGTTGGGACGGTCTGCCGGGAAAGTATAAGAGGTTGTGTCATTGAGGGTGGCAAAATGTTTTGCCAATTCCAGCTGGGGGGCGCTTGCTGGTGCAGAGTTCATGTCGCCTGCCATAAAGATGGGCTTATCGACGTTTTGCAAGGCTTTTTCTATCAATGGTACGGCAAGGAGCTGGTCTTCTGGAGTGAGGGACTGGTGTGTGGCACAAAATACATAATCTTTAAATTCTGCAATAATGAGGGTACGTTTTTCTTCCCGTCCGGGCATTGGAATGATTTTGTATTGTATGGGTATCTCTCTGGAGAGGATTCCGATGCCGTAGCTTCCACCCTGAAAAGGAATGGCTGCTGCATAAGTCCCGTGCATTCCGGTCAGTTTTTCCAGTTCTCCGAGAGCATGGATTCCTTTGTTGCGCACCGTTACACTGTCAAGTTCCTGCAGGGCGACTATGTCCGGAGAAGTTTGACTGATAACATTGGCAATGCGCCGGTAATTGTACTCCTTGTCCATACCGATGCAATTATGTACGTTATAGGACAATATGTTCACTTGCTGTGCATGGGCAGGTGCGAACATCAGTACAAAAAGTACTGATAGAAATAAATTTCGTTTCATTGGCGGCAATAATTGAATTTGTTATAATCCCAGGATATTACCGGTACTTCCCCCCGGTTGGTTACCATATTGTCCGTTAAAGTTCTGTATCTCTTTAGGATTGAGTTCCAGTCCTTTCTTCATGTCCTCCGCAGAGCCTTCCTTGTCTCCGTTCAGCAACTTGGCACGTCCGCGCTCATGATAGGCCTCTGCGAAATTAGGGTTCAGTTCTGTGGCTTCCGTAAAGAGCTCGATGGCTTCTGCTAGCTTGTTTTGGGTGATGTAAAGCTGTCCTAAGTAGAGGAAGGCTTGTTCGTTAAAGGGATTCAACTCCGTCACTTTCTGATAACTGCTTTCTGCTTTTTCTTTGTCTCCCGTAGCTTCTTCTATCTTTCCGCGGAGCAAGATGGCACTTTCGTCTTCCGGGTCTTGTGCCAGAATGGTGTCTATGTCTTCCATCGCTTCCTTGTATTGCTGCATTTGGACCAGAGCTTCGGCACGGAGCAGACGTGCTTCGATGAAATCATCTTTCAGTACGATGGCTTTCGTAAGATGGGCGATGCACATGATGCCGTCGTTCTGGCCGTTGTCGGCTTTTCCCAGCAGATAGTGCGCCATGGCATTGCCTTCTTCAACGGCAATGGCTTTTTGGGCGGCTTCCGCCATGGCGGCATAGTCCTCCTGCATGTAGCAGACGTTGGCAAGGGTGAGTAAAGTAGAGGTATGCTCCGGTTCTGTTCGGATCATTCTTTCCAAAAGCTTGCGGGCTTCATCCAGTTCGTTGGACTGGATATATACTTGTGCCAGGTAGCCCATTGTCTCGAAATCTTCTTGTAGCGCAAGGGCTTCGGTGAAACATTTGATGGCATAGTCAGCGCGTCCCATACGTTGGGCACGCATACCGTCGTACTTGAATATCTCGAAGTTCTTCTGATTGTTTTTCTGTTTTTCCTCTTCCGGATTTGCCGGCTTGCCGGAGAAGAACGATTTAAAGAATCCCATGATTACGATGTTGTTTTAGTTATGTTTTTAATAGGTTGATAGGATTGGTGTGCTGATGCACTGTACAAAAGTAATGATTTATTTTTTGATTTGCAGTATTCCGTCAACGGCAATAATTTTTCCTTCGTCCGATAACCGGTGCAATATTTCGGTCAGAAGCTCTTTGTCCATTGGAAGTTGTTTGAGCCGGCCGGCGGGAGTCAGGGATTCACAGGACAATATCTCGCATACTTTTGCACAAAGCGTTTCCCGGTCCGGTTGTTCAGAAGCTTTTGATTTGCTGCGCAGGCTGATACAGGTATCGCATTGTCCGCAGTTATGTTCGTTTCTCTCCCCGAAGTAGTCCAGCAGCATACGGCTGCGGCATACGGTGTCGTTGGTCACGTAATCGAGCATGGCATTGATGCGCGTTTCATAGCGTGCTTTCCGGTGTTCGTATACTTCCGGGGAGATATGGATGCGTTGTGCTTCCACGCGTTCGCGCGTGTATATTATATAAGGTGTCTTTTTATGGGGAATATAGCTTACGATGCGCAGTTTGGCAAGGTGAACCAGCATTTCGTAGATTTGCCGGCGGGTAAGTCCTGTGCGTATGGCAAGCGAATCTTCGTTGATATAGGTATAGTCTGTGAATACTCCGGTATAGGAACGAAGCACGGCTTGTATGAGCCTGTCCATGTCTTCGCCCATTTCGCGCAGCCGGTAGAGTTCATCCCTGCGTATGGTGAAGAGGATGCGTGAGGTGCTGTCCTGTTCGGCAGTGTACTCCAGATAGCCCGCCTGGGTCAGGATTCGCAAAGCGCTGTCCACCGGTACGGGGAAGTATTTGAATTTGCGGCAGAAATCTTCGATGTTGAATTCGCGTACGCAATCCAGTCCGTCACCCATTGCCATTTGATAATAGTATTGGAGATGTTCGTAAACGTCTCTGATATATTCTTTCTCCGGAAAGGTGTCGGGGATGCGTTTGTGCAGTGTAGTCTTGTCCGACTTGGCATATAGGATGACGGCATACGCCTTCTGCCCGTCACGTCCGGCTCTTCCGGCTTCCTGGAAGTAGGCTTCTATGGAATCGGGCA
>OGEU01003089.1_pt1 | contig 11044 bp, 9 predicted proteins | sample 1570651 | NCBI WGS metagenome assembly OGEU01 (sample SAMEA2582129, study PRJEB24529) | metagenome | biome: Human gut stool | place: China | collected 2011
GTCGCAACCGGCTTCGCATACTTCGAGGATGCTTGCCATATTGAATCCGGGACCTGCATGACTGTGATACTGAACGGGGATTTCGGGATGTGCCGCCTTGATATTTGCTACGATCTTACCTAACGATACGGGACGACCGATACCTGCCATGTCTTTGATACAGATTTCGTCTGCTCCCAGTTTGATAAGTTCCAGCGCCATATTGGTGTAGTACTCTACAGTATGGATAGGCGAATGAGTGATGCAAAGCGAGCATTGCGAAATCATGCCTGCTTCCTTTGCGTATGTGATGGAAGGAGCAATGTTACGCACGTCGTTCAATCCGCAGAACGTACGGGTAATGTCTGTTCCTTGTGCTTTCTTTACTTTGTAGAATAATTTGCGGACGTCTGCCGGAACGGGGCTCATACGGAGTCCGTTCAGTGCGCGGTCGAGCATGTGGGTTTGAATACCGGCTTCGTGGAACGGTTTTGTCCATTCGCGTACCGCTTTATTCGGGTTTTCACCAAACAATAAATTTACCTGTTCAAAACCTCCGCCGTTTGTTTCTACGCGGGCAAAACAGCCCATTTCAATGATGGCAGGAGCTACCTTTACGAGTTGGTCTACACGAGGTACGTATTTTCCGGCAGATTGCCACATATCTCGGAAAACCAAACTAAACTTTACTTCTCTTTTCATGTCTTTCAGTGATATTCTTTATAGATTTATAATTTTTCTACTTTAGTGATTTTTCCTTTACCTTGTGTCACCACATTTACAGCAGCTGTAATGGCGGCTAAGATGTTTCCCGGAACAGGGGCAGGACCTTGCGATGCTTCCCGCTTCACAGGAACCACTTCTTCAGGAGCATACTTGTTGACTAATGTAATCAACAACTTACCTAAATAAATCACAATCAGCAGAATAACAAATACGGTAGCCATTCCGACCACCATCAGCAGGATCGCTGTTTCGATATTTTCCATATAATAAACTATTAGTATTTTAAGTTGTTCGTCTAAAAAGCGTTCGAAAATACCAAATTTTTATTATAAAATAAATTAAGAAAGGAATATAATGTATAAAAACGTCATTTCTCTGATTGGAAAACTGGGGAAGTTTATGATTTATGATTTATAATTTATGATTTATGATTTAGCGTGCCATCCACATCTAAACTAAATTCCCATTTATCTTATTTACTATCTGCTTCTATTGCACAACCCAAATAGTAAATAGTAAATAGTCCAATAGTAAATCGTCCTATCTATCGTTCCTACAAAAAAATGTGAGAGAAAGCCCCTCAACTTTCTCTCACACTCTGATAAAACAATTATTAAATAAAAATACTCAATGATAGACCGGTTCAGCCCTTTTCTGGTTTCATACTCTCTTAACCTACTATTAAACTACCAGATAAAACCGGCCTTGTTAAACCTCTCATGCGCCATCACGGCTTTCATTCTTTTAATTAGCGTAGCAGTCTAGTTGAAAAACTCTTTTTTAAGCCAACTAAGTCTGTTTAATCGGAAAAAACAAGCCTCTAAAGCTCATATCACGTCCGATGAGGGAATCTTTCCGGCTTACGTTTGTGGCAGGAATAATTCATCTGCCGCTGTCTATTGTTTGCTTTGAGCCCTAGTTTGCATTTCTTTTAAAACATTGTTTGTTTTGGGTTAAATTTAAATTTTATAAAAAGCATCTATTGTTTGTTTTGAGTTTAGCTTGTAATTCTCTATAAAACATCTATTGTTTGTTCTGAATCCCGGCCTTATTTCTGCCGGATAATTTCTAATTTCTTCTACAACATTTAATCTTCTAATCAATTCTACCGTTTTCTTCAAATATCATTAAATAGCTCATCTATTAGAAAGAGAAGCATCTGTTGTTTTTTTACCAAGAAAAAATGAAGAAAATTTGAAGAAAAACAAAAAAGCCTCTTCTGGATAGTCAGAAGAGGCTTTTTTTATTGCAAAATAATTTCTTTCCCTCGAATTTGATAACTGATCCCACACGATCCAAAGACTTTTTCCAGTGTGGCGTTCAGGTCTTTCGTTAAGACCGTCCCGTTGTAGGTCAGCCCCTCGCATTTCTCATGTCCGACGACTGTTACTTCAAATATATGCTCAATATCTGCCACTACATTTATCAGCGGATCGTCTTCATACCCCAACACCTCGGGGAACTCCGATTCTTCTGCCTTTTTCTCTACCGGCACAATCTTGTTCTCATCGCAATGAACGCTTTCCCCGGCAAGCAATGTACGCTTACCTACAGCAGTCTCGACTTGCACACTTCCTTCCTCACAGTTGACGGTCATCTTCTTTCCTTGCTGATCGATGAGGAATTTCGTTCCCAGTACGGTTACGTCGCCGGCTTCTGTACGGACCGTGAATGTCTTGCCTTTGGTTACGTTAAAAGAGGCTTTACCCAATAGTTGCAATTTGCGCTCCCAAAGCCATGTGATATGATTGTAAGTCAGGCGGGAATTTTCCATCACCTGCACAGTACTGCCATCCGGCAATTCATAGTTCATAGCAGTGTTATCAGTCACCACCTTTTCTTCTGCCAGGAAGTAACCGCCTATCCCCAAAAGAAGGACAACTGCCGCTGCCACTCCCCATGAGAAAGAGAAACTTCTCCCCGCACCTTGCTTTCTTCTCCGGCTTAAGGCGATCTTATGGCTCTCCTCACGTTGCAACTTCAGCTTATCACCTATTTCTTTTTTACGAGAAAAGATTTCGCCAACCAGAGGAAGTTTTCCTTCTTCTAAGTATTTATCTAAAGATTCTGTCCACTTTTCCATATCTCACACCTCAATTAAAAATCCACAAATTAGCTGCTACCAACAACAAGAAAGATTTGCTCATACGCTCCCGCAAACTGGAGATAGCCATATGAGTAGTATTGTAAACCGTACGTGAAGTGAGTCCCATCACCTGGGCTATTTCTTCCGGACTCATCTTCTTATAATACTTAAGATACAATACCTCCCGCTGTTGCTTTGTCAAATTGTTCAGCTCTTTCTGTAAAACTTCCAGCTGTTCTTTTTCCAACTCTGAATGGATAATAGCAGTTTCAATATCGATCTCCAGATCAAACTGATATTCATTTGTGCCTACTTCATCCAGTGATTTTAATGAGCCACTATTCTCCTTTTTCAGTTCGTTCACTATCATGTGTCTCAACGAAACACATAAGTAAGCGGGTATGGATTGAGGAGCCGTGCAAGTTTCTCTTTTCTCAAAGATGTAAACAAACAACGACTGTATCGCCTCGGTTACCAGAGTCTCATCACCGGCTATCTTCATGCCATATCCATACAGTAAATCTGCATATTGCTCATAAAGCTGCCGGAATGCCTCTTCATCCCCTTGCTGAATTTTATCCCAGGATAGTGTCTTCATTTCTATTCACTCATTTATATGAGATATGTTTTTCCTTTTTTTACCTGATTTTTTAGTTAAAATCAACGGAATATGTTTTAAAACTCACTTGTAAAGTGGAATTTGATGTGTTTAAAGTCCATCTGCGCCATCTGAAGTACATAACCGGAGTCTGCCAGGAACACATCGCGCCCTTCTCTATCCTTTGCCATATACTGGTATTTACGTTTCTTGAAGGCTTCCAGTTCTGCGGGATCATCGCTTTCTACCCAACAGGCTTTATAAAGACTTACCGGTTCCCAGCGACAGGACGCATTGTATTCATTCAACAAACGGTACTGAATGACCTCAAACTGCAACTGTCCCACCGTACCGATAATCTTACGGCCATTGAACTGATTGACAAACAACTGTGCCACACCTTCATCCATCAACTGATCGATACCTTTCGCCAACTGTTTCTGCTTCATCGGATCGGCATTTTCAATATACTTGAACATCTCCGGCGAGAAGCTCGGCAATCCGCGGAAATGAAGCATTTCACCTTCTGTCAGCGTATCGCCAATCTTAAAGGTACCATTATCCGGCAGACCGATAATATCTCCTGCATAAGCTTCATCAATCGTTGTTTTACGCTGTGCCATAAACTGGGTAGGCGACGAAAAACGCATGGTCTTTCCATGACGGACGTGTGTATATGGAGCATTGCGAACAAACTTACCGGAACAAATCTTACAGAATGCCACACAAGAACGATGGTTGGGATCAATGTTGGCGGTTATCTTAAAGATGAATCCGGTAAATTTCGGTTCGTCAGGTTTCACTTCACGCTCTTCTGCCTGTACAGGACGAGGGCTGGGAGCTATCTCTACAAAACAGTTCAGCAACTCTTGCACACCGAAGTTGTTCAACGCCGATCCAAAGAATACAGGTGCACAGTCTCCTGCCAAATAGGATTCCGAATCAAATTCCGGATAAACACCCTCAATCAGTTCCAAATCGCCACGCAGTTTGTCTGCCAACGACTTGCCAATCTGCTGATCCAGTTCTTCCGAATGAATATCGACTGCCACTTTCTCTGTTACCATCTGTTTGGATGGCTGATACAAGTCCAGTTTCTGTTCATAGATATTGTATACCCCTTTAAAACGTGCTCCCTGCTCTATCGGCCAGGACAAGGGACGAACCTGAATCATCAGTTCTTCTTCAAGTTCATCAAGCAAATCGAACGGATCTTTTCCTTCACGGTCCATTTTGTTGACGAAGATTATTACCGGAGTCTTTCTCATACGGCACACCTCCATCAGTTTACGTGTCTGCGTTTCCACACCTTTCGCACCGTCTACAACGATGATAACACTGTCTACAGCTGTCAGTGTGCGGTATGTATCTTCGGCAAAGTCCTGGTGACCGGGAGTATCGAGAATGTTAATCTTATAGTCCCGATAGTCGAATTCCATCACGGAAGTCGTTACCGAAATACCACGTTGTTTCTCGATTTCCATCCAGTCGGACGTAGCCGTCTTTTTAATCTTATTACTCTTTACAGCACCTGCTACCTGTATCTGACCACCGAAAAGCAATAGCTTTTCCGTCAATGATGTCTTACCGGCATCCGGATGCGCAATAATGGCGAACGTTCGCCGTCTCTGTATTTCTGTATTATCTGCCATATATATTATAAGGTGTCAATGCATCTTTTGAGGCTTTCCTCCCAATGAGGGATTTCGATGCCGAACGTTGTTTTTATCTTTGTCTTATCCAGTACGGAATATGCAGGACGGTTCGCCTTCGCCGGATATTCTGCCGTGTGCAGAGGTTTCACTTTACATGAAGTAATTCCTGCCAAGCGATGGATAGCCACCGTAAAATCATACCATGAGCAAACACCTTCATTGCTGAAATGATAGATGCCGCGAACTATACCTTTATTTATAATGGTATAGATAGCTTGAGCGAGGTCATTGGCATAAGTGGGCGTTCCGATCTGGTCGAAAACCACTCCCAGACTGTCACGTTCTTTCCCTAAACGAATCATTGTCTTTACGAAATTATTGCCGAAAGTGGAATAGAGCCATGCGGTACGGATAACTACCGCTTTCTCACAATAATTCATCACATCATATTCTCCTTCCAGCTTAGTAGTGCCATATACAGAATCCGGACAAGGGTCACAATCTTCCGTATAAGGAATGTGGGCAGTGCCGTCAAACACATAATCGGTAGAAACCTGTATCATTGCTGCACCATTAAATTGTGCAGCACTTGCCAACTCTTTCGCCGCTTCACAATTCAACTTATAGGCCAGTTCCGGGTTATCTTCCGCTTTATCTACCGCCGTGTAAGCTGCACAATTCACAATCAATTCTATTCTCTTTTCCGCAATATAAGCCCATACAGCTTGTTTATCACAGATGTCCAGTTCCTGCACATCTGTGAAATAATACGTATGTTGTGGATTCTCTTTTGCAAGTACTTGCATTTCGTTGCCAAGCTGACCGTCGGCACCCGTTACTAAAATTCTCATTTATTCATCAAGTTTTAATTCACCTTTACGGTCTTTATCATAATAGTTTGCCAGCATAGAAAGAAAACTACTGATAGCCTCTATCGCTTTCGCCGTCCCTTCACTGATCGGCTTCTTTTGCAAACGTAGTAAGAGCACACCGTACAACGCTTCAAAGCACGTTTCCAGTTCCGGTTCCTCCTTTTTCCCGTTCTTAGTCCGTAGCTCTACAATAAATGGCAATGCCTTGAAATAGGCAGCACTGTAAAAAGGGAATTTAGGAGAAGAAGATAAAGCATTATGCAACTCTGTCAGGTTGAGAATAACATTCTTATTGATCTGTAAATGTCCTTTCTCACGTACCCCTTCTTCACTCATCATCGTTATCAGATTGCCATACCACTCTCTCATGGCAGCACGCTGGTCCTCCGGATAACGGACAATCACATTAGTCTCCAGTTCTTCCGGTTCACAATGATTGGCACGGATGAGGTCTTCTTCCTGCCACATATATATAAGATATTCGGCAATGTTTCTCTCTTTCAGTTGTTGAGCTATTTGATTCATAATGTTATCTCCTAATAAATTGACTCTCCCAACAAAGTATAAATCAATCCAGCTACAGATACCAACATCACAATGCTTCCAATGACACGATTCAGTATCCAAATGCCACGCAGATTGAACTTAGTACGTACCTTGTTCACAAAGTAAGTGATTCCGAGCCACCAAGTCAATGCGCCGGCAGCGATAGCAAAATATCCCGTTATCTCTTCAAAGACTAAAACGCCCTGTTGTACAAAGGCAAAACGGGCAAAAAGTCCGATGAACAGGAATATGATTAAAGGGTTAGAAAGAGTGACGAAAAATGCAGTTATAAAATTATGAAAATAAGATCCCTTATTGGACGAAGCCGGACGGATAGAATTTACCGGATTACTGCGAAAGGTATAAATTCCGAAAACAAGCAACATAACGCTGCCGAGCAATTGCAGATAAAAACTTCCTTTATTAATATAATCGGAAACGAAGCTCATGCCATAACCCGTAAGCAGAGCGTAAGCTATATCGCTCAAAGAGGCTCCCAGACCTGTTACAAATCCATACCAACGCCCCTTATTCAAAGTCCTCTGGATGCATAATACGCCCACCGGACCGAGGGGTGCGGACACAACAACGCCAATAATAAAGCCTTTAACTAATATATCGAATATTGTCTCTATCTGAATCATTCCGCAAATATCGCACTTTTTTGTGATATGAGAATAGGATATTAACGTTTTTTCCAACGAATCATCCCTAATTCATGAAGCAGGAGAAATTTAAAATAAGACTTCGAAAACGCGGACAGCGCAAATTATTCCCTTTATCCCTAAAAGCTAAATCTTTGTACACAGAGAACTAGCAGCCCGTAGGTATTAATTTATTCGTCTGACAGCTGTCAGACGAATAAATGGTTGCAACATCAGGAACAGTTTTTAGGTATACAACAAATAAATCCATAAGAAACCGATATTAATTCATCGCAACGCAAAAATAAGTCGGCCCATAAAAAGGAAAGCCGACAAGATATTTATTTCCGTTTTATTTCTCACCACCAACGAATTTGCTTATCTTTGCACCACAGAAAAAGAGAAGAGTTTCTCCCGTAGAAACTTCAATCGTAAATCGTAAAATCGTAAAATCGTAAATATACAACATGATTCTTTTTTTCAGAACCCCTTCCAAGAGCGTGATTGCCGTAGAGAGCAACCATCAGCTCACCCCTGACGAAAGTAATAAACTCTGCTGGCTTTTTGGCGAAGCCGTGATGGAAAGTGAAGAAAACCTGAAAGGCTGTTTCGTTGGCCCACGCCGCGAAATGATCACTCCCTGGAGTACAAACGCAGTAGAAATCACCCAAAACATGGGGCTCGAAGGCATAAGCCGCATCGAGGAGTACTTCCCTGTTAAGGACGAAAATGCCGATTACGACCCGATGCTCCAACGCATGTACAAAGGACTCGACCAAAACGTATTCACGACAAACCGTCAGCCGGAACCAATCATCTACATTGAAGATCTCGAAGTGTACAACGAAAAAGAAGGTTTGGCTCTTTCCAAAGAAGAAATGGACTACCTGAAGAAAGTAGAAAAGGACCTCGGACGGAAGCTGACCGACTCTGAAGTATTCGGTTTCGCACAAATCAACTCCGAACACTGCCGCCACAAAATTTTCGGCGGAACGTTTATCATCGACGGCGTAGAGCAGGAATCTTCCCTGTTCCAGATGATTAAAAAGACTACACAGGAAAATCCGAATAAAATAATCTCTGCTTATAAAGATAACGTAGCCTTCGCTGAAGGTCCGGTTGTGGAACAATTTGCTCCGGCAGATCATTCAAAACCTGATTTCTTCCAAGTAAAGGACATCAAGAGTGTTATCTCACTGAAAGCGGAAACTCATAACTTCCCTACTACTGTTGAGCCATTCAATGGTGCTTCTACCGGTACCGGCGGTGAAATCCGCGACCGTATGGGTGGTGGTAAAGGTTCATGGCCGATTGCAGGTACTGCTGTCTACATGACTTCTTACCCACGCACAGACGAAGGCCGCGAATGGGAAGAAATCCTTCCGGTACGCAAATGGTTATACCAGACTCCGGAACAGATTCTAATCAAAGCATCCAATGGTGCTTCCGACTTCGGTAACAAGTTCGGCCAACCGCTGATCTGCGGTTCGGTACTGACTTTCGAACATACAGAGAACAATGAGGTTTACGGCTATGACAAAGTTATCATGCTTGCCGGAGGTGTAGGCTACGGTACACAGCGCGACTGTCTGAAAGGCGCACCGGAAGCCGGAAACAAAGTAGTCGTTATCGGTGGTGACAACTACCGAATCGGACTTGGCGGCGGTTCCGTATCTTCAGTAGATACCGGTCGTTACAGTAGTGGTATCGAGTTGAACGCCGTGCAACGTGCGAATGCAGAAATGCAGAAACGTGCCAACAACGTAGTCCGTGCCCTTTGTGAAGAAGATGTGAATCCGGTTGTTTCTATTCATGACCATGGTTCGGCAGGTCACGTCAACTGTCTGTCGGAATTGGTGGAAGAATGCGGCGGTCTGATCGACATGAGCAAGTTGCCTATCGGTGACAAAACGCTGTCTGCCAAAGAAATCATCGCTAATGAAAGCCAGGAACGTATGGGACTTCTTATCAAAGAAGAAGCTATCGAACATGTGCGCAAGATTGCAGAACGTGAACGTGCCCCGATGTACGTAGTCGGAGAAACGACAGGCGACCACCGCTTTGCTTTCCAACAAGCTGACGGTGTACGTCCGTTCGATCTTGCCGTAGAACAGATGTTCGGTTCATCTCCCAAGACATATATGATAGACAAAACCGTAGAACGTCATTATGAAATGCCGAAATACGAATTGTCTCAACTGCATGAATACCTGACCAATGTATTGCAGCTCGAAGCAGTGGCTTGCAAGGATTGGCTGACCAATAAAGTAGACCGTTCGGTAACAGGTAAAGTAGCCCGTCAGCAATGCCAAGGTGAACTTCAATTGCCGTTGAGCGACTGTGGTGTCGTAGCACTCGACTACCGTGGCGAGAAAGGTATCGCTACCTCTATCGGACATGCTCCGCAAGCAGCATTGGCTGATCCGGCTGCCGGCTCTATTCTTTCTGTATCCGAAGCGCTGACCAATCTTGTTTGGGCTCCAATGGCGGAAGGTATGGATAGCATTTCACTGTCTGCCAACTGGATGTGGCCTTGCCGCTCTCAAGAAGGTGAAGATGCCCGTCTTTACACAGCTGTAAAAGCTTTAAGCGATTTCTGTTGCGCGCTGCAGATCAATGTTCCTACCGGAAAAGACTCTCTATCTATGACACAGAAGTATCCGAACGGTGAGAAAGTGATTTCTCAGGGAACTGTGATTTTTTCCTATCCGAAATACTTCCACTATCTGAATCCCGGACTGGCTGTGCGCGTAGACGGAGATGAGATAGTTGTTAAGGCAGAAGCATATGCAAAGAGTGTGGAAATCCGGAATGAGAATGATGACCTAATTCTTGAAGATAATTATTTTGACATGAATGCAGGAGAATACAGAGTGAAGATACTCGATGGAAAGCCGGATGGACTGAAAGTGCGCAGTGTTTATGATATATAACCTATATTCATAGTAGTATTTATGGCAGTTTGCGACGAAATTCTGTATAGTAATCCTCTTATATACATAATTTACGAGGAGGGATATAGAAGGAAACTCGCACTCTGCTGAACTGTCTTGATTGCATTATTTTATGGAATTGCTATAATATCACCCTATAATCTTTCCATTATCCATTTCGTACACTTGATCACACAAGATTTGAATATCTTCTCTGTTATGGCTTGCCAGAATGATCGACCGTCCCTCTTTTTTCAAATCCAAAATCAACTTACGTATTTCATCTACCCCTTTATTATCTAAACCATTCATGGGCTCATCCAAAATCAAAATACTCTGATTTTCCATAATTGCCTGTGCAATTCCAAGTCTCTGTCTCATCCCCATAGAATACTTTCCAACTTTTTTTCTACCAGCGCATTCTAATCCTACAACTTTTAATGCTTTTTCAATGTCTATATTTTCTTTTCCCGACATTGATGCAAGTAATCTAAGATTCTGCTTTCCCGAATACTGCTTGAGAAATCCTGGTTCTTCAATGATTGCTCCAATCTCTTTTTTATCCACCAGGAGTGATCCTTCATTAATTTGAAGCAGTCCACAGATACATTTGAATAAAACGGTTTTGCCTGATCCATTTCTTCCAATAATTCCACATATCGTTCCCTTTTTTACCTGCAAAGATACATTATCTAACACAGTTACATTTCCAAATTTTTTTGTTACATTTCGTACGATTATTGCCATATTATCCACAACTATATCCTTTCATCCTGAAATATCTGAGTGCACTGTCACATAATACGCAATTCCTGACAGGCAGAGGCAACCAAGAACCAGAATTATAAATGCTCTGACCACATCTATTTCATACCTTGCATATTTCGATAGGTTATTTAAATCCATCCATGCACTTGGCGTTAAGTACATTATCCATTCAGGAAGATATTTTATTCTTGTTACAAGAATAATTGATGCAGACACTGTTACAAAACTGATAATCTT
>OGEU01003096.1_pt1 | contig 11036 bp, 10 predicted proteins | sample 1570651 | NCBI WGS metagenome assembly OGEU01 (sample SAMEA2582129, study PRJEB24529) | metagenome | biome: Human gut stool | place: China | collected 2011
CGGTGCTGCGCCTTGACGCCGAAGGCCAGCCGGTGCGCACCGACGAGAACAACTATGTGGTCGATCTGCATCTCGAGCGTATCGACCATCCGGAGGATCTGGCCGAAGACCTCATCACCACCGTCGGTGTGGTGGAGCACGGCCTGTTCCTGCACATGGTCGATCAGGTCATCGTCGGCGATCCGAACGGCCCGCGCGTCATGACCAACTCCAACAAGTGAGTCTTTGCATAGCAAAAATCCCGCGCTCCGAAAGGAGTCGCGGGATTTTGTTTTGCGAACGCTTCGTACGCGCCTGAAGACTACTTGCGCTGGTGGCGAGTCTTGCGAAGCAGTTTACGATGCTTCTTCTTGCTCATACGCTTGCGGCGCTTCTTGATGACCGAGCCCATCTCAGCCTCCGTTCCTTGGTCAAAGGGTAAAAGTTTGCAACTTGCCCAATACTACACTGCTTCGGGGACGAATGCGCACAGGCACACTCGCATACTGGAATCATGCCGGAATCTACAGCGGGAACTGCTGGTAGAAACGCTGCACCGACTCCTTGGAACCCGTCGCCTGGAACACCACGGTGTCGTTCTGCCATAGCGCCACTGCCTTGTTCTCATCATCCGGGTCGGACTTGAAGGAATAGCTGCCGGTCTGCTCGCCGCTGACCTTCACGTTGCCGCTACCCAACTCCTTGCCGGTCATGGCGCTGGCAAGGGCGTCATACTGCGTTTTCGCGGCATCCTGCTGCGTCCACTGCGCCACGACGAGCGTAACATCCTTGGAGGCGTCACCGGTCGAATAGGTCAACGTGTACTCCTCGACCGGGGAGGCACCGCTCCAAGTATTGCTGGCGTCGGCCTTGGTGCGGGCGAAATTCAATACCGTGTCCGGCATGGCCTTGAGCAGTTCGCTCGAGCCGTCCGGAAGTGCCACCGCGTCGATGGTCGGCTTGGCATTCGATTCGGCATTCTGCGAAGACGACTGCGAAGACGTCGCCGCATCGTTCTTGTTCAACGCCCAGCCCGGCCAGACGAACGCGGAGACCAGAGCGAGCACCACGACCACGGCGGCCGCCACGACGGCGGCGATCAGCTTGCCATGGGAGGAAGAGGTTTGCGTATTAGACATACGCTTAATTCTTTCACAGCCATAAGACGCGCAATGTCCTAAAACCTCCGTAATGTCAACGTTATGGCGAAGACTTCCGTGCAGTTTTTGTGCTCAGAATGCGGCTGGAGCGGACCGAAGTGGTACGGCCGCTGCCCGGAATGCGGCCAGTGGGGCACCATCGAGGAGTTTCATGAGGCACGGCCTTCCGCCGCTTCCCGCACCGCCGCCCCCGGGCGCACGTCGCGCACGCAATCGGGCGCGGTACCCTCCTCCGCCGCCAGGCCGATCACCGAAATCGGCACGGAAAACATGTCCAGAATCCCCACCGGCTTTTCGGAATTCGACCGTGTGCTGGGCTCCGGCATCGTTCCCGGATCGGTGACGCTGATCGCAGGCGAGCCCGGCATCGGCAAATCGACGCTGTTGCTGGAAACGGCGGGCAATGTGGCGCGCGAGGTCGCCAATCACCGTGACCGCAACGTCGTCCTGTATGTTTCCGGCGAGGAATCGCAGGCACAGGTGCGCATGCGCGCCTCCCGCATCAATGCGATCGAACCAAACATGTTGCTGGCCGCCACCACCGATCTGGCTACGGTATTGGGCCTGATCGAACAGGTCAGGCCGGCGCTGGCGATCGTGGATTCCGCACAGACCATCGTTTCGCAGGACGTCGACGGCATCTCCGGCGGCTCCACCCAAGTGCGCGAAGTGGCGAGCGCATTGATCGACACCGCGAAGACGCTTGACGTTCCGGTACTGCTGGTCGGCCATGTCACGAAGGACGGTTCGATCGCCGGACCGCGTACCTTGGAGCATCTGGTCGACGTGGTGTGCCAGTTCGAAGGTGACGCCCAGACGGCGCTGCGCATGCTGCGCGCCGTGAAGAACCGCTTCGGCCCTACCGACGAGGTCGGCTGCTTCGACATGAGCGGCGAGGGCATCGAAGAGGTGAGCGACCCCTCCGGACTGTTTCTGTCCTCGAATGGTTCCGTTCCGGTGGAAGGCACCTGTGTGACGTTTACGCTGGACGGTCACAGAAGTCTGCCGATCGAAGTGCAGTCATTGGTCACGAAATCCGTGCTGCCGACACCCCGACGCGCGGCGAACGGCGTGGATTCCAACCGTATCGCCATGTTGGTCGCCGTACTGTACCGGCATGGCGGCATCAATCTATTGGCGAACGACCTGTACATCTCCACCATCGCAGGCGGTCTCGCCAAGGAGCCGGGCTGCGATCTGGCCATTGTGGCGGCGTTGGCGAGCGCCGCGAAATCCAAGGCGATTGCACGCACGACCTGTGCCATCGGCGAAATCTCGCTGACCGGCCAGGTTCGTCCGGTTCCCCGTCTGGAATACCGGTTGCGCGAGGCCGCACGACTGGGCTTCACCACCGCCGTAGTACCGACGTTGCGCAAGCGCGTCACCATCCCCGGACTCACCATCGTCCAAGCCGATACGCTTAAGGACGCGCTCGGCGTCCTGCTGAAATAGACATGCCTTGCGTACCGGCCATCAGAAGGATTAAGGAGTAACGAGACCCCATGGAACCGTTCCGTTTCAACGCATGGGCTGAAGCATATTCGCAGAAGACCAACCGTTCATTGGCCGGCACACGGCTTTACATCGGGCATGATGGCGGAGCGTCATGCGGCATCGACCAAGCCGACCTCGCACAGGCGCAGGATTGGGGCATGGTTCCCTCCCGTGATTCCGCCGAAATGAAGACGGGTCACGCCATCGACGCGACCATGCCGCTCGGCGACGTGGTCGACGCGCGTGAACTGACCGGTGCCGAAGCGATGCGATTCGCACAGGAACACATGCTCGTACTTGACGCATTGATGCGTCAGATGCGCAAGGACGTCGATTTCACCGGCATCCGTATCGCGGTCTGTCTGATTCTTGAACCGAAGACCGCCGTGCTGCTACGGCAGCTGAAGGCCGCCGGCGCCATCGTGGGCGCCTACTGCGGTTCCGAAGCCAACGACGAGCGTGTGGCGGTACAGCTACGCACGGAAGGCATTCCAGTCGCATACGATCCTGATTGGACGCCGGCTCAGGCGCATCAGGGTGCGCTTGATTTATTGGATGAGATTCAGCCGAACATCATCATCGATGACGGTGCGAGCTTCGCCCGTCTTGCCGCAATGGAACGGCCGGAACTCATGGGGCATATCATCGGCGTGGCGGAAGAGACGACCAGCGGCATCCGCGCATTCCAGGCCATGCAGGATGCCGGGGCGCTCACCTTTCCCGTCATCGCCGTCAACGACAGCATGCTGAAAACCGGTTTCGACAACGCTCATGGCACCGGCGAGACCTGCATCACCACGTTGCAGCGCATACTCGGATCCGATTGCTTCGCCGGCAGCAATGTGAGCGTGGTCGGCTATGGTCCGGTCGGACGGGGCTTCGCCCATCGTGTGCGTGCGCTCGGAGCCAACGTCACCATCTGCGACACCGATCCCGTGGTCGCCCTGCAGGCCGTATTCGACGGATTCCGCGCCTATGACATCGATCAGGCGATCGGCGAGTCGGACATCGTCGTCTCCGCGACCGGCGTGCGCCATACCATCACCCTGCAGCATATGCGGCGGATGAAGCCGAACGCCGTGCTGTCGGTGATCGGCGGCATCGCCAATGAAATCGCATTGGATCAGATCGACGGATTCCATGCCGAGAACAAGCGAGAGCTCCGCGATCTGGCGGTGCCCGATGGCCCGGTGATTCGTCTGATTTCGGAAGGTGACGGCGTCAACTACACCGTCGGAGGCGGCAATCCGATCGAAATCATGGATCTGAGCTTCGCGGTGCAGGCATCGGCCGTGGCCCATCTGCTCAGGCATCGCGGCACGTTGCAGCCCGGACTGCAACGCCTCGGACGCGACATCGACCGTCACATCGCCGATATCGCGTTACGTACGCGAGGCTATCGGGCAAGCCATGCCGTAGCCGACAACGGGTATGATTGGACGCTCACCCGCTTCGCGGAGAATGAGAAGGAGTAACGGCATGTCACTCGACAGTCCGCTGCATCTGGCGGCGCATCCGCAACCGCTCGACTCGGTGACCGTCTACAGTTCACCGATGGTCATTCCCGTCACCGGACCGGTGGTGTTGGATGGTGCCGTGGCCGTGGCCGGAAGCCGCGTGGTGCATGTGGGCACCCGCCGATGGGTGTTCAACGAGCTGAAACACGACATGGCCACCAACGGACGTGTCGTCGAACACCACTGGAACGGCATCATCACCCCCGGCCTGATCAACGCGCATACCCACCTGCAGTACACCGACATGGCGGAAGTGGGCCGTGGCACCTATGACCGCTTCCGCGCTTGGGAGATCGGTTTCAACACGGTGTATGCCAAACTGCAGGAAACTCGTCCATGGAAGGAATCCGCCTATCGGGGCGCACGCATGATGGTTCAATCCGGCACCACGGCGGCGGCCGACATCGTGACCGACCCCGAGGCCGTGGGCGCCCTCGCCTCGCAAGGCATGCATGGCATCGCCTACTGGGAGGTCATGGGGTGGCATAACGGCGACTGGAAGTCCGAGGGCATTCCGGAACTCATCGACAACCTCGGGCACATGCATCAGGAAGGCCTGCCCAGCATCGGTATCAGCCCGCATGCACCATACACCTTGGAATCCGGACCGTTCGTGGATCTGCCCGACATCGCCCGGCAACTGGACATGCGCCTGCACATCCACCTGGCCGAAACGCCGATGGAGGCCGGCGAGCGCGACACCACGCTCACCACGTATTCGGCAGCCGACTGGCGCGACGACCAATGGGCCAGCTACAAGCAGCTCAGGGCCGCCGGCAAAGGCGCCTCCGCCATCCAATTCGTCGACCAGCTGGGTTCGCTTGGTCCCGACGTGCATATCGCGCATGGCGTGTGGGCCGATGCGGAAGATCGACGCATCCTACGGCAGCGTGGCGTCGGCGTGGCACTGTGCCCACGTTCGAACCGCATCACCGTGACCGGCCGGGACGCTCCGATCCGCGAATATCTGGAAGAAGGCAACCTGCTGGCCGTCGGCACGGATTCGCTGTCAAGCTCGCCAAGTCTGGACGTGCTCGACGATGCGGCCATGATCTACGATCTGGCACGCGAACAGGGCTATACGCGTGACGATCTGACCCACCGCATCATCCGCATGATCACCATCGGCGGTGCCGAAGAGATGGGCATGCATGTGGGAGCGGGACGCATCGGCCAGATCAATGCGGGAGCCACAGCCGATCTGGCGTTCTTCGACATTCCCGTAGGCATCGATTCTCCATACGCCATCGAACGGACGCTGGAGGATTTCGTCCGGCACGGAGCCGGCACGAACCGCGCAACCATCATCTCGGGCAACGTCGTGCATAACGACGGCATATTCGATATACGGCAAGAACGGTAGGCCACAGGCGCACACCGATCACGAACGAACACGGGCAACATCATCAGGAATGGCGGAAAGGAGCGGCTATGAGCGTCGCGTTGGAGGATATGAGCGAATACGCGCGATCAGTGGTGTCACGACTTGGTCTCGAAGCGCATCCGGAAGGAGGCTGGTACATACGGGACTGGCAATCGCCGCACATCGATGGCGGCAGCGCACGCCCGTTGGCGTCGTTGATCTATTTCCTGTTGCCGCAGGGCGACGCCAGCGCCTGGCATAAGGTCGATGCCGACGAGATCTGGTTGTGGCACGGTCCCGCCCCGGTGACGCTTCAGCTGGGCGGCGATGGCGACGGGCCTGCCGCAGACGACCGGCTCGAAACCATCGTGCTGGGTTCCGACCTCGCCTCCGATCGGCATGATGCCGCGGTATGCGGACACGCGGTGGTGCCGGCCGGAGTCTGGCAACGCACCGTGCCCGGCTCCGGCGACGCACTGGTCTCCTGCGTGGTGAGTCCGGGTTTCGTGTTCGAAGGCTTCACCCTCGAATAATCCGTTATCGAATACCGTGATACCGATCGACGCGTTTCGAAAATCACGATACGTTATAGTGTGGGCGCATCACCATGACGTATCCCGGCATCACAAGCATCATCCATAGAGAAGCAATACACCACGATCCACAAGAAGAAAGAGAAGAACATGGCATTTTCGGGTAAGCATCTCATGCGTGCCGCGGCGGCGATCGTTTCCGTCGCGGCATTGGCACTGTCCGCGGCATGCGGTTCGGGCAACGGTTCCGGCTCGGCCTCCGCAAGTTCCGACAGCTCCGACATCACCCAGCAGACGGTGACTCCGGGCAAGCTGACCATCGCCACCGGCGACCCGGCCTATGAGCCGTGGGTCATGAATGACAAGCCGGAATCCGGCGAAGGCTATGAGGCTGCCGTGGCCTACGCCGTGGCCGAGAAGATGGGCTTCAAGAAGTCCGACGTGGTATGGACCCGCACCACTTTCGACACCGCCATCGCACCGGGCGCCAAGGACTGGGACATGAACATCCAGCAGTTCGGCGTCACCGATGAGCGTAAGAAGGCCGTGGACTTCACCAGCAGCTACTACAACGACTCGCAGGCCATCATCGTCAAGAAGAACGGCAAATACGCCGACGCCAAGAGCCTGGACGATCTGAAGGACGCCACCATCGGCGCAATGGTGGGCACTGAAGGTTACAAGTATGCCAAGAAGATCAAGAGTGACGTGCAGACCTTCAACGATGACGCGGCCGTAGCCCAGGCACTCGACGCCAACCAGATCGACGCCCTGGTGACCAGCACCGTGGAATGCGTGTACATGGTGCAGTCCGAGCAGGTCAAGGACGCCAAGGTCGTCGGCCGCATCGCCGGCTCCACCGATCCGAACGGCATGGGCATCGTGCTGCCGAAGGATTCCAAGCTCACCTCCGCCGCTTCCAAGGCCGTGGACGAACTGCAGTCGGACGGTACCCTGCAGAAGCTGCAGGACGAGTGGCTTGCCGAGTACACCACCGATCTGACGGAACTCAAGTAATCCCCCGTCACGAGGATCCCGTTCATGAGTATTTCGGATAACCGTCCGGACAACCTCGCTGGCCACCAGACCAGCGAGGTTGAGCTTTCCCGACGTGCATACCGCAAACGGCAACAGCTGAAATCGGTCATCACCAGTCTGATCAGCACCATCGTGCTGGCTGCCATCATCGTGGTCGGACTGGAGATGTCCCCCGGATGGCCGCGGGTCAAGGAGACGTTCTTCTCCCCTGAATACTTCGCAGCATCATTGCCTGAGGTACTGGCTGGCCTGTGGCTGAACGTCAAGGTGCTGGTCGTGGCCCTGATCGGCGTAGCCATCTTCGCCACGCTGATCGCCCTGGTGCGCACCAGCAACAATCCGGTGTTGTTCCCGCTGCGGGTGCTTGCCGCACTGTATACGACGATCATGCGCGGCGTACCGATGATCGTCGTACTGTACCTCATCGGATTCGGCATTCCCGGCCTGGGCATCTTCGGACGCATCGATCCGTCACTGCTGGGCACCATCGCCGTGGTCATGGGCTATTCCGCATACGTGGCCGAAGTGCTGCGCGCCGGTTTCAACGACGTACACCCGTCGCAACGCGCTTCGGCCCGTTCCCTGGGCCTGACTGCCGGGCAGACGACGCGCATGATCGTGATTCCCCAGGCGTTGCGCAAGGTGGCTCCCGCATTGATGAACGATTTCATCTCCATGCAGAAGGATGTCGGATTGATTTCCGTACTGGGTGCCGTCGACGCAGTACGCGCCGCACAGATCGAAGTGGCCAGCACCTACAATTTCACGCCGTATGTGGTGGCGAGCCTGCTGTTCATTCTGATGAGCGTACCGTTCATCCTGCTGAACGACTGGTATACGGCACGTCTGCGCAAGCGCGAATTGAGCGGAGGCACAGTATGAGCAATGCCAACACCCCGGTGCTGCGTCTTGACGGCATCCGCAAATCCTTCAATGGCAACGAAGTGCTCAGGGGCATTTCCTTCGATGTCAATCGGCATGAGGTCGTGGCCGTGCTCGGTCCTTCCGGTTCGGGCAAGTCGACGCTGATGAAATGCGTGAATCTGCTGGAACGTGTCGATGACGGCCAGATCTGGTTGGCGGACACCGACATCACCGATCCGCGCGTGCGCCAGGATGAGATCCGTTCACGCATCGGCGTGGTCTTCCAACAGTTCAACCTATTCCCGCACATGTCGGTGATGAACAACGTCACATTGGCTGCGACCAAGGTCCATCATTGGAGCAAGGCCAAGGCCGAGGCACGCGCGCTGGAGTTGCTCGACCGCATCGGCATGCGCGCCAAGGCGGGAGCTTATCCCGATCAGCTGTCCGGCGGCCAGCAGCAACGTGTGGCCATCGCCCGTGCGCTGATGACGAATCCCGAACTGTTGCTGCTCGATGAAATCACCTCGGCACTCGATCCGATGCTGGTCGGCGAGGTGCTTGACATGGTGGCCGAACTCAAGGAACAGGGCACCACGATTCTCATGGCCACGCACGAGATGAGTTTCGCACATGATGCTGCCGACCGCATCGTACTGCTACGCCACGGCGTCATCGCCGAAAACGGCACGCCGCAACAGGTCATGGATGAATCCCAGGATCCCGAAACCCGAGAGTTCTTCTCTCATTTCAGGAACTGACGGCAGGAGCTGACGACGTTACCGTCCAGTCGAAAGAACGTAAGGGCGGACACCCATCCGTAGGGTGTCCGCCCCTGTTCGACCGTGGACATGGTTAACGTTCGTCACGCCGTGAGGCGCTTCGTCTCCTCAACGTTGCGCCTGAGCTCAGCGGCCAGATCGTCCGCCGATGCAAACCTGATCTGCGGACGCAGGAATCCGGCGAATTCCACACGCACCTGATGACCATACAGATCAAGCCAGTCGTCGGTGATGGCGTAGGCTTCGACCACGCGCTCATGCATACCGGTGGCTTCGTTGAACGTCGGCTTGGTGCCGATGGAGATTGCGGCTGGCCAACGATATGGCGAATGCGGTGCCAGACGCGCATCCATGGAGCTGGAATCGTATGCGGTGGCGATGCCGTCCGCAGGTTTCCCGGCCTCGTCTCCCGCCTTCCCCAAATCGACCAGCCATCCGGCATAGACGCCGTCAACCGGCAGATAGCCGAACACATCCTGGCTCAGGTTCGCAGTCGGGAAGCCGATGGTGCGTCCGCGTTCCTCGCCATGCACCACGGTACCTTCCACAGCATGCATATGCCCCAAAATGGCGTCTGCATCCTTGATACGGCCCTGACCGAGCAGGTACCGCACGTTGGTGGAGCTCCACACGCGCACGGCCTTCGCCTGGTTTTTCTTGCTCCATGCGCGACGTTCCGCCTTGGACGCGCCTTCCAGCGGATCGGCCGGCTCACCATGGTCGGTGGGCATAACCGGCTTCGCATTGGCTGGCACGCGGGTTTCGCCCGGTCCACGATCGTCGACCACGTCAAGCTGGAACACGCCGGTGGCTAGCGCCAGATTCTCGATGGCCTTCACACCGCCGGCACGGTTCGCACCCATGGCCGCATCGGATCCGAGCACTAGCGCGCGCATGCCCAGCTTGCCCACCATTTGTCCAAGGAAGAATCGGTACGATTTCGCCGCGAACGCCAGCGTGTAACGCACGATGAGCGTGTAATCCACGCCCAGCTTGTTGATGGCGCGCAGACGCTCCTGCATGCTGGTGAGCGCCTGCGTGTCGATCATGCCTGCCGGCGGCTCCTGGCCACCGTTTTGCGCCGCGTAGCCGTGCACGAGCGCTGGGCGTGGATCGAACAGCACCACCACGGAGAAGGACTGTTCCTTCTTGGCGAGTTCCACCACGCGGCGAATCACCGCCTGATGGCCCTGATGCATGCCATCGAACGAACCGATGGTCACCACGGATTTCTTATCGTTGCTCAGCGTAGGCCAATCCACCATGCCGCTGGCATCAGGCGTGAGCGTGATTGTCTTCATCATGTCCTTCTTGTGTATGAATTCGTATCTGTAGTCTGATTGGATGGTTCAGTTGAATACCGCGACCGGTTTAGCCTCACCGCGTTTCGCACGTTCGAGGATGGCGACCAAATCGTTGGTTTCCTCAACGTACGCCGCCGTGGTCGTACGTATGTCATGCGCGATTCTGCGTCCGAAACGCAAGTCGGCCGCTTCCTGATCGCTCACGGCCAGCATATTCATGGAAGCCGCAGCGCTGGCCACGGGATCGAGCGCATGATCGAGCGCATGATCTGCATCGTCAAGCACTGCACGATTGCGCGTCACTTCCATGCCTTCACGATTGGTGAATGTTTTGGATTCAGCGTGGGCGCTCATGACGTTGGGCATATTCACTGAGAATCTGCCGACACGTGTGCGTCGCAGCATCGTCAGATGGCCTCCCAATCCGAGTTCCTCACCCAGATCGCGTGCGAGCGCGCGAATGTAGGTACCTGCGGAACAGGTCACGGTCACGTCGAGTTCCATAACGGGCTGCATGTCTTCATGCGGTGCAGTGTCGACAATCCATCCATCTCCTGCCCTCTCGGCCACGACTGCGCCAGCAAGTTCCGTGCCGGCACGATCGCTATGCGTGTAGCCGTAACGCGCCTGCCGCACGTTGAACTCTTCGATGGTCACAGGACGTGCCTTAAGCTCCACATCCTTGCCTTCGCGCGCCAGATCATAGGCACGCTGGCCATTGACCTTAATGGCGGAGTAGACGTTCGGTACCTGTTCGATGCGCCCGGTGAACCGTTCTGTGATCAGCTGTTCCACGGCTTGACGCGAAGGAAAGTTCACTGCCCGCTCCCCCGCCGGCAACAGCTCGCCTTCGGCATCGTCCGTAGTGGTGCGCTGTCCAAGGCGAATGGTGGCCTCGTACGTTTTGTTATGGTCGACAATGTAGTTGAGCAGTCGCGTGGCATTGCCGAAACCCACCACCAGCACGCCGGTGGCCATCGGGTCGAGCGTGCCAGCATGGCC
>OGEU01003098.1_pt1 | contig 11034 bp, 5 predicted proteins | sample 1570651 | NCBI WGS metagenome assembly OGEU01 (sample SAMEA2582129, study PRJEB24529) | metagenome | biome: Human gut stool | place: China | collected 2011
TGTCATGAGATACGTACTCCGCTAAATGCTATCTGTGGTTTCAGTACTTTGTTGCTGAATGAAGACTTGGATCAGGAAGACAAGAAGGATTTTCCGGTCATCATTGAAAAGAACTCTAATCAATTGACCGAATTGTTCGAGGATATTCTGCAAGTATCGGACTTAAGCAGTTCGTTGGAATTGTTCCCCATGGAGCAGGTGGATATATTGCCGATTTGTGCCGGACTTCTGGATATATGCCAGGGAAGAACAAGAAAACCCGAAATCACCTGGCTATTTGAATCCGGAACGGATGAGTGTCTTGTGAAAACGAATGCCCAATACGTGCAACGTGTCGTAGAACACCTCCTGGGTAATGCTGCAAAGTTCACAACTGCCGGTACTATCCGCATGAGTCTGGTGCGTACCGAAGGAAAAGCTCGTATTATGGTGAGTGATACGGGGATCGGCGTTCCGGTTGACAAGGCCGAATATATATTCGACCGTTTTACCAAACTGGATGACTTCATGCCTGGCACAGGCTTAGGTCTTTATTCCTGTCGCCTCATTGTCACCCGTCTGGGTGGTTCCATTTATCTCGATACATCTTATCGGGATGGCGCATGTTTTTGCATTGATTTACCGGATGAGAAGTGATTTTTCTATTTCCGGGCGTGGAAATAAAAGATAATCACGTATATTTGCTTTAATTAAAAGCAAAAACTATGGAAGAACAAGCTAATTACATCAAACGTATAGAGATACACAGGTTGTGGGATCGCTTTGACATAGCTTGGGACTTACGTCCCGACGTGAATATCCTTTCCGGTATCAATGGAGTAGGGAAGACTACGATCCTTAACCGTTCCGTCCACTACCTGGAAGAGCTTTCGGGTGAGATAAAGAATGGTGAGATAGAAGGAGTACGTATTACGTTCGATCGTCCGGATGCCACGTATATTCCTTATGACGTAATCCGCAGCTATGACCGTCCTTTGATAATGGGCGACTTTACCGCCCGCATGGCTGATCCGAACGTCAAATCCGAACTCGACTGGCAACTCTATCTTTTGCAACGCCGCTATCTTGACTATCAGGTTAACATTGGCAACAAGATGATCGAGCTTCTTTCAGGCGATGAGGAACAACGTTCGCAAGCTGCTTCCCTCTCTTTGCCCAAGCGGAAGTTTCAGGACCTGATGGACCAGTTGTTCAGTTATACCCGCAAAAGCATAGATCGCCGAAGCAATGAAATCATCTTCTATCAGGACGGTGAACGCCTGTTGCCCTATAAACTTTCTTCCGGTGAAAAGCAGATGCTGATTATCCTGCTTACTGTGCTGGTGCGCGATAATGCCCATTGCGTTCTCTTTATGGACGAACCCGAAGCCTCCCTTCACATCGAGTGGCAGCAGAAACTTATCAGCATGATACGTGAACTGAATCCCAATGTGCAACTGATACTCACTACCCATTCTCCCGCCGTCATCATGGAAGGCTGGCTGGATGCAGTGACGGAAGTGAGCGATATATCTGTGGGAATTAATAATGAAAGAATGAAAGAATGAAAAATTCTATACTCGTACCGCGCCGCCCTTCCACTCTTTAATTCTTTAATTCTTTAATTTTTTCATAGTATACCCATGGCTACTTCTTTAAAACATAATCTTACATCCGCCTATTTCAATGCCGCCAACAAACTCTATCCCAAGAAAGCGCGTCGTCGTATTGTGGCATATGTGGAAAGTTACGATGATGTAGCTTTCTGGCGCACATTGTTGGCAGAGTTCGAGACGGATGATTACTATTTCCAGGTGATGCTGCCTTCGTCCACTTCTCTTGCCAAAGGTAAGAAGATGGTGCTGATGAATACGCTGAACACTACAGAATTGGGCAAGAGCCTGATAGCCTGTGTGGACAGTGACTACGACTTTCTGCTGCAAGGCAAAACGAACGTTTCACATAAGATAAACAGTAGTCCCTACATATTCCAGACGTACGCATATGCCATCGAGAATTTCCATTGTTATGCTGAAAGCTTGCATGAAGTTTGCGTGCAGGCTACGTTGAACGACCGTATGCTGATAGACTTTCCTGCTTTCCTGAAACGCTATTCGCAGATTATTTATCCGCTCTTTCTGTGGAACGTCTGGTTCTATTGTCAACGGGATACATATACTTTCCCGATGTACGATTTCAATGCCTGCACCCGCTTGCAGGAAGTAAATGTGCATCATCCCGAACGGACATTAGATCCTGTGCAGCGTGCCGTTGATAAGAAACTTTCTGAGATGCGCAGGCGATTTTCGCGAAATATAAAGGCAGTGGAGGCTTTAGGCGTGGAGTTGGAGAGACTGGGATTGAATCCTGATACAACTTACCTATATATACAGGGGCACCATCTCATGGACGGTGTTGTGATGAAACTTCTTATCCCCGTATGTACTGTGCTGCGTCGCGAGCGCGAACAGGAAATTAAGCGTCTGGCTGCCCACAACGAGCAATTCCATAACGAACTGACCAGCTATGAGAATAGCCAGACCAACGTCAGCTTGATGTTGAAAAAGAACAGCGGATACAAGAACCTTTACTTGTATCAGTGGTTAAAAGAAGATATAGGAGACTTCCTGAACAGGGAGCGATAATTACTAACCATTAACCCCAAAATTAATTCTTAGTATCATGAGCATTGTACAACAAATTAACGAAGGACTTCAGACTTTAGGTTTCAGCCAGTCATTGGCTGCCCAGTTAGATCAATTTATAGCATTCCTGGGAGTTCTCCTGGTAGCTTATCTGGCGGATACTGTTTGCCGGAAGATCTTGCTGAAAGTCGTTTCGCGTTTGGTAAAACAAACAAAAGCTACCTGGGACGACATTGTTTTCGACCGGAAGGTGATGGTGCACCTTAGCCGCATGGTGGCACCTATTCTCATTTATATCCTGCTGCCCCTGGCTTTTTCCGATGCGGGATCGGCAACGTTGGCGCTTATTATGCGTTTCTGCCTCATCTTTATTATTATAATGTTTCTTAGCTTTATCAGCGCTTTGCTTACTGCGGTTTATACCGTATATAGCGAGAAGGAACAGTTTCGCGACCGCCCTTTGAAAGGACTCTTGCAGACAGTGCAGGTCATTCTTTATTTTGTCGGGGGTATCATCGTTGTCAGCATACTGATTGACCGTTCACCCGGTGTATTGCTCACCGGTCTGGGAGCTTCGGCTGCCGTGTTGATGTTAGTGTTCAAGGATAGCATCATGGGTTTTGTTTCCGGTGTGCAACTTTCTGCCAACAATATGCTGAAGGTGGGAGACTGGATCACCATGCCTAAGTATGGAGCGGATGGTGACGTAATAGAAGTATCATTGAACACGGTGAAGGTGCGCAATTTCGACAAGACCATCACTACCATTCCTCCTTACCTGCTTGTAAGCGACTCTTTCCAGAACTGGCGTGGTATGCAGGAGAGCGGCGGACGCCGCATCAAGCGTTCTATCAATATCGATATGAACAGTGTACGGTTCTGTACTCCCGAAATGTTGGCAAAGTATCGCAAGATACAGCTCTTGGCAAACTACGTTGAACAGACGGAACAAGTGATAAAGGAGTATAATGAAGAGCATCATATCGACAACTCCATCCTTGTGAACGGTCGTCGCCAGACGAATCTCGGCGTCTTCCGTGCTTACCTGAATTGTTACTTGAAGAGCCATCCGGGTGTAAATCATGATATGACCTGTATGGTGCGTCAGCTTCAACCTACCGATCATGGTATACCGTTGGAACTGTATTTCTTTTCTGCAACCACATCCTGGATACCTTATGAAGACTTGCAATCTGACGTTTTCGACCATCTGTTGGCTATTATTTCAGAGTTTGATCTGCACGTATTCCAGTCACCATCCGGTGAAGATTTCCGTGAAAGGCTTAGTTGAGACGAAAGGCTCTTGAATTCTCAGCTTTCTCACTATGTTGAGAATGTATTCTCATTGCGATGAGAAAAAATACTCAATACGATGAGAATATATTCTCAATGCGGTGAGAATCTATTCTTGCTAAGGTGAGAATAAATTAACGCCGGGCAGTTCTTTTGAACTTGTCCGGCGTTGTTTTTGTAGAAGCTTAGCTTCGGCGTGTGAATTTCAATGAGTGATTAATATACTGTGTTTTGTGGGTCGAAGTTCGTCCAGCCTTCCAGCCAATTATCATTCGTGTCGCGGAAAGCACCGATATAGTTTCCGTCAGTTCCCATGATGGCCGTAGCGGGGCAGTAATTCTGACCGGTATTCATCGGGTCAGCCAATCCCAGTTCAGCTTCAGTCATTACTTTGTTCGAAGCCTCACTCTTGAAGAAAGTGTGTGAATAAGAAACCTGGCTTTCATCATACATTCCGGTTTCTCTGTTGTAGAGATAATCTTCGTATTTCTTATTATTGTCCGAGCCAACTACACCCATACCGGCAAAGATGATATTCTTCAGATGGAAATCGCCGTTTTTAGAATATTGAACCGTGTTTCCTTTTTCGCCATCCACAATCAGACCGATAGGATAACCTACTGCCAATGTATTTTCGCAGCTCAGCTTACTGCTGCGACGTATCTGCATGGCGGACTGGAACAGACCCAGCTTGGATTTATTATCCGGGTACATGTCACCGGCAGTGATGTATTCGGAAGTGTTCTGGAAATCAGTGTTCTTGGCAGCCATCGGGCCGATGAACGTTACATTCTTGAATGTTGCAGTTGTGAATGGAGCGATATCTGCACCTGTTCCGTTGTTATCGCTTTCGAAGCCATTGGATTGCGATGTGTCGGCAATGCGCGGGTCACGGATAGACAGGCAGTATTGTACAGTTCCGCTGAAGCCGTTGTCCGTATCGAACTCATCGTCCCAACCTTTATAAGCTACCAGATATTTGCAGCTCACTGCGCCACCGAACCATTCGAAAGAGTCATCGTTAGAGTACGATACCTGTAAGTGGTCGATGGTGGTACCACTACCCACGGAGCCGAATGTAATGCCGTTGATCTCTTTGTCTGTTTCAAAGGGATAACCTGCAAACTCCACGCGGATATACTGGAAGATACCGGAATTGTCGGTATCGTTGCTGCCTCCGTGTATGGTGCGTGGCCCGCCTTCTATTTGCTGTGTACCCTGGTTGTTTTTAGCTTTACCGCAAATGATTAAACCACCCCAGTCACCCGGTCTGCGCTGTCCGGGAGCCTCCTCGGAAGTCATGACAATAGGGGCTTCCTTGGTTCCTTTCATTTCTACATATCCACCCGGTTCTATAATAAGGGCCGCCATTGTCTGTTTGTCACCCTTGATAATAGTGCCTGCGGGAATTTTCAGTTTAGCGCCATCGGCTACATATACCCAACCTTTCAGCAGGTAAGTTCCTTTTTCCAGAGTTACATCACCGGTGAATACGAAGTGTTGATCGCCATTGCCCAGTTCTGTTCCATCTTTGAACAGGACACCTTTGCTGTAGGCTGTTGTACCATCATAAGTTACTTCGGGGTCTGTACTGCCGTTTCCGTTTCCATTTCCTCCGTTTCCACCATTCTCTCCATTGGTGTCGTCAGAACAGGAAGACATCACATTTCCAATTACAATGGCTGCACACATCATAATGATCCAGCCAAACTTCTTAATTTCCATTTTCATACTTTTCTTAATTTGGGAATTAAACTTCTTTATGTTCAGGTATTGTTAGTACTTTATAAATTGAAAGGGTGGGGTATCAGAAGCTATAGGCTATGGCCAGGTTATAGCTTCTTCCCGGTTTGTAACTGCGGGTTACCTCTTCAATGGTGCGGGCTTGTCCGTTTACGGTGACGTCTTCAAACTGCTTGAAGTAGTAGCGTTCGGCCAACAAGTCGCGTACGGTAGCCTTTATTTCCAGTTTGCCAAACTTTTTGCTTACCGAAAGGTCGATACTGTTGCGCGGCATTTCGTAAGAGTTTGGTATGTTGCGTGCATCACCTTCGGAAGAACTGCCGTAGCGGTTGCCTACACCGATGATACGTTTTCCGATACGGTTGTAGAGTACGGCGGCATTCCATCCCTTATCCGGATTGTTATAGAAGAGTCCCGTGTTGATGAGGTACGGCGATTGCCCCTGCATGGGACGGTCTATATTATTGCCTCCTTCTTTAAACTGCACTTTGCTCTTGATCCATGCGCCATTGAATGAGAAACTGAAATTACGCATACCGATGAAGTCGAGATTCTTGCGGATATCTACTTCTATACCGTAGTTGTTGGCACCTTTGGCGTTGACGTAAGAGTAGATCGGATCGGTTCCTCCCGACATGGTGTAGGTCCATTCAATGGGATTTTCGAAATGTTTGTAGAACAGGGCAATGGAGACTTGTTCACCATTGCTGGGATACCATTCGTAGCGCAAGTCTACGTTCTGTATGTAAGCTGCCTGCAAGGATGAATTACCCATGACACTACTTCCCAGATCGAAATCATAGTAGACGGAAGTGGACAGTTCGCGAAATTCAGGACGGTTTACCGATTTACCGTAAGCCAGACGGAACTGATGCTTTTCACTCAGTTTGTAAGTGGCATTGACGGAGGGGAACAGGTCTTTATAGTCATAGAAAGTACTTTGCAGGCTTTCTTCATACGAGCGGGTGTTCATAATCAGTTCCTGACGGGCATATTCATAGCGTGCTCCGGCGTAGAAGCTGAAGGAACCTATCGGAACGTTAATACCGATATAACCGGACAATTGAGTGTTTTTGCCCTCATAGTTATTCATGTAGTTCACTTCTTCCTGCATGTAGAGCTTGTCAATTCCATAGTTGGAGTCTATCAATACATTGTTTGCCACATCATTGTCAAACTGGAATCCCTTAGGCAGGCTGTTATTCGGTTGCCAGCCGTACTGGAACTGGCGGGTGTTGTAGGTGCGTGTACGATACTCGCCATAAGCACCGGCTTTCAAAGTAGGGGCGATGTCACCGAACTGGAAGTCCTGGCGATAATTTATATTTGCTGAGCCGATGTGCTCGTCCAGTTTGGTGAATTCACGGCTGATACGGTAAATACCCATGGTTTCATTGGTGCGGTCGGTACGTTCAATGAGACGGCGGTCCGGCAGGTTACGGTTGGCGTAAGCATAACCCACACTCCAGTCGAAACGACTGTCATCAAAGCTGTGCCTGCCTGTGAATTGGGTGTTGTAAGTGGTACGGCTGGAGTAGTAATACTCCATGTTGTTGATGTTGTCCGGTTGTGCGTTGAAACCTGTACGTTCCGAGTAGCGGTCTTTGGAGATCTGGTTGAAGATATTCTTGAATTCATAGCGATGGTTGCTGTTGCGCGGCTGGAAGGTGAGATTCAGCAGGGCGCCGAGGCGGATATCATTGCTGTACTGGTTGTCCGTTGCTTTCCGCAGATAGACGTATTTGTCATTGTTGGTATCATAAGGACCATAGAGAGAGTTTTCCATATCGAGATAGGTCTTATAGGAATTGCTGTAGTTCACAGCAGCCAGCATACCGATGGCACGTCCGCTTTCGGTTTCCCACTTGCGGTTGTATGTCATATTCAGTTTTAAGTCCCCTACGGGTTTGATGGTTTTCAGTGTCCAGTCGTTGTTGAAGCCATTGTTCAATACATCTATACGGGCTGTGTTTCCGGTTTCATATCCGGGATACATGTTCAGTGTGCCTTTCATACCGGCATCCAGACTACGGAAACCGTTTCCGAAGCCGAGCCAGTCCATGCTGCTACCCTTGGCTTTACGAAAGTCTTTGAAGTGCGTCTGGTCATTGATAGCTCCTCCTACTGATATGTTGAAGCTGTTTTCGCTGGGCATATCTTTGGTATTTATCAGGATGAATCCGCCTGTGAAGTCTGCGGGATATTCCGGGGCGGGGCTTTTTACGATTACCATATTATCCAGTTGTGAACTGGGGATGATGTCGAATGAAAAGGCGCGTGAATCGGCTTCCGAACTGGGCACGGCACTACCGTTCATCCATACATTATTATACCGCTGCGACAGGCCGCGCACCATTACAAATTTTTCGTCGATGATGCTGATGCCTGGGACGCGACGGATGACTTCCGAGGCATTGCTGTCCTGGGTTTTAGCTATTTGTTGGGCGGAAACCCCACTCTGTACCACAAGGCTGCGGCGTTGTTCCTGTATGAGTGCTACCTCGTTATTCCGTTTGGCTTGTGCGGTGACGGAGACTTCGCCTAATGCTTGTGCATCACTCTCCAACTCAAAGTTCAGCACAGTTTCGGCCTTAACTTTTACACTGTTGAGCAGGATATCTTTGTATCCTATATATCTCACGGCTATGGTGTATGTACCGTCATTTACATTCAGCGTATAGTTACCGTCAATGTCGGCTACTACACCCTGCGCTGTCCCGGTTATCTGTATGGTAGCTCCGGTCAGTGGCTCTTTCGTCTGCTTGTCGAGGACGGTTCCTTTGATGTTTCCAGCCAGGGCGGTCATGGTGGAAAGTACCAGTAATAAAATGAAGAAAAATACTTTTCCTAAATCCAGTTTCATGCTCATCTTTTATCGTTTCTTGTTTCCGGTGCAAAGATGCGGCAACGGAATTACAACCGTAATACACATGTCATACAATTGATTCTCAATTAGGTTACAATTTGATAACAAGGTGAGGTTATGTTAGGGGGAGTGTATCCATTTTACCTCATAACCCTATAGAAATGATCAAACGTTTATTAGACTCATGTAGCTGCTGGTTCTAAACTTTCTTTTTTTTGTTAGCAGGAATAGGACAGAAATTGATAAGTAAGCCTTATCTTTGCAATATTTAGAATATTAAAAACACGAATCGTATGAGTGACAACCAATCACATGAGGCAAAACGTTTTCAGCTCCTTTCATCTGTTGGACAAATAGGCTGGTGGGAAGCAGATTTCGCTACCGGGGAATATCTTTGTTCCGAATATGTTTGTAATTTGTTCGGCTTGGAAGATAATACCATGACTTTTCAGCAGTTCGGTGAATTAATTCGCGAAGATTATCGTTGTCGCATTACGCGTGAGTTGCTTTCGATAGAAGAAATCGAAGTTTATGAACAAACCTTTCCCGTTTATTCTACACGAGGTATTGTCTGGATTCGCTCCCGTTTAGGAGAAAAATGGTTGGCAGAAGATGGACACCCGAAAGCATTCGGCATTGTTCAATTGGTTGATACCCCTAAAACACAGTCTGATGATATTCTGAAACAATTTAATGAGTTGTTGTTCAGGCAACATACGGTATCCCACTCTTTGCGTAACTTTATGAAAGATAAAAGCTTGAGTGAAGTGATTTCGGGAGTGTTGAAAGATGTGCTTGAACTCTTTCATGGCGGACGAGTCTATATTGTAGAATATAATGATGCCGAGTACCGTACTCAAAGTTGTACCTATGAAGTAGTGGCCGATGGTGTGACCCCGGAGATAGATTTGCTGCAATTTCTCCCGACTAATGGTATGGAGTGGTGGCTTAAGCAGATGCTGGAAGATAAACCTATTTTATTGAGTTCTTTGTCAGATCTGCCTCGCGAAGCCCATCAGGTATATGAAATACTTGCCGTACAAAACATAAAATCGCTTATGGTAGTCCCTTTGCGAAACACCGAACGAGTATGGGGATATATTGGCATTGACTTGGTAGACAGGCATTATAAATGGACAAATGAGGATTACCAATGGTTTTCATCTTTAGCGAGCATCATTAATATTTGTATCAGTTTACGCCTTGGCAGAGATGAGGCCGACCGGGAACGCAAAACTCTGTCCAATCTCTATACGTATATGCCCATGGGGTATGTACGGCTCTCCATTCTTTACAATGACGAAGGAGTACTTTATGATTATCTTGTCACGGATGCCAATCAGTTTAGTGCTGTTTTATCCGGCTCGCCTATAGAGGCTTACAAAGGGCGTTTTGCATCGGAAATCTATTCTCCGGACAAACTGGGCATTAAACTTCGACTTCTTGCAGATATAAATGCACATGGGGGACACCGGGAGTTGGACGAGTATTTTGAAAATTCGAAGAAGACTTGTCATTGTATTATTTATTCTCCTGAACCGGATGAATTGGTGTGTCTATATATAGATATTACGGAAATGCGTCGCACCTATACGGCACTCGATCATAGTGAGAAACTATTGCGTAATATTTTCTTTAATATCCCTGTAGGCGTGGAAATTTATGATAAGAACGGGATATTGATTGATCTTAATAATAAAGATATGGAGATATTTGGGGTTAAGGACAAATCAAGTACGATTGGAGTGAACTTCTATGAGAATCCGAATGTGCCGTCTGACATCCGTGAAAGGGTGAAAGTGGAAGATGAACTTGACTTTTCGCAGGACTATGAATTCTCCAATGTGAGCGATTATTATGAATCGGAGAAAAGAGGTGGAATAGAACTTTATACGAAAATAAGTAAGATATACGATAAGCAGGGCGATAACAATGGTTTTGTACTTATCAATATAGACAATACGGAACGTATCAGTTCCATTAACCGGATACGTGATTTTGAAAACTTCTTCCTGTTGATTTCTGAATATGCCAAAGTAGGTTATGCCAAACTGAACCTACTTACCCGTAATGGATATGCCATCAAGCAATGGTATAAGAATATGGGTGAAGATGAAGATACACCATTGGTTGAAGTGGTAGGAATTTATAATAAAATGCACCCGCAAGACAGGGTACGTGTATTGGCTTTCTTTGAGAAGGCCAAACGGGGGGAAGCTACGAGTTTCAAAAGTGAAATGCGCGTGCTCAAATCCGGAACATTGAACCAGTGGAACTGGGTACGTATGAATGTAGTGCTCAACCGCTATGATCCTGAGAATGGGCTGATTGAACTGATCGGTGTTAACTACGATATCACTGAATTGAAGGAAACAGAACAAAAACTGATTGAAGCCAAAGAGAAAGCTGAAGAGGCAGACCGCTTGAAGAGTGCTTTCCTGGCGAATATGAGTCATGAGATACGTACACCGTTGAATGCTATTGTAGGTTTTTCAAGTTTGCTGGTGG
>OGEU01003099.1_pt1 | contig 11034 bp, 8 predicted proteins | sample 1570651 | NCBI WGS metagenome assembly OGEU01 (sample SAMEA2582129, study PRJEB24529) | metagenome | biome: Human gut stool | place: China | collected 2011
TTCCTTTGTCTGCGCTAATGCATATGCCAGATCCGCGTATCCACTTCTCTCCCGGTTCGAGCTTCCTGTAAAGTTCTTCTTAAATCCACCGCCAGCATTCACTCTTGCTGTATAATGGCTATGCGTTCCATAAATCTGTTCTGCAAGAGAAGCCCACTGGCCAAGCACACTGTCGCTTCCATCAGCCATATCCTTCCCACTCTGTAAAACAGCCTGTAAAAAAGCAAGCTGATTGGTCGGATCGGTGCGCCCCGTCTTGCTGCCATCATGAATGTCAAAATATGTCTTTCCATCAATCACTACTGACCGGATTCCCACGCGGTTCTTTGCTTCATGTTCCGCACCATCTGCAAACCGGTACTGCACTCCCACCTTAGAAGCCGCCTGGGTTCTAATTGGAGATGCCAGACCAACTATGACCGGTATCGTAAGCATCACCGCAAGAATACCTGTTAACAACTGCCTTGTTCCTTTGTACTTCATACTCTCACCTCTTATTCTTATACAATAATTTCCCATACAATATTTTCATTCCTGTTGTTTATGTGCCTTCCTGTCTCGAAACCGAATACAAATCACCGTAAAAATAACTCCTGCCACAAAAGCTATTATACCAATAATCACATAAACATCTGCTCCATTCCGCAGGAGAACAGATCCATACCCGTCATTAACCGTAGGAATTCCGGATACATGTGCCATTTGAAGCAGGATTCCCATACATATCGTTAATCCAGTAATCAGAACTGTCATACTGCCAAGTATCCTTCTGTCATATCGATTGCGAAGAACATTTATCCGCCGGTGAATCTTGCACCGTCTGATCTCCCCTTGATTCATTCCCTCCCTCCTTCCTCATTCTTTTTTTGCAAATGATACATATTTGCAAATCTTATTTACATAAAGACATATAAAAAAAAATCCTTTCACTTATTTTGAAAAAAAATCAAAAATTTTTGAGATTTGTGTTGCCGTGCATTCAGAAGGAAAAAATTTGCCGGGTCAGGGCATGGCTTTTCGATATTCTTCCGGTGACATACCAAAAGTCCGGCGGAAAATGCTGGCAAAATAGCTGGGGCTTTCAAATCCGGTATGCAGAGCAATTTCCAAGATAGAAAGCGAGCTGCCGGTAAGAAGATCTGCGGCTTGGGTTACGCGGTACTGGTTGATATAGGAAATAGGCGTTGTGTGAAAGTGCGTTTTGAAGAAACGACAAAAATATTGTGGATTCATATTGAGTATAGCAGCAAGATCTGAAAGACGGATTTTAGAATCATAGTTATCCTGAATATAACGTAAGAGTTTTTTACACTGATCAGATCTTTCTTTTTTACGAGTGCAGAGGGGTTCCGGATGAAGAAAAAGCTGGTATTGCGCCAGAAGTGCAAGAATCCGATACATGTCACTTTTGATCAGAAGAAACCAGCCGATGGGTTTGGTATCGTATGCATACAGGATTTCCTGGAAAAGCTCAGATAATGTCAGTACAAATGTTTTCTGTGTCTGAGAGGAGGCTTCAGCAGCAGAAAGCTCTTCCAATGGAAAAGCCGGAAGAAGCAGTTGATGACAGATAGGCACATGAGAGAATTTCTGGAAGAAATACAAGGGCATGGTGAACCGAAGGGGTAGTTCCAATGCTGCAGAGCTGATGCAGTTCGTGACTGTTGATGAAAAGAAAAGTACCTTCGGAAATTGTCCGGGTTTCAGTTTTCAGTGTCAGAGTGAGAGTACCTTTTTCAACCCAGATCCATTCTAATTCTTTATGCCAGTGAAAAGGAACAGAGAGCCCGCCATGCGCATAATCCTGATGATAGATATGGAGCGGAACAGGTTCGGTTCCATGCACGGTAAAATCCCGGATTCCGCCAGAAAGAACAGGGGAACAAGATTCAGGAGAAAAGAGCTCTTTTGAACGTTCTTTTTTCATAAAAGTCAAAATCCTTTCATTAAATACGAAAATCAGGTTAGAAAATATAAGATAATATCATTATACTGCTCTTATAGGAAAAAAGAAAGAGAGGACAGAAAATGAAAAGAGAGTGGTGGCATAGCTTAACCGTATATCAGATTTACACCAGAAGCTTCTGTGACAGCAACGGAGACGGTATCGGCGATTTTGGAGGGATTCTGCAGAAGCTGGACTATCTGCAGGAGCTTGGTGTTGGAGCCATCTGGCTTTCGCCTTTTAACGATTCTCCTAATTACGACAATGGATATGATGTCAGTGACTATTATAAAGTAATGGAAGAAGCGGGCACAATGGAAGAGCTGGAAGAACTGATCGCAGCCTGTGAAAAGCGGGAAATTGTGGTCATGATGGATCTTGTTTTAAATCATAGTTCCCATCTGCACCCATGGTTCCTGGAAGCCAGAAAGGATCGAAACAGTAAATACCATGATTTTTACATCTGGAAGGAAGGAACGAAGGAGCAGCCGCCAGAAGGCGGCGGAGCATTCTTTGGAGGAAGCACCTGGGAATGGGTGCCGGAGGTTCAGGAATATTATTATCACAGTTTCAGTGTAATGCAGCCGGATCTGAACTGGAAAAATCCGTCGCTTCGGAAAGAGCTGTACCGGATGATCCAGTTCTGGATGGATAAAGGGATCCGTGGTTTCCGGCTGGATGCAATTGACAATATTGTAAAAGATGGACATGGAGGAAATGATACTCATTCGGAGCAGATTCATACATACTTAATGGAAATGAATCAGAATACGTATGGAAAATCAGAACAGATCCTGACAGTGGGGGAAACCGGAGGTGCTACGGTAGAAATGGCACAGCAGTATTCTGATCCGGAAAGCCAGGAGCTCAGTATGATTTTTCAGTTTGAACTGATGGGAATCGACGGCATCCGAAGTGGAAACTGGGATCCGAAACCGTATACGCTGCCGCAACTGAAGCAGATCTTTGAAAAATGGCAGACGGGACTGGAAGAAAAAGGATGGAACAGTCTGTTCTGGGGAAACCATGATTTTCCGCGTGTCGTATCGCGCTTTGGAAATGACAGGGAACCGTATCGGGAAAAATCAGCAAAAATGTTGGCTGTCCTTCTCCATGGGATGAAAGGAACTCCTTATATTTACCAGGGGGAAGAAATCGGTATGACAAATGTGTCAGGGCTTCGGATCGAGGACTATCAGGATATCGAGTCTGTAAATTTTGCCGAAGACCGTAAAAAAGAAGGCTGGGAGGAAGAAAAAATTCGTACCTATCTTGCACGGAACAGCCGGGACCATGCGCGGACGCCAATGCAGTGGAATGCGGAAAAACACGCCGGATTTACAGCGGGAACACCGTGGATGGCGGAAAATCAGAATTACGAGGAGATCAATGTGGAAAACAGCAGAAAAAATCCGGATTCCCTCTTCTATTTCTATCAAAAACTAATTGCGCTGCGTAGGAAAAATGACACTCTTGTTTATGGGGATTTCCGTCTGATTGAGGAAGAAAATCCGGATATTTTTGCTTATGAGAGAAATCTGGGAGAGAAAAAGCTGATTGTGCTCTGCAATTTCCGGGATACCGCGGCAGAGATGAAAGCCCGATATGATTTGACAAAAGGAACGGTTCTGATTCATAATGATACAGAAAGTCTCACAAAAGAAGTGTGGAAGTTACAGCCGTATGAGGCGTATATGATTGAACTTCTGCAGTAAAAAGACAGAAATGAAAAGCAGCAGGAGAAGAAAACTGCAGGAGCAACTGGAAACAGGAGGGAGAAAATGTATCGAGTTCTTCTTGTAGAAGATGAAGAAATTGAACTGGAGACATTGCGGGATTATATTGACTGGAAAAAGAACGGGATTTCCAGAGTATTTACCGCGCGCAATGGCAGAAGGGCACTGGAGTGCCTGGAAGAAAATATGGCAGATATTGTGATTACGGATATTCAGATGCCAGGAATGAGTGGAATTGAACTGGCAGAGACGATCGTACGCCGGGGATATCCATGCAAAATTGTTTTTCTGACAGGATATGATGATTTTTCCTATATCCATTCCGCTTTTCAGGTGAATGCCGTGGATTACCTTTTAAAGCCATTTACGATTGAAGAAGTAGAAGCATGTCTGAAAAAAGTGAGAAGTGAACTGGAGAAAAGTGAGATAGCAGACTGGTCGCGGAAAACGGCGGCGAAGCAGTTGCTGGAAATGGCTTTGCGGGAAAAACAGGAAACAGAGCTTTTACGGAAAAATTTCCGTGGTGTATTTGGAGAAGAACTGGAAGAGTGCAGGTTTGGAATCATAGCGGTTTATGGAAAAACGGAAGAAAACATCTGTAGCAAAATTCAGGAAAAATACAAGGGCATCCGTTACATCAGCAAAACGGAACGGATCAGCATTCTGCTGCTGGCGGGGTATCTGTCGGTGAAAGATACGGCATTTCAGATCTGGAATGATTTGAAAGAAGGCGCACCGAGAGCCGTTGGATGGTGCAGTGGAGCATGGACAGCTGACTGCCTGTACGAAAAGGCGGAAAAACTTCGGAACTGTTGTGTTCTGGCATTTCATATGGATCCACCGGAACTTTTCTGTGCAGATGAAAAAGAAACGGAAGAGGAAAAAGCATATCATTTCCGGGAACAGAAGGAGCGGAGAGAAGAAATCTGTCGTCTGGTCAGCAACGGGAAAAAGCAGGAAACGCTGCAGACCATGAAAGATTATTTTCAACAGCTAAAGGGGCTTGCGCCGAAAACATTTGCGGGAGAAGTTTACAATCTCTATATGTATTTATGGAACCGTCTTGTTTTGAGCGATGAACTGCTGGAAAACTGGATGGAAGCAGAAAAAATTTTGAGAGAAAATGAAATTTTTGAAGCAAACAACAGTTATCAGATGCGGGAAAAGATGAAGCAGTATCTGGAACGGATGTTGGCATTTTTTGAAGAACAGAATCAAAATCCAAATTACTATGCCGTTTATCAGGTAAAAACATATCTTCAGGAGCACTGCTCGGAAAGCGCAGATATCGAGAAGCTGGCCGCGGAGGTCGGTTTGTCTCCGAATTATCTGAGGAGCCTGTTTAAAGAGGCAACAGGAAAAACGATTTTGGAATACAATACGGAAATGCGTCTGCAGAGGGCGGCGGAACTGTTAAAGAATAAGAAAAATAAAGTACGGGAAGTGAGTCTGGCGGTTGGATATGAAAATGTTTCTTACTTTGGCGTTGTTTTTCAGAAAAGATTTGGAGTGACACCAAATGAATATCGTAAAATGGTATAAAAATCGGAGTTTTCAGTTTAAACTGGTGATCGGCTATCTGGTACTGGCACTGATTCCAATGCTGTGTGTTACCTGGTACAGTTATGGAAAAACAAGGAATGTGCTTCTTACTGAAGCATATCAGAGTGCAGAACAGGAAGCAGAACGAATTGAAAAAAATTTTTCTACGATGGTCGAGCCTTACGAAACAATTCTGGAGGTGCTGTATGTGGATCAGATGCTGAGCGGATATTTGTTTCAGGATTACAGCAACGATTCTTATGAAGATATGTTTTACTATATTGATAAGAAGCTCAGCGAAATCTGTCTGATGAATGCAGGAATTTACAAAATCTGTTTTTACAGCAACAATGAAACGCTTCCGCAGGATAATTATTATTTTTATTCCATGCAGGATCTAGATCGGAGGGAACGTGTGCTGACATTTGATGCGATAGGGGAAACGGTATTCTGTGGGACATCTGGAGACGGAAAAGCATTTCATATGAATCGTCTGATGAATTTTTATCCACAGGGCGGGATGAAGAGCGTACTGTCGTTACAGATTGAAAATCAGCAGATACAGCCCCTCCTCGAAACAATAAATTCCACCGATGAAATTTATCTGGTGGATCAAAAAGGATATATTCTGGCTGCTTCCGAACCGGAAATGGCAGGCCTTCCGATCCGGACCAGAATGCCGGAAGAGGATCTGGAGCAGAAAGCGCAGATTGAGTTTGAGCGTGACGGCATTTCAAAAATCGGAAATATCCAGAGCGGAGTTTTCGGAACAAAAATTCTTGTGATTTCGGATAAGGAGACGGTTTTAAAAGACGCAAAAGCTGTTTCAAGAAGGATGATGTTCCTGATCCTCTGCAGCGCGGCTATGGTATTTCTCTGCATTATCTGTTACACAAGATGGCTTTCCACGCGGGTGCAGAAAGTGGTGTATGCAGCAAAACGGATGGGACAGGGAGAATTTGATTACCGTCTGGAAAATATGGGAGAAGATGAGATCGGACAGATCGGGCTGGCGTTTAATCAGCTCAGTGATCAGATTCAGGAGCTAATTCGGGAAAATTACGAAAAGAAAATCCGGATTCAGACGAGCGAACTGAATCTGCTGCAGGAACAGATCAATCCGCACTTTCTTTACAATGCACTTGCGGTTATTTCAGCACTGGCGATGCGGGAAGGTGGAAAACAGACGATGCAGGCGGTCAAAAATTTGTCCAGCTTCTACCGGATTTCCCTGAATAAGGGAAAACAGGTGCTTTCCATCCAGGAAGAAGTGGAACTGCTGCAGAGCTATCTGAAAATCCAGCAGATGCGTTTTCGGGACAGCGTACAGGTGGAGTATGAGATTGCAAGAGAAGTACTGACATATCGAACCATTAAACTTCTTCTGCAGCCGCTGGTTGAAAATGCCATTCACCATGCGAGAAAAGAGGAAGAAGTTCTCCACATTGCGGTCAGAATTCAAAAAGAAGAAAGGGATGTGGTATTCCAGGTGACAGATGATGGATGTGGAATCGAGGCGGAAAAACTGATTAAACTGCGAAGTTCTCTGCGGCGCTCAGAGGAAGGATATGGACTGAGAAATGTTGCAAACAGGGTTCGTCTGGCTTATGGAGAGAATTATGGTGTCCGAATAGAAAGCCAGGAAGGATATGGAACGACAGTTTCTGTCAGAATTCCAGTAAACGAATAAAAAATCAACAAAGCAGAAATAACTTCGTATTGTTTGCATAGAAAAGGAAACAGAAACCGGCTGATAAAGGTGATTTTGCCCGTCAGCCGGTTTCTGTTTCGTTAGATATTGACAGAAATCGTAAGAAAACAACAGAATAAAAAAGAGAATTATAAAACTCCGTTAAATCGAGATAGAAATCATAAAAAAGTGAGATTGTTGCAGGACAGACTATCCATTAGAATGGAAACATAGACAGCAAGAGTGTACAAGATGAACAAAAAGAAGAAAGAAGGAGAAGGCATGAAAAAAGAAAACGTGCATGCAAAGCACAAAAAAAGCCTCGCGGAACGGTTCTGGAAACAGAAATATCTGTTTTTACTGCTGATTCCATCGTTGGTATGGGTCATTCTGATCTGCTATGCACCAATGACAGGACTGTATATGTCCTTCATCAACTACACGCCGCAGGGTAGCGGCTATTTTGCGGATATGGCGAATTCGCAGTTTGTCGGTCTTGACTGGTTCAAGTATTTCTTTTCCACAGATTTCACAAAAATCATGAGAAACACACTGGCAACCAGCTTACTGACACTGTTATTCTCATTCCCGCTGCCAATCATTCTGGCGCTTTGCCTGAATGAAGTTCGAAACCAGAAGGCAAAGAAATTTGTACAGACCGCATCTTATATTCCCTATTTTATTTCCTGGGTTATTGCGGCAAACATTTTCCTTACATTCCTTTCTTCAGACGGCGTCATCAACAATCTGTTAAAATTCTTCGGATTAACCGATGAGTCGATTCTGTTTTTCCAGAAAGGACCATATTTCTGGTGGATCATCGCGATCGCAAATGCGTGGAAGGTACTTGGATACAATGCGATTATCTATATGGCGGCAATCTCCGGCATCAGCCAGGATATGTATGAAGCAGCGGATGTGGATGGTGCGACGAGAATGCAGAAGATTCTGCATATCACACTTCCGGCATTAAAGCCGACCATTATGATTCTTCTGATTCTGGCAATCGGAGGTGTTCTGAATACAGGATATGAGCAGCAGCTGTTGATGTCTAATGATGCTATTTTAAATTATTCTGATGTACTTGATACGTATGCATACCGCTATGGTCTGAAAAACGGAATGTATTCTTACGGTACTGCAGTAGGATTCTTTAAATCCGCAGTCTCCTTCATTCTGGTCATCAGTGCAAATGCACTTTCGAAGAAATTCAGTGATGATAATACGGCACTGTTTTAGGAGGAAGGAAAATGAGAGAAAAAGCAATTAAAATCAAAAGAAAACGTTGTGCCAGTGACTGGTTTCTTGATATTTTCAAAGTGGTTTTTCTGGTGTTAGTTACTGTGATCTGTGTGTATCCGTTCTGGAACATTTTTGTGGTATCCATTAACGATGCAACCGATGCACTGCGCGGCGGGCTCTACTTTCTGCCGAGAAAACTGAGTCTGGCAAGTTATAAAGATATTCTGGGACGTGCCACATTTTTGCATGGCATTCTGATCACTGTACTTCGTACTGCAATTGGTACACCGCTGGCGGTCCTTGTCACGACAGCACTTGCCTATGTGCTTTCCAGAAAAGAGCTGCTGTTCCGGAAACAGCTGAACCTGTTCTTTATCTTCACCATGTATTTTGGCGGCGGAATGGTTCCGTATTATATGGTATTAAAGAGCCTTGGAATGCTGAATAATTTCATTGTATTTATTTTCCCGAACCTGGTAAGTGTTTATAATATGATTCTGGTAAAGAATTATATAGAGGGAATGCCGGCAGAGATTTTTGAATCGGCGAAAATTGACGGAGCAAATGATCTGACAGTTTTCTTTAAAATGGTAATTCCATTGTCCAAGCCGATTATTATGACCATTGCACTGTTTGTTGCAATTACACATTGGAATTCTTGGTTCGATGCATATTTGTTTACGAATGCACAGTCTTTAAAAACAATGCAGTCCATTTTGGTTGAAATTCTGAATCAGTATCAGACTTCATCAGCGAACCAGGCGGCAAATCAGGCGTCACAGACCATTACACCGGACAGCATTCGAATGGCTGCTACGATGATTGCGACCATTCCGATTATCATGGTTTATCCGTTTATTCAGAAATATTTTGTTAAAGGAATCATGCTCGGATCTGTAAAGAGCTGATGATAGAAGGAGGAAAAGAAAATGAAGTTCAAAAAAAGTATCGCAATGGCGATGAGTGTCCTGATGGCAGCGGGAATGCTTGCAGGATGCGGATCAAATGGCAGTACATCATCAAGTACTGCATCCGGCAGTGCATCATCTGCATCGGGCGAGGTATCAACAGACGGAGTTACGATTTCTATCTTTGACAAAAACTCCGGAAGCAATACCTTTGATGATCCAGTTGCAAAAGCAATTGAGGAAAAAACAGGTGTCAAAATTCAGGTAGAAAATCCAACCGGAGATCCGCTGGAAAAATTGAACCTGATGCTGACCGGTCAGAATTACCCGGATATCGTCCTGATGGATCGTGGAAATGATATTGTAAACCGTTACATTGAGGCAGGCGCACTGCTTCCGTTGAATGATCTGATCGATGAGTACGGCCCGGATGTAAAAGAGATGTACGGGGAAACCTTAAACAAGAGTCGTTATACCGATGGAAAAAATTACTATCTGAATAACTGGTACGGAGAAGATCCGGATCCGGTAGCCGGTGTTCTGATGCGCTATGATTATCTGTGCGAAATCGTTGGAAAAGACCGCGCAGACAGCGATGAGCCATTTACACAGGAAGAGTATATTGACATTTGTAAGAAATTCAAAGAACTTCATCCGACCATTGACGGAAAAGAGAGTATTGCCATTACCTTTGATGCAGAATCCAAAAACTACGATGGAACATTAAAAGGAATGTATGGTCTGAAAACATATTATCAGGATGGGGACAATCTGTAACATGTTGCCAAAGCACCAAACTTCAAAGAGATGATGTCCTTTGCCAATGAACTGTATACCGAAGGCCTTCTGGACAAAGAGTGGGTTGTCAACAAGAAAAATCAGTGGACGCAGAAACTGTCTGCAGGCAACGTATTCAGTACCTTTGCTTCCTACTGGGATACCGATGCAGCAAATACAGCACTTGCTTCTTCTGTAGGAGAAGATGCAAAATTCTATTCCTATAAAATCCTTGGAAACGGAATCAGTGCAGATGAAACTACTTACTCCGGAAGAAGTACACTTGGCTGGGATGCAATCGCGATCACCAAGAATTGTAAAAATCCGGAAGCAGCCATGAAGATGATCAACTACCTTGCAAGCGAAGAAGGACAGTATCTTCTGATGTGGGGTATTGAGGGAACCAACTGGAATATGGAAGATGGAAAACACGTTCCGAACGATGATCTGATTGAAGGATTCCAGACGGATTTTGACAAAACAAAACTGGATACCGGCGTCCGCAAATGGACCTGGTTTGTAAAGAACGGAAATGGTACAGACGGAACTCCATACGATGTATCACAGTATAAAGTAAAAGAGACCCGGCAGGTGGCTATGAATCACTTTGGTGAGAACGACAGATGGGATACCGCAGAATTTGCAGGCCTTACCCCGGCAGGAAGCACTCCGGATGGCTTGAAATGGCAGAAAATCCAGGATATCTACGATCAGGAATATCCGAAGATTGTGAATGCAGACAGCCACGATGCGGCAATGGAAGAGTACGACAAGATGATTTCCGAAATGAATGACGCAGGACTGGAAGATGTAGAAAAAGTTATCACACAGAATTATCAGGAGCGTATGAAACTCTGGAATGAGTAAGCTAAAGTAAAATAAAAAAATCACACACGGAAAAGAACCGGCAGAAATTGAAATACAGATTTCTATGTCGGTTCTTTTTTATCAGAAGAAGCATTGCGATTTTCAAGGAATCTGGATATAATGAGGAAAACTGGAAAAACAGGGAAATCCAACCGCATGAGACAGGAGGCATCGTACATGGCAGCGAAAGAACAGTTAACCGCAATGGAAATGATATGGGGATTTATGAGTGGGACGACAGGACATATGGGAAAGACGGACTTTGCGCCGCAGAAGGAAGCGTTCGGGGATTTTGCATCTCCGGAAACGTATTTTCCGCGCGTGGTG
>OGEU01003101.1_pt1 | contig 11032 bp, 5 predicted proteins | sample 1570651 | NCBI WGS metagenome assembly OGEU01 (sample SAMEA2582129, study PRJEB24529) | metagenome | biome: Human gut stool | place: China | collected 2011
CAACTGTAACCAATTCCTTGGTCTTTGCCAGGTTTTCTTCGATCGGGAAATGAGAACCGTCAAACATAATAGAAGTAAAACCAGCCTTGATGCAGTCATAGCACTGATCATAAGTACCGTGGTCGAGGTGCAGAGCAACCGGAACGGTAATGCCCAGGGTTTCATCCATTGCCTTTACCATTGCAGCAACGGTCTTGAAACCGGTCATGTACTTACCAGCACCACCAGAAACGCCCAAGATTACTGGGGACTGGAGCTTTTCAGCTGTGTTCAGGATTGCCTTTGTCCATTCCAAATTGTTGATGTTGAACTGGCCGACTGCATACTTGCCGTCTCTTGCCTTTTCCATAATATCCTTTGCAGATACTAACATAATTCAACTTCCTCCTATAAAGTGTTTGCGTGTCAGACAGACACGTGATTACAATGAAGACCGTTCCATTTCTGGCGGTATCTGTTTTTATTATACCGCATTCTGTGCAAAAAAGCAATGGTATTTTGAAATTTTTTCAAAGTGCCGTGGTTTTTGTTGCTTTTGCACAGGAAATGAAAAAATTTCAGGTGATTTGTCACGACAAACTAGAAAAGGAATGCGGATTTTTGGTATGCGGCAGGGACTGCACAATCATCCGCCACATGACACTGGCAACTTGATTCCGGTCATCCTTGCATTCGTTTTGCAGCCATTTCTGTAAAACGCCCAGAATCCCAGTATAGAGGAATTCATAGAGATATTCATTTTCCGCAGAAAATCCATTTCCGGCATATCGCCGTAAATATTTCCCATAGTGAGCGTGCAGAATCGTAGAGAAACGGGAAATGGCGATTCCGCTTCCCTGTTGAAACAGGCATTCAAACAATGTTTTATGGGGCTGCACATAATCCAACAGCTGTTCCATGTCGTGCACAGACGGTGGCTCTTTGGAAAAAATCGCATCAATTTCCTGATAAACTTGTTCTTCGATTTCATCCAGCAGTTCGTAAATATCTTTATAATGCATATAGAACGTAGAGCGGTTGATGTCTGCCGTTTCGCAGATTTCCCGAACGGTAATCCGATTGAATGGCTTCTGCTGCATGCAGACAATCAAAGCATTCTGCAAGGCATAGCGTGTATAGCGAATCCGGCGGTCATTTGACTTTTTCATAAAATTCTCCTTTTTCATTGGTTTTTCCACTTACGGACAACCAATTTCACAAACGGGAAGTTTCCTTCTTCTTTTTTCAACATAACAAATAAAAATGTCAGTTCTTCAACAAATTCTCTATTTTTGTACTTGTCATCGGGCTTTTTTTCTATTATAATAAAAGCATGAAAAAAATGCAAATCTTGTTCCCAATTTTGTAGAACATCACAAAAAATAAGGAGATCGGAGTGTACTTTTATGGATATTCATCAGTTTTTTCTAGGCAATGCGTTTGATGCCTATACTTTTTTTGGTGCACATGTACAAAAAGACGGCAGCGTTTGCTTCCGCACCCTTGCCCCCAATGCAGAAAAGGTATCGTTGATTTATGAGGGCAACGGCTGGAAAGAAATTCCCATGGAAAAGACTCATCCCGGCGGCGTATATACTTGCATCGTTCCAGATGCCATCCCCGGGATGATGTATAAATACCGCATTTATTCCGAACATTTCGCCGATGTGGAATTTATCGACCACTGCGACCCTTACGGGTTCGGCATGGAACTTCGTCCGGGAACGGCTTCCATCATTCAGCTATCACTTTCAAGATAGCGAATGGCTGAGCCAACGGGGCGGACATCTTGAAAAACCGGTCAATATCTATGAAGTGCATCTTGGCTCCTGGAAAACCAATCCCAACGACCCGAATGGCTGGTATCGCTATGAAGAATTAGCTCCGCTACTGATTGCATATGCTAAGAAAAACGGCTACAACTACATTGAATGTATGCCGCTGAGCGAACATCCGGCAGACTGTTCATGGGGCTATCAGAATACAGGCTTTTACAGCCCGACGGCTCGCTATGGCGATATGGACGGTTTGAAAAAGTTCGTTGACCTCTGCCACCGCAGCGGGATCGGTGTCATCATGGACTTTGTTCCGGTGCATTTCGCTGTAGATGGCTATGGACTGGCACGATATGACGGAACGGCACTCTATGAATACCCAGACGACAACAGCGACAACTATAGCGAATGGGGCAGCTGTAACTTCATTCATGCCCGTGGAGAAGTATGCAGTTTCCTGCAATCCTGTGCAAACTACTGGATTTCGGAATTTCACTTTGATGGAATCCGGATGGATGCAGTCAGCCGGTTGATTTACTGGGGCGGCGACCCAGGACGTGGCGAAAATGAAGCCAGCCTGAACTTCCTAAAACGCATGAATCAGGGTTTGCACCAGCTGCATCCAGATGCAATGCTGATTGCAGAGGATTCCACGGACTTTGACGGTGTTACCCGTCCGGTAGAATTCGGCGGACTGGGCTTCGATTACAAGTGGGATATGGGCTGGATGAATGACACTCTGAACTATTTCCGCAGCAATCCGTTCTTCCGTGGCTCTGGCTACCATCAAATTACATTCTCGATGATGTATTATTATAAGGAACGGTATCTCTTGCCGTTCTCGCACGATGAAACTGTACACGGAAAGGCAACCATCGTGCAGAAAATGTTCGGCGAATACGAACAGAAATTCCCACAGGCACGGGCATTATATCTCTATATGTACACCCATCCGGGCAAAAAGCTGAACTTTATGGGCAACGAACTCGGTCAGCTGCGAGAATGGACGGAAGAACGGGAACAGGATTGGGACATCTTAAAATTCCCGATTCACGACGCATTCTACCACTATATGCATGATTTGAACCAGCTGTATTTACAAGAACCTGCACTGTCTGCATGGGATTATCGGCGGGAGGGCTTCCGCTGGATTGATTGCCATCAGGAAAACCGCTGCATTTATGCCTATGAACGGCGTGCGAATCGGGAACGGCTGCTGATTATCCTGCACTTCTCCGATTTGCAGAACCAGCAATACACAGTAACCGTTCCGGACTGTGCTGCACTCGAACCGCTGCTGCACAGCGACTGGGCTTGTTATCATGGTTCTGTTGAAAAAAATACAGACTTGATTCTGACAACTCCGACAGAAAAGGGCGGTCAGGTTACATTACCGCTTGCACCGTATAGTGCAATGCTGTTCCGTGTTCATACGACTGTGGAAAAATCTGTTTCAGCACCGCCTGTACAAGCAAAAAAGTCGAGAAAGCCTCGGACATCTACGAGAAAAACTTGCAAGACGGCAGAAACTGCACAGTAAATGCACTAAAATTTCTTGGGAAAAGTATGTAGAATGGTTCGGCAGATTCGCTTCGCTGTCTGCCTGTGTCGCCGTTCGCCGGAGTTGCGTTTTCTGAATATGTTACTTTTCTCTTTTAGATTATGGTTTGCTGGAAGTTTTTTGTTTTTAGCATGGCGAACAGCGATTTGCCGCTCTCTCTTAGATTTCAATATGATTCCCTGCAACCTTCGTTAGGGAGGGCAGCTTGCCCTCCCTAACAACCTACCTCGCCGAGCTGAGCCAGCTCGACCGCAGTCGCCTGCGGCGTGCAATTTTGCGATGTTGCTGCATGATTGCTGATATTTTTATGGCACAGAATTCTGCCGTTCTGCAAATGTTGCTTCCTGCCCTGCTGCGTTCTTTGCGTAATACGTCAAAATCGTTACAGCATCCTCTACTGTCAAATCGTCCAGAGTTCCATTCACATCCCCTTGAATCAGCTGCCAATACCGCAAAGAATTTTCCCGTCCAGCGGCTTTCTTTGCGTAAGCTGTCAGCACTAAAACCGCATCTTCCACATCTACCACGCCATCTTCATTGATATCGCCCCATTTTGCATGTGGGTATGCATAATCTGGATAAGTAATCGTTCCTTGTTCTTCCAACAGCCCCATCAATGCAGCCGTAACACGATTCAACAGCCCCTGCTGCATGGTTTTTTCTTTCGACAATTCTAATACGGTAGCGGCTACTTCTGCAATATCTGTTTCATTTGCGGTTTTTGCACAAGCTTCAATCGCTTGCAGCTGTGCAGTATCCAGTTCCTGTTCCTTTGGCAGCATGATTGCATGGATGTTTACATTGTGAAATGCACCCTTTTCTCCCATCAGCTGCGTCGCATCCTGCCATCTTGTACCGCCTTGATCCCAAATATAGCTCTGTCCCGGCTGTGCAGAAAATTGCATCGTATAATTCGTGTTCTCAAAATCTTCCTCAATGGTCAGATAGCCGTTTTGCCAGGTTTGATTCTTCTTGATTTTCATCGACAATACCACAGAAAATCGCTCATTCTTCTGCAAAGAAACCGTTTCCGGCAAGGTAATTTCCTGATAACCAAATCCGCCGGAATGCCCTGTGGTATCCAATAACAGTTCGCCATCGGTCGGGTCAGTTGCTGTTTCTGACAGGCGATAAACCTGAATCTGATATTTTGGATTGTTGCCATTATAACTAGTCTGATAAAAGCCCACACGGGACAGCGTTTCGTCCTCTTCTGCCCGAAAAACATTTGCCACAGAATCAAACGAATACGCAATGCTATACCCTGCACCATCATAATAATAAATATTTCCGCTATCTTCTCGTGGTTCAAAGGTAAAGCTTGCATACTCGCCCAGACTGGTATCTTCATAAGAAATCCAGAAATAGCCATCATCCAGTTTTCCATCGCCCCAGCTGTTTTTTACCAGCCACGCACCGTTATTTTCCGGCTGTTCTTTCGGGTCAAAGTTTTCCTTTGCATAGTTATCGTCCCAGCCCACCAGTAAAACCGCATGGTTCGCACTGTAATAACTGGAATCGCTCTGATAATACGCATATGTCGTTCCGTTGTCATAATAATTTGCACCATCGCTATGAAACGCAACATATATGCCGCCGTTCTGCATCATGCGTTTTTTAATGGCTCGCCGTTCGCTGTTTGTTTGAACGCTCAATGTCAACTCTGAGCCAGTCATTCGATAAGCAGCCTGCTTCCGCTGATATTCCGAATGAAATCCTGAACAGCCCTGATAGGGCAAATAGGCTTCTTCCTGAACGCCAACAGTACTGAGAAAAAACGATGCGTGCAGAGCATTTCCGCCAGATGCTCCCTTTTTTGTCTGAATGATGGCATCACCATAAGTTGGGCTGAGTGGCTGCGGGGCGGGCGTATAGAGAAAATAGCCAACCTGCTCTTCCGACAAGTCCATATCATTGATATTATCCAAATCGGTTTCATAGTATTTCAGCAGATGGCTTTCTGCTGCTCCCAGCGTTGCAAATGCCCAACACATACCATCAGAACCCTGGTCTTTTACAGAAGTGATAATGCCTTGATCCCGTAAATCATAGGATTCTGGCACAGTATCCGTTTCCGCTGCACTGCCATACAGTGACTGTTCGCAATCGCTGTTTTCAAAAGATGCAGCCGCTCCTTGTAAGGGCAAATACCCATCCTCAGAATCGGCATTCGCAAATTCAGAAACACAGTCCGCCTGCACGGTCTTTCGAGGTGACGTTTCCGCAGATGCTGCCACCGTAGAAATCGGCATGGAAACTACAAACAAACAGACCGCATTGCAAAATGCAAAAATACCTTTATATGGAAATTTCATAAAATAATCCTTTCTATTCTCCTACAATTGCCCCAAAATCGAGGCACTTTTCTTTTGTATTTTGTCTATTGTACCATAGTTTCAGCGTATTCGTCAATATCCTTTTCACAAGAACCCCAAAAAGCATACCAAAAACAAAAGACCGCTGGCATTTCTGCCAACGGTCTTTCTGCTGTCTATTTTCCTAGTTGTCGCTCAAAGCTGTCTGATTCCGGAATTTCTCCAGTCAGTCGGTTTACACCTTCTGATTCTTCTTACGCTTCGGCTTGCTTGCTGCTGCAAACAGGAATGCTGCACCGCCAGTGATGACAATCGGAAGCATCCGGTCATCTGCTGTCTTCGGTGTGGTCTTCGTGCTGCTGCTACTGCTGCCGCTGGAAGAAGTCTTGCTGGTAGTCTTCTTCGAGGTCGAAGAGGACGAAGAATTGTTCTTGGTGGTTGTGGTGGTCGTTGTTGTTGTGGTCGTTGTTGTTTTGTCATCAGTAGTCGTTGTTGTGGTAGAAGTTGTGGTCTTTGTTTCCTGTCCACCGTGTACATCACTTGTACCAGTAGAGGTTGTTGTGGTCGTTGCTTCTGTTACGGTTGTAACAGTTGTTTCTTCCGGTTGTGTTTCGGTAACTTCTTCCGTTGTTGTGGTGGTTGTGGTTGTCTGATAGTTGATGATTGGATCACCGTTGTTGACTTCAAAGGTAATATCTGCAATGGTTTGGTCTTCCGGATAAATGACTTCTACCGGATAAATGGTATCCGACAATACATAGCCATCTGCGGTTGCCAGTTCCTTTACATAATAGTTACCAGCCGGCAGAGCATCTTCAAACAAGATTGTGCCGTCTTCCTGTGCATTTGCAATACCGATGCAGCTGTCACTCGGAACAACTGTACCATCCAGGAGCGGAATGTCCTGAGCGGTATACAAGCCAAACTTTACCATGGTAATGTCACCTGCATTGCCTTCCAACTGCTTGGAGAGGTGAATCTGGCAACGAATGATATCGTTTGTGATTTCCAAGTTTGCAGTGTCGCCTTCATTGGTGGTGAAGTCGATTGCGTACGGTTCTGTGTTCATCACATAGCCGCTGACCGTCTGCATTTCCTGTACGGTGTAATAATCGCCATTCAGGATGCTGCTTTCTGCATAGCCGTTTTCGTCTGTAATTACGGTTTCTACCAGATTTCCATCTGCATCATAGATGCCGAAGGTTACGCCAGCCATATCGTGCGGGTCATACTGAATCGTATAGATGCCGTCTTCGGACTGTGTTGCAGATGCAGCAGCCGGAGCAATCTTATGAATGGTAATCGTCCGTTCCGGAATGGTGGTTTCGGTTGTGGTTTCTTCCATGGTTACTTCTTCGGTGGTCGTTTCTTCTTCGGTCGTGGTTACTTCCTCGGTAGTCGTCACTTCTTCGGTCGTGGTTACTTCCTCGGTAGTCGTCACTTCTTCGGTCGTGGTCACTTCTTCAGTGGTCGTAGTTGTTTCTTCGGTTGTTGTTGTGATTGCTACAGTCGTTGTGGTTGTAACAGTGGTTGTAGTCGGTTGTGTCGTTGTAGTAGTTGTTGCTTTGGTGGTGGTGGTTGTCGTGGTTGTAGTCGGTTTTGTTGTTGTGGTAGTAGTTTCTGTGGTGGTGGTTGTTGTTTCTGTGGTTGTTGTTGTAGTGGTTTCGGTTGTTGTCTTTGCAACGTCTACCATAACAATCTGGTCAACTGCTGTATATACGGTTTCGGTGATGTTTCCAGCCTCATCCTTCTGGTAAGTTACCAGATTCAGAACGCCGTTTTCATCAAACAGGAAGTCAATGGATTCTGCCAGTTCATAGCCATCCGGAGCCTGTTTTTCCTGCAAAGTATAAACCGTACCAACCTGCAAGCCCGTAATCGTATGCGACTTGCCTTCTTCGGATACCCAAGAATCCAGCGTATAAGTCTTGCCATCCTTTGCGGTGTAAGTAACCGTCAGATGTGCTCCAGCGATTTCCTTGCCGCTGATGTCCTGCTTGCTGATTTCTGCCTGGGTCTTTTCATCCTGCATAACAACTTCATCCACAGAACCATCTTCGCTGACAGTAAAGGGCACATCTTCTGCGGTCAGATAGCCATCCGGAGCGGTGATTTCTACCAGCCGGTAAGTTGCACCAGCGGTCAAAACGCCTTCCAGATAATGCGGCTGATCGGTGGATGTCCAGCTTTCAATCAGCTGACCATCTGCATCATACAAGGAGAGCTGTGCACCTGGCAATTCTTCGCCAGTTGTCAAATCCTGCTTGCTGATGGATACCTTTGTGGTGTCATCCTGCATGGTTACAGTTTGCAGCTTGCCGTCTGTACCAACGGTAAAGGCAACATCTTCTGCATATGCATAACCATTCGGAGCACCAACTTCATGCAGCGTATAGGTTTCGCCTGCGGTCAATTTTGCTTCGATGTAGTGTACATCTGTGCCAGATACCCATTCTTCTACCACATCGCCATTCTGATCCAGAATCTGGAGCGTTGCACCTGGGATTTCCTGAGAGCCAGTCAAATCCTGCTTGCTGATGGCAACCTTTGTGGTATCATCCTTCATTGTAATCACGCCGCCTGCATCGTTGCCATTTACGGTAACCTTGCCTGCTTCATCTACAACAAATTCAATGGATTCTGCAACAGTATAGCCGTCCGGAGCGGTTTCTTCTGTCAGTGTGTATGTGCCAGCATCCAGCTGAACCAGCTTCGGTGTGCTGCCAGATACCCATTCTGCAACGGTCTTACCAGTTGCATCGGTAATCTTGAGGCTTGCACCTTCGAGTTCTTCCGTGCCGTTGATTGCCTGCTTGCTGATGGCGATTTCGCCCTCGGCTGCGTCACGCATTACAACTTCTGTCAGACTGCCGTCCTTATTTACAGTGAATGTCACTGCTTCTGCAACCTGATAGCCCTTTGGAGCGGTCACTTCTACCAGTTTATACTTGCCGCCAGCAATCAGCTTGCCATTGATGACATGTGCTTCTGTGCCGGATGTCCAAGCATCCACTTCGGTTTCTGTGGTTTCGCCCAGTGCATTTTCAGTTACTTCATACAGTTTCAGTTCTGCCCCTTCCAGTTCATCCGAACCAGTCAAGGTCTTTTTGCTGATGGATACCTTGGTCACATCGTCCTTCATGACAACCTGACCGTTGACTTCTTCGCCGTTTACGGTAATCTTACCGCTCTTTTCTACGGTGAAGGAGATTTCTTCCGCATAGCCATAGCCATCCGGTGCATTGGTTTCCTTCAAGATGTAGGTTTCCCCTGCGGTCAGCTTTTCCTGTACAGTATGCGGCTGATCGGTGGAGATCCATTCCTCTACAACCTTGCCATTCTTGTCCAGAATCTGGAGGGTTGCTCCCGGAACTTCTTCGCTGCCCGTTACAGACTGCTTGCTGATGGTTACCTTGGTCACATCATCCTTCATGACAACCTGACCGTCAACATCCTTGCCGTTGACAGTAACCTTGCCGGTCTTGTCAATCGTAAAGGTGATGTCTTCTGCATACGCATAACCATCCGGTGCGTTTTCTTCGTGCAGAGTATAGGTTGTATCAGCGTTCAGAACACCCTTCAGAACATAAGCGTTCTTCGTGGAAATCCACTGTGCAACCTGTTCGCCGTTTTCATCCAGAATCTGGAGGGTTGCCCCTTCTACTTCTGTCGTTCCGGTGATATCCTGCTTGCTGATGGAAACTTCTGTTGCCGTATCCTTCATGACAACCGTTGTGACTTCGCCCTTTTCATCCACAGTGAATTTGACATCTTCGGCATAAGTATAGCCATCCGGTGCACCTTCTTCGTGGAGCGTATAAGTCTTGCCGGCAACCAACTTTTCGTTGATTTCGTGCGGCTTGTCGGTGGAAGTCCATTCTTCGATGACCTTACCAGTTTCATCCTTGACCTGAAGCTTTGCTCCCGGAATTTCCTTGTCGCCAGTAATGTCCTGCTTGCTGATGGATACCTTGGTGGTATTATCTTTCATCACGATAATGCCGCCAGCATCTACATCTTCGCCATTTTCGTTCTTTACTGTCACCTTGCCGTTTTTGTCAACGGTAAAGGTCATGGATTCTGCCAATACATAGCCGTCCGGAGCGGTTTCTTCTGTCAAAGTGTAAGTGCCAGCATCCAGCTGAACCAGCTTCGGTGTCTTACCGGATACCCACGATGCAACAGTCTTGTCAGTTGCATCAGTAATCTTGAGTTTTGCACCTTCGAGTTCTTCCGTGCCGTTGACGGACTGCTTGCTGATGGCGATTTCGCCCTCGGCTGCGTCACGCATTACAACTTCTGTCAGACTGCCGTCCTTATTTACAGTGAATGTCACTGCTTCTGCAACCTGATAGCCCTTTGGAGCGGTCACTTCTACCAGTTTATACTTGCCGCCAGCAATCAGCTTGCCATTGATGACATGTGCTTCTGTGCCGGATGTCCAAGCATCCACTTCGGTTTCTACTGTTTCGCCCTGTTCGTTTTCGGTTACATAGTACAGTTTCAGTTCTGCACCAGCCAGTTCATCCGAACCAGTCAGTGTCTTTTTGCTGATAGATACCTTTGTGACATCGTCCTTCATAGTAACTTCCGTTACCTTGCCGGTTTCGTCTACGGTAAACTTCACATCTTCGGAATATGCATAACCATTCGGAGCATTTTCTTCATGGAGGGTGTATTCCTTACCTGCGGTCAGCTTGCCATTGATTTCATGCGGCTTGTCTGTCGATGTCCATTTTTCTACGACATCCCCGTTTTCATCCTTAATCTGGAGGGTTGCTCCTGGGATTTCGTTGTCGCCAGTGATGTCCTTCTTGCTGATGGATACCTTGGTTACATCGTCCTTCATGACAATGACACCATTTTCATCCACATTTGCTGCATCCACTGTGATCGTTCCATCTTCTCCAACAGTAAAGGTAATGCTGTCTGCATATACATAGCCATTCGGAGCAGCGGTTTCTTCCAGTGAATAAGTTTCACCAATGGTAAACTTGTCACCAGCAATGGTGTGGTCTGTTCCATCAGAAGTCCAGCTGTCTATGAGTTTGCCCTCTGCATCCTTAACGGTGAGTGCAGCACCCTTAACAGCAGTTTTACCTGTGATGTCCTTCTTTGCAATGACAACATCCTGTACCGTTACAGTCGTTGTGATTGTCGTTGTAGTGGTTGCCCCTGTTTCCGTAGAAGTCGTTTCTGCGGTTGTAGTGGTTTCTTCTGTTGTAGTTGCTTCTGTTGTAGTGGTTTCCTCGGTTGTAGTTGCTTCTGTTGTAGTAGTTTTCTCGGTTGTAGTTGCTTCTGTTGTAGTGGTTTCCTCGGTTGTAGTTGCTTCTGTTGTGGTAGTTTTCTCGGTTGTAGTTGCTTCTGTTGTAGTAGTTTTCTCGGTTGTAGTTGCTTCTGTT
>OGEU01003107.1_pt1 | contig 11017 bp, 8 predicted proteins | sample 1570651 | NCBI WGS metagenome assembly OGEU01 (sample SAMEA2582129, study PRJEB24529) | metagenome | biome: Human gut stool | place: China | collected 2011
CGCAGCCGCCGGAGCGGTGCTTAAGCCGTAAGGCGGGAATTGTGCGGTGTTGCCATAATTTTGTAAGGCTCAGAACAGGTTGCGGGCGCGCAGGCGGCGGTCCAGATGGCCTTTGCTGCGCAGCCAGGTGCTGGGGGCAAACAATACCAGCATGGGGAAGATCTCCAAACGGCCCACCAGCATATCAAAGCTGAGCACCAGCTTGATCAGCGGCGAAAAATCCGCAAAGCTGACCATAGGGCCGACCAATTCCAGACCGGGGCCGATGTTGTTCAGGCAGGATGCCACCGCGGTAAAAGTAGTAACCAGGTCAAACTGGTTGATGGCCACCACCATGGTGGACAGCACAAAAATGATCAGGTAGAGGTTCATGTAGGTGCGCACGCCAAACACCGTTTTATCGTCCAGGGGCTTGCCCTCAAACCGGACGGTAGTGACAGCATGGGGGTGCAGCACCCGCATTAAATCCTGCTTGGCAGTTTTGCACATAATAATGATACGGCTGATTTTGATGCCGCCGCCGGTGGAACCCGCACAGGCACCAAAGAACATGAGCAGCACCAGCACCGCCTTGGAGAAGGTGGGCCACATGTTAAAATCTGTTGTGGCATAACCTGTGGTGGTAATGATGGAAGCCACCTGGAAGAAAGAATAGCGCAGGGACTGCCACACATTGCCATACAAGTGGAAGATATTTCCCGCAACGGCCAGGGTGGAAGCTGCAATCACGCCAAGGTAGACCCGCATTTCCTCGCAGGCAAACGCTTCCTTAAAATGGCGGATGAGCAGGAAGAAATACACATTGAAGTTGATGCCGAACAGCACCATAAAGACCGCGGTGATCATTTCCACCGCCGGGCTGCCGTAAGCACCAATGCTGGCCGCACGGTTGCTGAAACCGCCGGTGCCCGCCGCGCCAAAGGCGGTGATCAGGGCATCGTACCAGGGCAGACCGACCAGGCGCAGCAAAATTGTCTGCACCACGGTAAGCACCAGGTACATGGCATACAGGATTTTGGCAGTATCGCGGATCTTGCTGGAGATTTTGCCCACCGAAGGCCCCGGCGATTCGGCGCGCATCAGGTGCATGGCGCGGCCATCGCTGACCGGCAGAACCGCCATGGTAAACACCAGTACGCCCATGCCGCCTACCCAGTGGGTAAAGCTGCGCCAGAACAGCATACTGTAACTCATGGCTTCCACATCGCGCAGGATGCTGGAGCCGGTGGTGGTAAAGCCGGAGACCGTTTCAAAAAAGGCGTCGATATAGTTGGGGATGTCCCCGGAGAGCACAAAGGGCAGCGCGCCGAAGGCGGACATCAGCAGCCACACCAGCGCCACGGCGGCAAAGCCGTCCTTGGCATAGAGTGCGGTGCGTTCCGGCTTCCGCAGGCTCAGTGCTCCGCCGATGGCCGCCAAAACCAGCATGGTGGCCAGCCACGGCATCAGGGGTTCCCCGTACAGCAGTGCCGTCAGCAGTGGAAGGGCCAGCAGTCCCGCCTCCACCATCAAGATCCGCCCCAGCAAAAAGCCGATCATTCGTGTGTTCATAGCCTACCCTCTTATCCTTGCCGCAGAATATCCCGCAGCTCCTGCAAGGCCGTGTCCTGGGTGACCACGATCACATCGTCCCCGGCCCGAATGGTATCGTTACCGCCGGGAATGACGATCTCGCCGTCCCGCCGGACGATGCCCGCGATCAGGACACCGCTCCGCAGCTTCAGCTCCCGCAGCGGCACGTTCACCAGATCGGGGTCCCGGTCCACATGGAATTCCAAGGCCTCCACCGCGCCCTCCACCAATCGGTGGAGGGTCTTGATCTGAGAACCGGCGGCGCCCTCCATGGCCCGGACATACTGCACGATCAGCTCCGTGGTCACGTCCCGGGCAGAAACCACGCTGTCAATGATCCCTTCACTGCTGACCAGATCCATCAGGGACCGGCGGTTGATCTTCGCCACCACCTTGCACTGCTCCGTCTGCCGTGAGGCACACATGGCCATGAGAATATTGGCTTCGTCAAGCCCCGTCAGGGCTACAAAGGCGTCTGTATGGTCGATGCCCTCTTCCGCCAGCAGCTCGCTGTCGGTGCCGTCTCCCATAATGACCAGCGCCCGGGGCAGCTGCTCGCTCATCTGGGCACAGCGGGCCTCGTTCTGGTCGACAATCTTCACGCTCATGCCCATGTGCATCAGCTCGTCCGCCAGATAGTAGCACATTTTGCTGGCACCCACGATCATAACCGTGGACGCCTTCTTTCTGAAAACACCCAGATACTGGAAAAACGCGGACAGGTGGTCCGGCGCGGCGGTGACATAGATCTTGTCTCCGGTCTTCAGTTCAAAATCACCGGAGGGAATGGTAGTCTGTCCCTTCCGGGACACGGCGCAGATCAGAACTCTGGCCCGGGCGTTCCGATAAATGTCCAGCAGCCGCACGCCGTCCAGAGCAGACCCCTCCGGCAGGCGGTATTCCACCAGCTCTAAGCGGCCCTTGGAGAAGGATTCCAGCTTCATGGCCGCCGGGAACCGCAGCACACGGGCGATCTCGTGGGCCGCTGCCTTCTCCGGGTTGATGGACATGGTGAGGCCCAGCTCGCCCCGCATGAAGCGGAGCTGCGTCTCGTACTCCGGGTTGCGGATGCGGGCGATGGTGTGGGCCACGCCCAGCTTTTTCGCCACCAGACAGGCCAGAATATTGATCTCGTCGCTGGAGGTGGTAGCGATCAGCAGATCCGCCTTGCCTACCTCCGCCTCCTTCTGGACCTCATAGCTGGCTCCGTTGCCGCAAACGCCCATAACGTCATAGACATTGATGATATTTTCTATGAGCTTGGGTTCCTGGTCGATGACCGTAACCCGGTGCTCCCGGATAAGCTGGGCGGTCAGGCTGGTGCCTACCTTACCCGCGCCCACAACAATGATCCGCATAGTGCTCCTTTCCGGCGCATTGCGCCGTCCCTATGGTCCTGTGTATGATCCTATCGCGGCAGCGCCGCCAAAACAAGCCATTTGAAAAAACCTTAACAGAAAAGTTCTGCCGGGATCCGGATATCCTGACGCGGTACCTTCTCCCATGCGAAGTCCGCCAGCAGCTCCGCCGCCGTTTTCGGCGCGGCAGAGGGGTTGAACCCTGCTAAAAACGCCAACCGTCCCAAAATTTCCTCCGGGGGCAGCCTGTCCTGCAAGCTGTCCAGTCCCACGGCGCCGTCCCGCTTGGAAAGGCGGCGGCCCTCTGCCGTCAGCAGCAGAGGGAAATGGTAAAAAACCGGCGGCGTCAGGCCCAACAGATGATAGAGATACAGCTGGCGGGGGGTAGAGTCCAGCAGGTCAGCGCCCCGCACCACCTCCGTCACGCCCATGGCGGCATCATCCACCACCACAGCCAACTGGTAGGCGAACATCCCGTCGGACCGCCGCAGCAGAAAATCCCCGCAGTCTGCCGCCAGATTTCCCTCGTATCGGCCCATGTGGCCGTCTGTAAAGCCCCAACGCTCCTCCGGCGTTATCAGCCGGAGGGCCGGGGCGCGATTTCTGCTTTTTTCCGCGATCTCCGCCGCGGTGAGACGGCGGCAGGTCCCGGCATAGACCACCTGCCCGTCCTCCCGGTGAGGAGCGGAGGCAGCGTGAATCTCCGCCCGGGTACAGAAGCAGGGATAAACAAGGCCCTTTTCCCGCAGCGTTTCCAGTGCCGCTTGGTAGATCTCCGTCCGCTGGCTCTGGTAATAGGGGCCGGTGCCGTTGTCCCTTCCGGGGCCGATGTCCCAATCCAGCCCCAGCCATTGGAGATCCCGCTCCATCTGCTCGCTGTACCTCCGGGGACAGCGGGCGGTATCCAGATCCTCCACCCGAAGCAGGACCCGGCCGTCCTTTTGTCTGGCGGAGAGCCACACCAGCAGGGCGCACAGAAGATTTCCCAGATGCAGCCGCCCGCTGGGGGACGGCGCGAAACGCCCAACGCTCTCCATGGCCCCTCCTTTCGGGTAAACAATCCCAGTTTAAAATTATGGTGCCATTATACTCCATTCCTTCTGTCAAGGCAAGTATTCCCCGGAAACACCGACACAACTGCCGGTAAAAACGAAATTTCCAGTTGATAATTCAGAAAAAATATCGTATAATAGATTCCGCAATTCATCCTCCGCTTGCAGACGCGGAGCCGGTCTCGCGCAATGGAGCCCCGTGAACCATGTCAGGCGGGGAACCGAGCAGCATTAAGCGGGATGTTCCATGTGCCGCGAGGACGCCGGTTCCGTGTCTGCAAACGGAGGATGTTTTCATACGCTCAGGGCACCCTTTGGAGCTGCCCGCGTGCCCTTCCTTCCCGCGGATTCGATTTTTCAGGAGGTGTGTTCCATGTATCAGGCGCTGTACCGCAAATGGCGGCCCAAGGTGTTTTCCGACGTCATCGGTCAGGAGCACATCACCGAGACCTTGAAAAAGCAGGTGGCAGAGGGCCGTACCTCCCATGCCTATCTGTTCACCGGCACAAGAGGTACCGGCAAGACCACCTGCGCCAAAATTCTGGCCAAGGCCGTCAACTGTGAGCACCCTGTAAACGGCGACCCCTGCTGTCAGTGTCCCAGCTGCCTGGGGCTGGAAAGCGGCAGCTTTCTGGATGTTCTGGAGCTGGACGCCGCCTCCAATAACGGCGTGGACCAGGTCCGGGCCCTGCGGGATGAGGCCATCTACGCCCCGGCCAACGTAAAAAAGCGGGTCTACATCGTGGACGAGGTCCACATGCTGTCCACGGCGGCCTTCAACGCACTGCTGAAAATTTTAGAGGAGCCCCCCGCCCACCTCATGTTCATTCTGGCCACCACGGAGCTGCACAAGGTGCCCGCCACCATTCTCTCCCGGTGCCAGCGCTACTCTTTTAAACGCATTCTCCCCAAGGACATCGCCCAGCGGCTGTCCTATGTGGCCGGTCAGGAGCACATTGACCTGACGGCGGACGGTGCCGAGCTGCTGAGCCGTCTGGCAGACGGCGCTCTGCGGGACGGCCTGAGCCTTCTGGATCAGTGTGCCGCCGCAGGCGGCACAGTGGACAGCCGAGCGGTGCTGGAGGTGTTGGGTCTGGCAGGCAATCTGCAAACTGCCCAGCTTATGCGGCACATTCTGGACCGGAATGCCCAGGCAGCGCTGCTGCTGCTGAACGAGCTTTACGCTGGGGGCAAGGATGTAGGCGCTGTATTGGGTGAGCTTTCCACCCTGACCCGGGATCTGCTGCTGCGAAAAACCGCCCCGGAGGGCGGTGCAGCGCTGCTGTCCGGCGGATTTGACAGCGCTACGCTGGACCAACTGGGCAAGGATGTTCCCTCCAACCGTTTTCTCTATCTGGCCTCCACCTTGCAAAAGGCCGCGGCTGATCTTTATTACAGCGCCGACCGCCGCACCGATGCGGAGCTTTGTCTCCTGCGGCTGTGTGACGAAAGTCTCTGCGGCGATCTCACCGCCTTGGAAAACCGGATCACCCGGTTGGAGGACGCAGCGGCCCGCGGCGCTGCGATCTCCGCCGCCGTGAACCAAAGCGTCTCTGCCGCAAAGGCGATCGGGGCAGCACCGGTGTCTCAGGCCCCTGCAAAGCCCGCGTCCAAACCTGTGGAACCACCGCCTGCGGAGGCCCCGCCCCCTTGGGACGAGCCGCCGCTGCCGGAGGAGCCGCCCATGCGGGAGGAACCCGGTGAACGGGTCTTTGACATTCCCGAGGACGCCATTCCTGTCCGGCCCGCACAGCCCAAGGCCGTCCCGGCCAAGCCGGCAGCCTCCATTCCTTCAGCACCGAAGCCCCAGACGGCCATTCACAGCGCTGCGCCCGTCAGCGGTGACTGGTGGAAGGCTCTGTCCGAAAACTGCAAGGGCCAGATCCCTCCCATGTACCGGGCGTTTCTGGATTTGTGCGGCGGCACGCTGGAGGGCGACCAGATCACGGTCTACGCCCCGGATGAAATCACGCTGAGCCGGTTGGACAACGATCGGGTGCGGGGTGTTTTGTCCGCCGAGGCGGAAAAGGTCTCCGGCCAGCCGGTGCGGCTGCTGCTCCGGGAGGGAGAGCCGCCAAAGCCGTCCCCGGAGGAAAATCTGAAGCAGCTGCTGCAATTCGGCAGTCAGTTTGACAATATTGAAATCAAATAAAAGGAGAAATTTACTATGGGTTACAGTGCACGCCGTGGTTTTACCAACGGCAAAATTTCCGGAGCCGCCCGTCAGGCGGAGCTTCAGCAGAAGATCGCCGCTATGCAGGAGAAAATGACTGAGGCACAGGACGCCGTTGAGGCGCAGGAGTTCACCGCCAGCGTAGGCGGCGGTGTTGTGGAGGCCAAGGTCAACGGCAAGAAGGAGGTCCTCTCCGTCACCATCAAGCCGGAGGCCGTGGACCCCGAGGATGTGGAGATGCTGCAGGATCTGGTGGTCTCCGCCGTCAATGAGGCGCTGCGTCAGGCCAATGACGCCATGGAGAATAGCATGAACGGCGTCACCGGCGGTCTGGACCTCAGCAGCTTCGGCCTGTAAGGGAGATCACAAAAGAGCGGAGCGAATGCTCCGCTCTTTTTGGAATACGCCCATTTAAAACCCCAAAAGGAGGACCCATGAAAAAACGAATCTTGGCAGCAGCCTTATGTCTGACTCTTCTGTCCGGCTGCGGTGCCCGCCCTCCGCTGGATCTGCCGGATGCAGAGTCAGACCGGGCCGTGATCGCTTACGTTCCGCTGGATGACCGGCCTGACAACGTGGGCCGGGTGGAATATCTGGCGGAAAGTCTGGGCTATGTCCTGAATATGCCGGAGGAATGGATGTTCAAAACACTGCTGGATGGGCAGATGGAGGACTATTACGCCGAAAACGGTCTGGAAACACAATCCTGGACCGGGCAAAGCGGCTATCCCGGCCTCCTGTACGATTGGGTGCTGGAACAGGAGGCATCAGGCTGTGACCGCTACCTTCTTTCCGTGGACCAGATGCTCTATGGTGGACTGGTGGCCTCCCGTCTGGCGGAAACCACCACAGAGCGTGACGGCGAGCCCTGGCCTCTGACAGATTTGCTGGAAAGCCTGCTGTCCGCTTTGGCGGAGGACCCCAACAACGAGGTCTGGCTGCTGGACAGCGTTATGCGGCTGGCCCCCACCGTGGGCTACGCCGGCGGCACGCTGGAATACTACAACGCCATGCGGACCATCGGCGCGGCACCCCGGAAAACCCTCACTGGGGACGAATTGACGCTGGAAAATATTCGCGCCACCTACGATACGGACGCCGACGGCCACGATCTGCTGCGCTTTGAGGACAGCGTGATGCACGATGCCGCCCTCCGCTACACGGAGCACCGGATCAACAAGCTGACCCTCAGCGGAGAACTGTTGGAAACCGTCAGCCGGATCGGCGGCGACCGGTTCCATGTGCTCATTGGCATTGACGATTCCTCCTCCGAGGACTGCATTCAAAAAAATGAGATCGCCTATTTGCAGGCTCGTCTGCGGGCAGGCGATGTTATCCTTTCCGGTGTAGATGATCTGGCCTTTAAGGCCGTGGCCAAGCTGTATCTCAGCGAGATTGGCTGGAACGGCGCACAGATTAATGTGCAATATTTCGGCGGTACAGAGGATCGGCCCGCCTGCGACTATGATTACAAGCCCCTAACAGAGATCGTGGCGGAGCATCTGGGCTACTTTGACCTGACGGTGGAGGACACCCCAGCGGATCTCTATGTGCTGGTGTTGACCCAGCCGGAGGACGCAGCCCAGAAGCAGCAGTACATCCAGGAGTTGACCGCCGTGCTGAATGAACGTCTGAAGGCCGATCTGCCAGTGATCCTCATCGATGCAAGCAACGGTCAGTACGGCACTGCCTTCCATGACGCCCTGACGAAAAAAGCGGAGCTGGGCAAGCTGTTGAGCTACGCCGGTTTTTTGGATATGGCCATCGTCACCGGCACGGCCCTGAGTCACGGTGTAGCCCGCTATGCCCATCTCATTCAGGGCCGGACCTCGCAGGCGGAGGAGGTTGCCTTCTGCAAGACCCTTGCCGACAGCATTTTGAAGGATTTCTGCTATAAAAACGTGGTACGGGAGGATATTTTGTCCTATGTGCGGAATGATCTTGGCGGTGACGCCAACAACTTCTGCCTGCCGGAGCTGGACCGTCCCGCCATTGTTGACCGCCTGACAACGGAGATGGACAAGGCCACCGCCCCGGTGCTGAAAAATTTAGAGCGCAGCAGCTTGCTCATCGGCCTGAAGCCCCATGTGGATACCGTCACAGCCCATTGGGGAAAGGTCGGTCTTTCCAATTACCACTTCCCGTGGAACCGGGCCTTTGAGATCGACATGGATATTTCCGTGGACCCGCTGACCCGGTAAACCGCACCGCCAACCACAGATAGAAAAAAGCCAGCCCGTCCGGAACATTCCGGGCGGGCTGGTTGTATTCGATCGATCAATAAAATTCCTTCATGTAGGCCAGAACGTCCTCCCGGGTGCCCTTAAAGGGGCCGGGGGTCTCCATTTTCAGGGAGACGAGGGCGGTGCAGAAGTTCAGCGCTTCCTCCACGCTGCCCCGCTGACGCTCGGCGATATATCCGGCAAAGGTGGTATCGCCCCGACCGGTACGGCCGGAGAGGTTCCGGGCCTTGATGGGGCAGGTGTAGACCTTCTCGCCGTCATAAGCCAGCACCTCGGTGTTGTGGGTGATGACCACTTCCTTGGCGCCCCAGTCATGGAGCATTTTCGCAGCCTCTACGCGGTCCGTCAGGCCGGTGAGGACCTCCGCCTCGGCGGCGTCGGTCTTGAAGTAATCCATCAGGGGCAGCAGTTCCTTCTTCTCCGCCCAGTCATGGAAGGCCATGGACTTATCCGGCTCCACATGGCGCAGCATGCACTGCACGTCCAGACCCACCTTGCCGTGCTTGGCGGCCTCCGTCAGCAGAGCGCCGTCAAAATCGCCGTAGACCAGACCGGCAAAGTGATAGACCTTGGTCTTCACCTGGGGCAGTTCCTCAAAACGGAAGGGGTCGCACACGCCCATAGAGGTGCAGGCCCGCTTTTCCTTGTCGGCGGTGAAGTACTGGTTGCGGATGGAGCAAGTGGCCTTGGACGCAGCCCAGTAGAGGTCTGCGTTGACTCCGGCGAAGCGCTCCTTCACATCGGCGTCCGCCGCGTTGGACTTGCAGAAGATGGCGGTCTTTGCGCCGCTGCCGGCGGCAGCAAAGCCGGAAGCCACAACAGCGCCGCCCACCTCTTTGCGCTCGTTGCCCAAATAATCGATGTTGTGGTCCAGAGAGACAGGCCCCACTACCATGATATCGTATTCTTTCATATTCCGCTCCTCATCAGTTAAAATAACAAAAACAGGCTATTCAGCGGCAAGCTCCGCTGCAGGATCAGTATAACACGGTTCCGAAGGGATCACAATTCCTGAACGGTGATAACGCCTTCGATCTGAGATACATGGGTCAGCAGCTCATCCACGGAAATGCCCTTGCTGAAACGCAGGGAGAAGATCGCGCAGGCGTTGTGGCTCTCGCTGTCGGAGTTGCGGGTGATCTCCATATCCTGAAGGGAGACCTTATTTTCCCGCAGGAAACGCAGGACTTCTTCCAGGCAAGGCTTTCCGGTGTACTCCATGTAGAGATTGATCTCCGGCACATGGTCCAGGATCCGGTATTCCAGTCGGGAGAGGAAGGATTCTGCCACTAACACAAGAACCGTTGTCAGCAGAGCGCCTTCATAGAAGCCGCCGCCCAGTGCCAGGCCGATAATGGCGGAGGCCCAGAGGCCCGCCGCAGTGGTAAGGCCCTTGACCCGATGCTGCCGGGTGACAACGATGGTACCGGCGCCGATGAAGCCGATACCTGCCACCACCTGCGCGCCCAGACGGGCCATATCCGTGTAGTAATGCAGATTAAGATAGAGGAATTGGCTGGTAAGTGTGGTGATCGCCGCACCCAGGCAAATAAGAATGTGGGTGCGGAAGCCGGCAGGGCGGCGCTTGTAAGCCCGCTCGATGCCGATGAGACCGCCGCAGAGGACAGCCAGCAGCATTCGTGTGGTGACGGAGGCAAGCGTCACGTCACGCAGTCCATCAAAAATAGGCAGCATCAGATCTTCTCCCTCCTTTAAAATTCTTCCACAGTGTAAACGCAGTCCAGTTCGGATATGGAGACCAGCACATCGGAATGGCTATGGCGTTTGGCCAGTCGCAGGGAAAAGACCGCGCTGGGATTGCTGGAGCCCGAACCCCTGCCGTGGTCAACCTCCACATCCAGAACCTGTGCGTTCTGCTCTTTGATGCGTCCGATTACATCACCAATGTGGTCCAGCGATTCAAACTCCACATAGATGTTCAAAAACGGGGCATGTTCCACCATCATGTTTTCCACGATGGGGAGATAGCGCATGGAAAGGAAGATCAGCACCGTTCCCAGGAAAACACATTCATAGAAACCGGCACCGATGGCCAGGCCCATACAGGCGGAGGCCCAGAGGCCCGCCGCGGTGGTAAGGCCCTTGACCTCCCGCCGGCCGGTGACAAGGATCGTACCGGCACCCAGGAAGCCGACGCCGTTGATGACCTGTGCGCCAAAACGGGAGACATCCGTCCGGAGTCCGATTTCAGATGCAATAGACGCCCACTTGGTGGTGACCATGATGTATTCGTATTGACTGAGCAGCAGTGTCAGGGTCGCTCCCATACACACCAGCATATAGGTCCGGCACCCGGCAGGACGGCGCTTGCGTCCCCGCTCCAATCCCAGCGAGAAGCCGATGACCGCAGAGAGCAGCAGCCGCAGAGCAACAGACACAAAATTCAGTTCACGAAAGTAATCCATCATAGTCTCATGAAACCAACAGGTCCGCTCGCCCCAGACAACACCTGAGGCGAGCGGATGCGCTGTATGATCCTTTCAAGTAATTCACAGCGTGTCGAAAAAGTTTTTTCGCCCCGCTGGGCAAGTTTTCAGAATTTTATAAAAGTTCTGAAAACTAAGGATTTCAATGGCGCAGGACACCCTTCTTGGGTTT
>OGEU01003110.1_pt1 | contig 11014 bp, 8 predicted proteins | sample 1570651 | NCBI WGS metagenome assembly OGEU01 (sample SAMEA2582129, study PRJEB24529) | metagenome | biome: Human gut stool | place: China | collected 2011
GGTGATAACGGTGAATCCATTGCAAAGACATATGATGATATCGCAATGGCAGATTTCATGTTTGACTATTCAAGTGAAGGTAACGTTATCGCGGTCAAGAAAGGCGATGATGATCTCTTAAATGCGATCAACGAAGTGATCGTTGAAGTTAACGAGAAAGGTCTCTATGAGCAGTGGAGAGAAGAGGCGGTTGCCCTTGCTGAGAAGCTCGGTATCGAGACGAATTAATTTCGGAGCAGATCGTTTCGTTCCGTGATGGAAGATCTGCGAAGGCCGGAATTGGTTTTCACTTCAGGTTACAGAAAATACAGAGCTCGGTCTTTCCGGTGAAGATGCCGGAAAGACCTTTGTCTGTTTTCAAGTTTTATCTACGAAAGGAGTTTTCCAGATGGAGTTTCTTAACGTCATGTTAAAAGTCTGGATGAAGTACTGGAACTTATTCTTACAGGGTCTTGGAATGACACTGTTTATGGGTCTCCTCACCGTCCTCATCAGTACCGTTTTCGGTTCTCTGATGGCACTGATGCGCCGCAGCAACGTGGGCATCGGAAAATTTAAGCCGCTCCGGCTGATTGCTACCGTTTATGTCGAAATTATCCGCGGTACGCCGATCCTGCTGCAGTTATATTTCTTCTACTTTATGCTGCCGACCTGGCTTCCGTTCTTCAACTTAAGCGAGTTTACATGCGTTATGACTGCATGCTGCGTAAACTCTACCGCTTATGTCTGTGAGATCGTCCGCGCAGGTATTCAGGCTGTCGATGCCGGACAGACTGAAGCAGCACGTTCCCTTGGCTTAAATGCGCGTCAGACCATGATCCATATCGTTCTCCCGCAGGCAGTTAAGAATATTCTTCCGGCACTCTGCAACGAGTTTGTAGCGATCGTCAAGGAGACATCTCTGGCGTCCACGTTCTTTATCGGAGAACTTATGACCCAGTTTAAGACCATCAACGGTCTTACATTCCGTGTACTTGAGCCGTTAACCATCGTTGGTATCATTTACTTCGGCGTGACATTTATCATGTCCAAGCTGATTGCTTTACTGGAGAGGAGGATGAACGCAAGTGAGCGCTAGTGAAAAAGAACTGATTCGTGTAGAAGATCTGCATAAATCCTTCGGCAGTCTTCAGGTATTAAAGGGTGTTACCGAGCATGTCAATCATGGCGAGGTCGTTTCTGTTATCGGACCGTCCGGCGGCGGTAAAAGTACATTTTTACGCTGCTTAAACCTTCTTGAGACACCGACATCCGGAAAGATCTATTTCGAGGGAATCGATATTACCGACAAGGATGTGGATATCAACCTGCATCGCCAGAAGATGGGAATGGTATTCCAGCACTTTAATGTATTCAATAATCTTACAGTTGGAAAGAACGTAACGCTCGCCCCGGTCCTTCTCGGAAAGAAAACACAGAAGGAAGCCGACGAGATGATGCGGGAGCTTTTAAACCGCGTTGGTCTTGCGGATAAGGAGAACCAGTTCCCAAAGAAGCTTTCTGGCGGACAGAAACAGCGTCTTGCGATCGTGCGCGCGCTGGCGATGGAACCGGATGTTATGCTTTTTGATGAGCCGACTTCCGCCCTTGATCCGGAGATGGTAGGAGAGGTTCTTCATGTTATCAAGGACCTTGTAAAGACAGGAATGACTACTGTGATCGTAACCCATGAGATGGGATTTGCGAGGGAGGTCTCCGACCGCGTATTCTTTATGGATGGCGGCGTGATCGCGGAGAAAGGCACTCCGGATGAGGTCTTCAATCATCCGCAGAACCCGAGGACACAGGAATTTTTAAGCAAGGTATTATACTGATGAAAGAACAGCGGGAAAAGCTGTTTTAATAGGAACTATGAGAAGCGCGCTTTGCGAGCTTCTCAAGTTATCGCGGCAGTCGCCAAGGTCTCATGCAAGCATGGACTTTGGCTCGTTGCTCGCGTAAGTCATATCCCGCTCAGGCAGACTTTTGGAGCCTTGCCTGGCGGGATTTTTGAAAGGAGAACATGACATGTCAGCATCCAAACAGACAGCATTCGATTATATCGACGAGAAATCCGGCGTGATCACCGACGTATCCGATAAGATCTGGGACTATGCGGAGCTTTCCCTGAGAGAGTACAAATCCGGTGAACTTTACGCAAAGGTATTAAAAGAAGAAGGATTTACTGTCGAACATCCCTTTGACAACATTGAGACTGCATTCCGCGCTTCCTACGGTTCCGGAAAGCCGGTGATCGGTATTCTGGCTGAGTATGATGCTCTGACAGGTCTTTCCCAGATCGCCGGATCTGAGACCAGAAAAGAGCTTGTCGCAGACGGAAACGGCCACGGCTGCGGCCACAACCTTTTAGGCGCGGGTTCCATGGCTGCGGCTTTTGCTATAAAAAAATATCTGGAAGAAAAAGGTGAGGGAAGCGGTAAAGTGATCCTCTACGGCTGCCCTGGTGAGGAAGGTGCCGCTACAAAAGCATTTATGGCAAGAGACGGCGTGTTCGCGGAGTGCGACGCGGCTCTCACCTGGCATCCGGGCAATGTGAATCAGGTTACTTCCGGTACCTGCAACACCTGTATCCAGACAGAGTATAAGTTTACCGGTGTTGCCTCCCATGCGGCGGGCGCACCGGACAAGGGACGTTCTGCCCTCGACGCGGTGGAGCTTATGAACATTGGCGTCCAGTTCTTAAGAGAGCATATGCCGGACAGCGCGAGGATCCATTACTCCATCACAGATGCCGGTGGAGATTCTCCGAACGTGGTACAGCCGAAGGCACAGGTCCTCTATATGGTCCGCTCCATCTGGGTAAAGGACGCGCTGGAGCTTCAGGAGAGAGTCGACCGTATTGCTCTTGCGGCATCCATGATGACAGATACAAAGATGGAGAAGAAGTTTATCGACGGCTGCTCCAATACCGTTCCGAACAAGGTCCTGGAGTCCCTTATGTGGGACAACTTCAATGATCTCGGTGTCTGCCATTACACGGAGGAAGAATTAAAGTACGCGAAAGCCCTCTACGATTCCGTTGAGATGAAGTCTGATAAGCTTCCGGGAGATGCGACGGAGGACAGCAGCGATATCTACGAATATGTTGATGAGAAGTCCAAACACGGCACAACACCGATGAATGAGTTCCTTGTCCCGTATCTCTACTATGAGAAACCGAGAATGGGATCCACGGATGTCGGTGATGTGAGCTGGTGCATTCCGACGGCGCAGATCAACACATCCACATTCCCGGCACAGGCACCGGGACATTCCTGGCAGAATGTCTCCTGTGGACGGACATCCATTGCCCACAAGAACATGCTGTTAGCGGGAAAGGTCATCGCGGCTACCGCGATCGATCTCATGGAGAAGCCGGATGTTTTACAGGCAGCGAAGGATGAGTTCAACAAGAAGATGAAACGTTATGGCGGCTATACCTGCCCGGTTCCGCAGGGCGCAGTTCCGGTCATCCCTGGTGAGAAGATGTAAGAGGCGACATGGCGGAGTCTCTGAAAGAAATAGAATAGAATGACTGTAAGTCCGGCAGGACAGGGGAAGGCGGAGATACTCTGCAAAAGACCTGGCCTGCCGGGCTGTTTTATCTCAATGGGAGCTGAACGAAAAAATTTCAGAAATTTTACATATTTTTCAGTAAAAGGACAGGAATCGTGGTTCTAAAATGCCTTAAAATATGATATACTATAAAAGTATATTCTTAGGACGGAGAACAAATGTACGCCCGTGGGAATGACGGGCTGCGCCGGAAAAGGAGGCGGTCAGGTATGAATATCAGGGAAACGATGGAACAGTGGGAACGCCAGAATCTGAGTCCTTACGCGTCGTTAAGCAGTGAGACGCTGGGGCGTGACCGGGAGGAACCGCTCTGCGATATCCGCCCTGCCTATCAGCGTGATCGTGACCGGATCCTGCACAGCAAGTCATTCCGGCGCCTGAAAGACAAGACCCAGGTTTTCCTCGCTCCGGAAGGGGACCACTACCGGACGAGACTGACCCATACGTTAGAGGTATCCCAGATCGCGAGAACGATCGCAAAGGCACTCCGGATGAATGAGTCCCTGACTGAGGCGATCGCCCTGGGGCATGATCTCGGCCACACGCCTTTCGGACATGCGGGGGAATACATATTGAATGAGATCTGCGAGGACGGATTCGCCCACTATAAGCAGAGCGTCCGGGTGGTGGAGATCCTGGAAAAAAAGGGACAGGGGTTGAACCTCACAAAGGAAGTCCGCGACGGAATGTTAAATCACAGAACGTCCGGAAATCCGGCGACCATGGAGGGAAAGATCGTGCGGTTCTCCGATAAAATCGCATACATCAATCATGATATCGACGACGCGATCCGCGGAAAGATCATTACCGAGCGGGATATTCCGAGAGAATACGCGGATGTACTTGGGGATACCGTAAAGGACCGCCTGAATATCATGATCCATGATATTATTAATAACAGTATGGACAAGCCGTCGATCTTTATGTCCCCGGACGTAGAGCGGGCCATGCGGGGCTTGAGGGAATGGATGTTTGAACATGTGTACCGAAATCCTGCCGCAAAGGGCGAGGAGGGAAGAGCCCAGCAGCTGATCGTGACACTTTACGAATACTACCTGAAGCATGTGGACGAGCTGCCGGAAGAGTACCTGGCGATGATGGAGCTTCGCGGGGAGAGGAGAGAGCGGGTCGTCTGTGATTATATTGCCGGGATGAGCGACGGATATGCCATCGACCGGTTTGAAGAATTATTTGTACCGAAAGGCTGGAATGTCTGAGAGACGGATCCGGCGGATCTGCGAGGTTTCTGAGAGGAAAGTGCAGAGCGGTTTTGCGGAAAATACATATCGCGGGAGGGATGAAGCGTGTATTACCCGGAAGAAGTGATCGAGGAAGTACGAACAAGAAATGACATCGTGGACATCGTGTCCCAGTATGTGAATTTAAAGAAAAAGGGCGCAAACTATTTCGGATTGTGCCCGTTTCATAATGAGAAATCCCCGTCCTTTTCCGTTTCACCGGGAAAGCAGATGTATTACTGCTTCGGATGCGGAGCAGGCGGAAATGTCATCACCTTTGTGATGGAATATGAAAATTATACCTTCGTGGAAGCTGTGAAGATGCTGGCGGACCGGGCGGGGATCGCCCTGCCGGAGGTGGAATACTCAAAGGAGGCGAGAGCTCAGGCGGACCTGAAAAATACGCTCCTTGAGATCAACCGTCTTGCGGCGAACTTCTTTTATTATCAGTTAAAGCAGCCGTCAGGAAAGGTCGGATATGACTATTTTAAGGAGAAACGCCGCCTGACGGACGATACGATCCGCCACTTCGGTCTTGGGTATTCCAGTAAGGTGCCGGATGACCTTTACCGGTATATGAGGTCGAAGGGATACAACGACGATATTTTAAAAGAGACAGGTCTTTTCTTTATCGATGAAAGGGGAGCCAGAGATAAATTCTGGAACCGTGTCATGTTCCCGATCTTAGACGTCAATAACCGTGTCATCGGTTTCGGCGGCCGTGTAATGGGGGACGGGGAGCCGAAATATTTAAACTCCCCGGAGACGAAGATCTTTGATAAGAGCCGGAATCTCTACGGACTTAATTTCGCGAGAACGTCCAGGGCGAAATATATGCTGATCTGTGAAGGCTATGTGGACGTGATCGCTATGCATCAGGCCGGATTTACGAACGCTGTGGCATCTCTGGGGACCGCGTTTACGTCCCAGCACGCGATGCTTTTAAAGCGCTACACGGATCAGGTAGTCCTGACCTACGACAGCGATGGGGCGGGAGTGAAGGCGGCGCTCCGCGCGATTCCGATCTTAAAAGAGGTTGGAATGTCCATCAAGGTTTTGAATATGAAGCCCTATAAGGACCCGGACGAGTTTATCAAGAATCTTGGGAAAGAGGAATTCCAGAAGCGGATCGACAATGCCGTCGGAAGCTTTATGTTCGAAATCTCCGTGATCCGGAGCCAGTACAACATGCAGGACCCGGAGTCGAAGACAGGGTTTTATAACGCCATCGCGAAGAAGCTTCTGGAATTTCCGGAAAAGCTGGAGCGTGATAATTACACGGAAGCCGTTGCAAGGGAGTATATGATCCCGGAGACGGATCTCAAAAACCTCGTGAACTCCATGGGCGGACTCATCGGAGTGACCACAAGGGAGCGGGAGTACGATAAGGAGCGGACCCGCCAGAAAAAGGAGAAGGAGGACGGGATCCGGAAGTCCCAGAGACTGCTTCTCACCTGGCTCATCGAGCGTCCGCAGCTTTTCGAAAAGATCCGCGGCATTATCACACCGGAGGATTTTGACGACGAGCTTTACAGAGAAGCGGCATCCATGGTCTTCGATGAATATGAAAAAACAGGAAGCGTGAACCCTGCGCAGATCCTGAATCATTTTATCGAGGGCGAGGAACAATACAGGGAAGTGGCGGCCTTATTCCACGCGAGTCTAAGCGAGTCCTTAAATAATGAGGAACAGAGGAGAGCGCTCTCAGAGACCGTCAAAAAGATAAAGAAACACAGTCTGGAGGTAAAGGGAAAAACAGCAGATATCAGAGAGTTGCAGGAAATCATCAGGCAGCAGTCAGCACTGGCTGCCCTGAATATCACACTTGACTGAGAGAAGCAGAAGCCGAAAGGCAGACACGAGGAACGTCAGGTGCCGGGAAGGATGGAATTATGGAGGAAAAGACACTTACATTTGAAGAGAAGTTATCAAAACTTCTGGAACTCGCAAAAAGTAAAAAGAACGTCCTTGATGAAACGGAAGTTCTGGATGCCTTTGCGGGGGATGAACTGACACCCGAGAAGCTGGACCGCATATACGACTTCCTGGATAAAAAACATGTCGACATTTTAAAAATGTCGAAGGATAATGATATGGATCCGGATCTGTTTTCAGAGGATGAAGATGCAGATCCGGAGGATGCTATTGATGTGGAGCATATCGATCTATCCGTACCGGAGGGGATCGGTGTAGATGATCCGGTCCGGATGTACTTAAAAGAGATCGGAAAAGTGCCGCTGCTTTCTCCGGATGAGGAGATCGAACTGGCAAAGAAGATCGAGCTCGGTGACGAGGAGGCAAAGAAGAAGCTTGCGGAGTCGAACCTGCGTCTTGTGGTGAGTATCGCAAAACGGTATGCCGGACGGGGCATGCAGCTGCTCGACCTGATCCAGGAGGGAAATCTTGGACTCATTAAGGCAGTCGAGAAGTTTGATTACAGGAAAGGTTATAAATTCAGCACCTACGCGACCTGGTGGATCCGTCAGGCGATCACCCGCGCCATTGCGGATCAGGCGAGAACGATCCGGATTCCGGTACACATGGTGGAGACCATCAACCGTCTTGTGCGGACCCAGAGACAGTTAGTCCAGAAGCTTGGCCGTGAGGCAACGCCGGAGGAGCTCGCGAAGGAGCTCGATATGCCGGTGGAACGTGTCCGTGAGATCATGAAGATCTCTCAGGATCCGGTGTCCTTAGAGACTCCGATCGGCGAGGAGGAGGACAGCCACCTCGGGGACTTTATCCAGGATAATAATGTGGAAGTCCCGGCGGATGCCGCGACCTACACGCTGCTCCACGAACAGCTGATGGATGTGTTGTCAACGCTCACTGAGAGGGAACAGAAAGTGCTGCGCCTAAGATTTGGCCTGGATGACGGAAGACCGAGGACATTGGAAGAGGTCGGACGGCAGTTCAACGTGACGAGGGAGCGGATCCGCCAGATCGAGGCGAAGGCCCTTAGAAAACTGCGCCATCCGAGCAGGAGTAAGATCTTGAAAGATTATCTGGATGAGTAAAATGATATGGGAAGCAGGAAAAGATCTGTGCAGGAAAAGGCAGTCAGGGATGGCCTGTCTGTGTGCTCCGGGACGAAGTTAAACTGCCGGGAAATACAAAAAGACGGCTGCGAAATCGAAAAGCAGTCATGTAAAAGAGAAATGGAGAAATCAATATGAAATTATCAGAACGCCTGGAGCTGGTGCTCTCATTTGTGGAACCTGGGGAGTCCGCGGCAGACGTTGGGACGGACCACGGACATGTTCCGGTGGAGCTTGTCAGGAGAACGATCGTGAAGAAGGCCGTGGCTATGGATGTGCGGAAAGGCCCGTTATCCAGGGCGACGGAAAATATCGCACTGGCGGGACTTTCTGCGAAGATCGAGACGAGACTTTCTGACGGTGTCGCAAAGCTTCTGCCGGGAGAGGCAGATTCTGTCGTGATCGCCGGGATGGGCGGCGAGCTGATCATTAAGATCCTGGAAAACGGAAGACATATGTGGGATTCAGTGAAACAGTGGGTTTTATCACCGCAGTCGGAGATCTTTAAGGTCAGAAGATGGCTTTTTGAGAACGGTTTTGTGATCCGGAAGGAAGATATGGTCCTTGAAGACGGGAAGTTTTATACGGTGATGGATGTGCGGAGAGAGAAAGACGCAGATTCAGAGGGAAAAACAGTGGATCCGGATGTTTTAAGCCTTTCTGAGGACAGCCGCATGCTCTACGGCGATTATCTGATCCGGACGAAGAACCCGGTTCTTCTTACATATCTGAAGGAGGAAGAGGCGAAGATTCTGCGGTTCATCGGTGATCTTTCCGCGAAGGCGGGAGATTCCGGGCGGGCGGCAGAACGGCTTTCCGAGTTGAAATTACAGTTAAAAGAAAATCAGGAGGTACAGCATGAAATGCAGGGAGATCATTGAAATCTTAGAGACGCTTGCGCCGAAGTCCTGTGCCTGTGACTGGGATAATCCGGGACTTTTAGCGGGGCGGATCGACAAGGACGTGAAGAAGATCCTTTTGACGCTGGATGCGGATGATGCAGCGGTGGAGCAGGCGAAGGAGATCGGGGCAGATATGCTGTTAAGCCATCACCCGCTGATCTTTAAGCCGGTGAAGCATGTTTCGGACGAGGATTTTATTGGAAGACGGCTTGTGTCCCTGATCCAGTCGGATGTGTCATACTATGCGATGCATACAAATTTTGATTCGGCGCCGGGGTGCATGGCGGATATTGTGGCGGACCGGTTGAATTTTACCGATCAGAAGCCGCTGGAGGCCATGGGAGAGATTGCCGGGACAGAGTACGGAATCGGTAAGACAGGATCGCTGAAAGTGCCTATGAAGGGCTTGGAGCTCGCGAGAGAGGTTAAGAACCGGTTTGGACTTCCGTTTGTGACTGTTTATGGAAGTGAGCTCTATGAGGATACTCCGGTTGTGAAGGCAGCTACCTGCCCGGGGGCCGGCGGAAGTGAGCTTAAGGAGGCGCTGAAGGCGGGTGCTCAGGCGTTTATCACCGGGGATATCAGTCACCATGAGGGAATCGACGCGGCAGCCCAGGGGATGATGATCATTGACGCGGGTCATTATGGTCTGGAGCATATCTTTATGGATTTTATGGAAGGTTTTTTGAAGGAGAAGTTATCTGATGATATCGAGATCGTGAAGATGGCGGTGAAGTTTCCGGCGGTCGTGGTGTAGGTAATTGGCTTCGGGGACGCACCGGTCAGCCTCCGCCCCCGGGCTGAGATGATTTTCGGGGAGGTTTCTCTAAGCTTGCATGCGAATGCTAAGGGCGGAGAAAAGGTGACACAACTCGCTTCGCTCAGACAAGTGTCACCTTTCCTCCAACGCATTCACCTGCGAGCTAAGAGGAAGCCAATCCCCGAAAAACAGGCGCCCGGGATCGGAGGCTGACCGGTGCTATAGATCGAAGTGAAATGGCTGTTGCTGATGTTGTGAATGTCATCAGCGGAGAGGTTGTGTGAGGTGGTTTTATGGCAGTTGTAAAGGTGAATGGAATCGAAAAAACGTATCCGGAGGGAACAACCTATCTGGAGATCGCGAGAGATTTTCAGGATCAGTATGAGAATGATATCCTGCTTGTGCGGGTCAATGGAAAGCTCAGGGAGCTTGAAAAGACTCTGGCGGGAGATTCTGAGATTTCCTTTATCACATCGAAGGAAAACGCAGGTTATAAGACGTATGAGCGCAGTGCGATCTTTCTGATGCTGAAGGCGTTTTATGAGGTAATTCCGCGAGAGAAGATCAAGAAGATCCAGATCGACTTTGCGCTGGGAAACGGTATTTATGGAGAACTTGTCGGGGATATTCCGGTGGACGAGAAGCTGCTGACTTCAGTGAAGGTACATATGGAGAAGCTTAGGGACGCAGCGATCCCGGTGAAAAAGCGGAGTGTCAATACAGATGACGCGGTGGAGCTCTTTGGAAAGCATGGGATGCATGATAAGGAGCAGCTGTTCCAGTATCGTCGGGCGTCACGGGTGAATATTTACAGCATTGGGGAGTTTGAGGACTATTTTTATGGATATATGGTTCCGGACACCAGTTATGTGAAGTATTTTGACCTTGTTCCGTGTCATGCGGGATTTTTGCTCCTGCTTCCGGTGAAAACGGATCCGAAACATGTGGAGCATCCGGCGATCCGGGAGAAGCTGTTTTCAATCCTGCATTCTTCCTACCGCTGGAGTGACAGCCTGGAGGTACCGAACGTCGGCGCATTAAATAAGATGATCGTGGACGGCAGAGGGCAGGATCTGATCCTGATGCAGGAGGCGCTGCAGGAGAAAAATATCGGTCAGGTTGCTGAGAAGGCAGTGAAGGATCCGGACCGCAGGATCGTGATGATCGCGGGACCGTCTTCGTCCGGTAAGACAACCTTCAGCCACAGGCTTTCAACCCAGTTTGCGGCGCTGGGATACAATCCGCATCCGATCTCCGTGGACAACTATTTCCGCAACCGGGAAGAGTATCCGCTTGACGAGAACGGGCAGCCGGATTTTGAGGCGCTTGGGTGCGTGGATATTCCGCAGTTTAATGAGGATATGAACGCTCTGCTCTCCGGTAAGACCATCGAACTTCCACGGTTTAACTTTAAGACCGGTAAGAGGGAATACAAAGGCGAAATGCTGAAGCTTGGAAAGAAGGATATTCTCGTCATCGAGGGCATCCACTGCCTGAATGACGCGATGTCCTCAGAACTTC
>OGEU01003113.1_pt1 | contig 11000 bp, 9 predicted proteins | sample 1570651 | NCBI WGS metagenome assembly OGEU01 (sample SAMEA2582129, study PRJEB24529) | metagenome | biome: Human gut stool | place: China | collected 2011
CTTCCCTAAGCCTTCTTATCTCATCAACCTGATCATCAGTAAACTTAGCCTTTCTGCCAGCACCTCTAGCATTATGCATTAAAGAATTTTTCTTTAATTGGTCCATTTCGTCTAAATTTCTCTTAAAATCTTTATCCTTTAATTTTAAATACTCATTAAAATAATATAAATAATCTTTTTTATATTTTTCAACATCATCTTCTAATCTTTTATTATTTCTTTCTAATCTAGCTATAACATCATTTAAACAATCTATTTTACTCTTTAGCTCCTCTATTTCTACCTCATAAGATTCATCTTCAACCAAACTATCATTATTTGATGTACCTAAAGTTATATAATAGCAATTTCCATTGGAATACATATCAGTACTTACCGACTTAAATCCATCCATAAGTTTTTTAAACTTCTTTGTAGATAAATTTAAAAACCTATCAGTCTTATGATTAACGCCCCACATAGCCACCTTATTACCATCTTGAGAAATCAAAATCTCAAGATCATCATTTATCATATAACTTTCCCTTTTACAGTTATACATTTTAGTATGTTTATCTAATATTTCATTAAATATTTTCATATCATCATCCATTCATAAATTAATTTATGAATATACTTTACCATTATATCTAATTTCATTCAATAATTAATTTATGAAAATTATAATCTAATCTTTTCATAAATTCTCCATAAAAAAATCATGAAAAAAACTCCACAACTATATTTTAGGACTTTGTACGTGAAACAAAATATACTTAAATTAATCAAAACTAAAATTTGCTTCGCTCATGTCATATGAGACATTGTCCGTTGCTTAAAAGGAGGTAATAACATGGAAAAACAAAGACTTGCTACAAGTGTAGTTGAGGCTAAAAATCCATCATCTTTAAGAGTTAAATTTGACTGTGGGTTAAATGATAATGGAAAAACAATAGTAAAATCAAGAACTTACTCAAACTTAAAACATGATGCAGCTGCTCTTGATGTTTACAACGTAGCAGATGCCTTAGCATCACTTCAACAACATGACGTATTAGAAATAGCAAAAATAGATAACACAACATTAGCTTAAAATTAAATTATAGGAGGATTATTTAAATGGATGGAATAGAAATTAAATTATTGATGTCATTTATGACTAGTAGCGGTAGAAAAGTTAGCTTATTTGTAACAGATCCAAGAGAAGATGTTACAGAAACAGAAATAAAAGAGGTTATGGACTTGATAATTGAGAAAAATATCTTTGCTCCTAATGGTGAAGATATCGTTAGTGCAAAAGAAGCAAAAATAGTTCAAACAGAAACTACAGAATTTGATTTAGTAGTAGCGTAACACATGGAACATCGTGTCGCCAACGATATGTATATCGCATACGCTCATACATATCCGTTGCTCAAACATAGAAATGCCCTTCTTAAGCTTCTGAGGGGCTTTCTTAGCAATTTAAAAGATTATTTGGAGGAATATATCATTGGAACTAGATTTAATGCAATTAGTGGCTAATTTAGGCTTTCCTGCTATCGTGACTATGTATTTACTTGTACGTATAGAAGGAAAACTAGAAAGTTTAAGTATTGGTATTAATTCTTTAAACTCAAATATAAGTGAATTGAATAATAAAATATAAAAAGCTACACATCCCAATATTAATCAGGTGTGTAGCTTCTTTGTTTTAAGCACTTTTTTTATGCCTATTTATAATAGCTCTTATGTAACTTTCAGACATATTGTATTTAGCTGCTAATTCTTTATGATTAAATCCATTGTACTGAGATATAATTTCTCTGTCTCTAGCATCTTTGTATATCATTTTTTCAGTAGGAAAGTACACTGATGTCCCCCCAAATTCTTTAAATAAAGCCTTTATATTGTCTATTCCAAGCTCTATAGCTATATTTTCAAATTGTGGAGGTAGGTCACTTATTTTTAAATCCATAAAATATCCTCCTATAAATCCATTTATAGGAATATTCTACAAATATTTAATATTACCTACTAAAATTAATAATATTCATTAATGAATATATTCCACAATATCCTATATTTCTCTCATATTATACAATATAAATTTCTATCCAACTTCAATAAAGTAGTATTTGTACTCACTTTCATTCTTTGAGCACTTTACAATGACATCACCGCGTTCATTTGCAACACAATCAGTAATAATATATCCTTCCTCTATATTAATATCTAAGGTATCTAATTTGCTATTTCTTCAATATATTTAGTGTTTAACATACTAAAATATGCTCCTTTATTTAATAAAAGTTCGTCATGTGAACCTTCTTCAATTACTTCTCCATTATTCATTATATAAATATTGTCTGCGTCTTTTATAGTTGATAGCCTATGGGCTACAATTATAACAACTTTATTTTTCAAAAATGGCTTTATATTTTGTAAAATAACCTTTTGGGATATATTATCTAATGATGAAGTAGCTTCATCAAATATTATAACTTTTGTGTCATTAAGAATAGCTCTTGCAATAGCAATTCTTTGTTTTTGCCCACCTGATAATTTTGTACCATTTTCACCGATATTAGTATTAAAACCATCCTCAAGTCCATTAATATACTCCAAAAGTCCAACATTATTGCATACATCTTCTACTTTTTGTAAACTAATTTTATTCCTACCTAATGTCAAATTATTAAAAATGCTATCATCAAGTAAGAGCAAATCTTGAGAAATTATAGATATATTTTTTCTAAAACTTTTCAAATTATATTTTTTTATTGATTCTCCATCTATTAATATTTCTCCCTTATCTATATCCCATAGTCTAAATAATAAATTAACTAAAGTTGATTTACCGCATCCACTTGACCCTATAATTGCAGTTATACATCCATTTTTAAAAGACATATTTATATTATTTAAAATTTTTTTATTTCCATAAGCAAAATTCACATTACATAATTGAATGTCACTCTCTAAATTGGGGTCAAATAATTTACCATTATTATTTTGAATAATATCTATGTTCTCGTCTAATATACTAAATACTCTGTCTATAGAAACTAGGGATTGCTGTATTTTTGTATTAGATTTTATAATTCTTATACATGGTGTTATCAACATATTTGTATATTGTTGAAATACTATCAATTCTCCAATACTCATTTCTCCTTTAATAATTTTCAATCCCCCAAATCCATATATAAAAATTATTATTAAATTTGCAAGTACACTAGATATTGCAATATTAGAATAAAAAATAACATCTAATTTAATTTTATTTTTTGCTAACTCTCTTTGACTTTTAAAGTACCTTCTAAAGAAATATAATGTAGATTTAGATATAACTACGTTCATAATATTAAATATATATTCTTGAATTATATTTGCTAACTTTCCATTATAAGTTCTTATCTCACTAGTTTTTTTAGCTATAAGATTTGTAAACTTTGACTGAACTAATTGTAAAATTATTACCATTATCAATAATTCTGATTGCATTTTTATTAATAAAGTAAATGATATCACTGCTATAATAAGATCCATTATTAAGGAAAATAAAGTTTCAACTCCGATATTCCCCAATATTGCAATATCATTTTCAATTATATTTAATATCTCTCCTGTTTTTATATTACTGTAATATTGCCCAGATAACTTAGATAAATGTTTTAAAACTTTTGTTTTCAAATATATAGATAACTTTATTCTTAATTTAGAGTATATGTATTCTAAAAATAAACGAATTGCTGCTGATGCTATTAGTATCAATGAATATAGAATTATTAATTTTATTAACAATTCACTATCTTTATTAACTATTGCATCATCTAATATTATTCTAATAATCTGCGGCATCCCCAAATTTAACATAGAACTTATAACAAGAATAAAAAATGCTATACCTAATATTTTATAATTTTTTCTAAGTATTATTTTAAAAAGCCTAATTAAGCTATTTTCTTTCATCCACTTTATCGCCCCTATATAATATTATCTACTGAATTTACTATAAAAAGCTATGAAAACATAGTTTAAACTTTGCATTTCATAGCTTTTTATAATTTTCATATCCGTTGTTATGTTTTTAATAATAACTTTTATTACTTTATATTATCTCTATAAACTTTATATGTACAAGTAAAATAACTTAAATAAATAACCGTGATTATAAAAAAAGCACTTAGTATATTTGCAATAAAATCTATATAATTATAAAATGTCAATATTTTAGCTCTGTTGTAAGATATAAATTGAGCCCAAAATATAACTATAGATATTAGTGAAATTAATAAAGGTAAATTAAAATACATTCCTATTTCATAAATAATACACTTATTTATCATATTATTATCTGCACCAAGTTTTATTAACATATTATATCTACATTTTTGGCTATTTAAATTTGATAGAATATGTAATGATATTACGGTTAATGATGATACAAATAATACAATTGAAATATACATAGATATTAATTTAAAAATTAACGTTCCCGAAATAGAATTATTGGTTCTTTCTGACTCTGTAGATACAGTTAAATATGACACCACATTAGTATCAAAAATTCCAGGTGTTGTCCTTTCTGATATTATAATATCTTCGTATAAAAATTTAACTTCACGTTCAATATCTATAAATCCTTTATAGGGTATATCATTCTTTGTATTTATATATATATTTAACTTCTGTAATTGAAGATCTTTTAATACATCATCTGGTAAAATAATTATTTTATCACTAATATGATAAGAATATAAACTATCCCCTAGAGGTTCATTGTAAAAACTCTTTTCGTTGGTTGTATAAGTTTTTTCATTTAAAACTATTTTATCATCTTTGTATTCACTTTTATATTCTTGATTCATATATGAGTGTATCAAGAACTCACCATCGACTAATTTTATTTGATTGTACCCTGCCATTTTCCTTATATAATTGTAATCACTTATTGATATAATCCTTATTTTCTCATCATCAAAATTTATCAGATTTCTACTATCTAATTCATACTGTTCTACCTGTACTGAGTCTAAAATAGTATATTTTGAATCAATGTATTTTTCTATATTATTATAGCTATCATAGATATATTCAGATTCTACTAAATAGCTTACTCCTTCAACAGCTATTTCACAATCATAGATATTTCTGTATTCAAGATATCCCTTAGCCCATCCTTCCATAGCAAAACCCGCAGACAAAGATGCAAAAGATAAAATAAGTGTTATGGTTATACCTGTCATTAAAATACTATTCTTATTTATAAAATAAATTATATTATTAAATATAATCAAATTTAAACCATTATATCTTATTTTTACGTTGTTTGATTTAAGTTTTTTTATAAGGTTACATACAAAATTAAATACTTTATAAATTCCTATTATAAATACAATTCCTAGAAAAACTCCAAATAAATTTTTTACTTCTATTGATAATTTTATATTTTGTGAGTTTCTGATAATAAAAAATAATTTTATGCTCAACAATGGAAAGAAAAATGTAATAAACGTAGAAATTATATTAGTCTTTTTATATTTACTACCTAAATTTGATTCAAGTTCATTATTTGAAAATAGTCTTATTAAATTTATTTTAGATATTTTAATACAATTTATTGATCCAATTAATATAAATAATACTATAAAAACTATAAAGGTTTGAATACATGTATCTTTATAGATAGCTAAATTAAAAGATGTAGATAGATGTACATAATCCATAATAATTTTTGTTAAAAAATTTGAAAATATTGAACCTAAAAATATCCCTATAACAATACATATTATTCCTATAATCATACTTTCTATAAAAAATATTATCCCAACTTTATATTGTTCTAATCCCATCAAAGAATATATTCCAAACTCTCTATTTCTTTGATTAATTATAAATTTAGTAATATAATATATTAAAATTGATAATATAAGAGTAATTAAAATACTAATAAGTTGTAAATATTTATATACATTAGTTAAGTCAATCATTGAATTTATAAGAGGTTCATAATATTGACTTGAAAGTGAATTAAATGAATAAAAAAGAGCTACACATATAACTAAAGTAATCATATATATAAAATAAGTTTTTATAGATCTTTTTAAACTCAAAAATATAAATTTAAAATACATATTAATTTATCCTCTTTATATTCATTTCAGTCAATATCTTATTTAAAAACTCATTTCTACTCAAATTATTTCTCTCCCACTTACTTTTTACTTCACCATTTTCTAAAAATAAAACTTTTTTACAATAACTGGCAGTGAATATATCATGTGTTACAAGTAATATTGTGGCATTTAGATTTATATTAATATCATTAAAACAATTCATCAAATCATTAGCAGATTTTGTATCAAGTGCTCCAGTTGGTTCATCTGCTAATATTAACTTTGGAGATTTTATTAGTGCCCTTGCACATGCAACTCTCTGCCTTTCTCCTCCAGATAGTTGATATGGTAACTTGTTTGAGAGTTTATCTATACTCAATATCCTCATAATTTTATTTATTTTTTCTTCTATTTCATTTACGTTGTATTTTTTCATAGTTAATGCTAAAGCTATATTTTCACTAGCTGTCAAAGTATCTATTAGATTATACTCTTGAAATACAAAACCTAAATAGTCTCTTCTAAATCTAGCTATTTCTTTTGAGTTCATTTTGCATATGTCATTATTTGAGAAAAATATACTTCCATTATCTGGTTTATCAAGTCCTGCTATTAAATTTAATAACGTACTTTTCCCTGAACCTGATGGTCCCATTAATGCTATAAAATCCTGTTCTTCTATTTCAAATTCGATATTTTTTAGTATATCTAATTTTAGAGACTGATTTTTATATGATTTATTTATATTCTTTATATTTACTAGCACTTTAGTGTCCTCACTATATCGTAAATAACTGCTTTTTCTCTTCTTCTGTTAATCTTATATATACATTAATTAAATTTTCATATATAAATTTAGTTATTTCACAAATGTTAAATTTATCTTCAGATTTATTTTTCTTATAATCCATTGTTTCATTTGGGCATCCACCTACACATAAATTTTTTGCCCAACATTCACTACATTCTTTGTCATTTTCAACATTTACAGATTTTATAAATTCTTTTCTTCCTTCAAATCCATTATAAATATCTCCTATTTTATGTTCCTTAGAAGATACAAATCTATGACATGGATATAATTCTCCATTTATATCTACTGCACAAGAACCATTTCCTACTCCACAGGAAACATTTCTATCATATCCTGTATGTATTCTTTTTAATGAATTTTTAATGATTGTCATCTTATTTGCTTTTTCAAAATCCCCAACCTTTATAAGGTTTTCAAAATAATCTATTAATGCTGAATATGCATTTTCTACATTATCATAATCATCTTGTTTTAGTGAATTATATGCTGGAACAATTGGAATCGCTCTAAAATTTAAATCATATAAGTGTTCAAATGTAGATATCATATCTAAATTATTATTTGTTACAGTAGCTCTTGATGAAAGTATACCTTTTTCTCTCATATTTTTAGTTTTCTTCATAATTAAATCATATGATTTAACTTTATTTGCAAAATATCTATTTGAATTATGAGTATCTTCATCACCATCAATGCTAAGTTGAACTGTAATATTATTTTTTACTAAATAATCTTCTATTTCTTTATTTAATAACGTACCATTAATTGTAGTTGTAATTAAAAATTTCTTATTTACTAACGGCTCTATATGTTTACAATAATCTACTATATCTTTAAATAATTTAAAATTTAAAAGAGGTTCTCCCCCAAATAAACATACTTGTAATGTTTCTTCCTCTGAGTTTTCAATTAAAAAATCAATTGACTTCTTTGCAGTATCAATATCCATATAACCTTTATTACTATATTCTCCATCCCCCGCAAAACAATATGAACATCTCATATTACAGTCTTGACAAATCATTAATGTTATTCCTGGAAGGTGTAAAGCTTCATTCTTATAATCATTTTCTATTATTTCTTCATTCTTAAGTCTTAATATTTTTAAATCTATCATATTATTTAAAATTTTATCTATATCATCTTTTTTTAATTTAGTACTTAAATTATTGTAAATTTCATCTAAAGTCTTGCCATCCTCATTTAATACATGCATTACATTTTCATCTATCTCATATATACCTCCAATATTAGTTGTATATATATTTTTTTTATTGTTAACTTCAAATACTTTATACGGCTCAAATTTTATCTTGTCTTTAAATATAACCTCTAATGAATTCATTTTTTACCCCCATATATTATCTATTTAGTTAATTATATAGTCTACTTTCTTATTCATTAATACCTCTATGAAATACACATTACCTATGTAGATTAAAATAAAGGATAATAAGCATTTTTTGTAATTATCTGCATGATATCCACCTGTAAATTGTCGTATTGGACAATAACACAATAAAAATAATGCCGTTTCCTTAAATCTATTTAATATATATCCTATAAACAATATAACTACTATATTAACTATAAAAGCTATTAGTGTTTTAAATCCATATAAGTATAAATCATATTCCTTTTCTTCTATCGTTTTACTACAAATTAAAAAGGATGTTATCTTATTAGCACAAGATTCGACCATATAAATCGCCTCCACATCTTCTATGCTTAAAAGATAACATCCTATATTCTATTATTCAACATAATATCCCCAACTGGTCATTTTAGATACCCAACTGGGTATACATTCCCTTTATTGGTATATAAATAATCATAGTAAAACTATTTTTATCTAAATTAATCTCTACATTCCCATTATATTTTTTAACTGAACTTCTTATACTATCTATACCTATTCCATGTAAAAATAAATCCTTTTTATCTGTAATCAACTTATTATTTTTAGAATTAACGTTATTTACTTTTGTATTTTTACATTTAATCACAAAAAATCTATTTACAAGAGTTCCTCTCAACTTAATTTTTTTATCTATATTACTATCTTTAATTTTTAAACATGCTTCTATTGCATTATCAATCATATTTGAAAATATACTACAGATGTCTGTTATCTCTATAAATCCACACTCTGAAAAGTCAATATCCACTAAAAAATCTATATCATTTTTATCACAGATAGATTTTTTTTCATTTAAAATTACATCTAATATAATATTTTTAGTATCAAATATAGAACTACATCCTTTTATTTGATTATTTATATCTTCAATATACTTATTTGCAATTTCATGCTTACCATATATATTTTGAATACATATAATATGATTGTTCATATCATGATATAATTTTTTTATTTTTTCTTGAGATTCTTGTAAATTTAAATAATATTTGTACTGCATATTCATTTTTTCTTTTGTTATTTCATGCTCTACTCTTATTTTATTGTCCTTTATTATTCTACCTATAATACTTACTAGTGAAATATTTGAAAATAGTAATACTATAGATACAATTATCATTATTATATTTTCCATATGATTAATATCTTTAACATTAAAAATATATCCAAATATAACTATTATACTAATAATATTTGCAACTATAGGTATACCTAAATATATATAATCTTTTTTTTCTATTGATACCTCTATTTTAGCTGCCTTAAGCACTGGTATTAAAAGTATTAGTAATGATTTTGATATAATTATAAGTTCTAATCTAGAAAAATTATTATTATTATATAATAACTTACTCATATCCTGTGTATCATTAATAAAACCAACTATACTTAATCCAATACTATCAAATCCAATCAACATCAACCAGTATAGTAAACTTATAAATATACCTTTCAACATATCTACTTCATAATTATATGTATATATAAAATATGTAATCATTATACAAATAAATAATTTAATATTTATATTAAATTCTATAATTGTTAAAATTAAAACTATAATAGATGCTATTAATAGGCTCATATTCAATTGAATTTTACTTTTCTTTAGCTTACTAATTTCCTCTAATAAAAATCTTAATACTATCCATTCTATTACTGTCGATAATATTGTTATAAATGTCCAAAATAAATCTGTCTCTAACATAGTACATCCCCCAATATATAAGTTAGCTTAGTTTTTAAGTTAGATATACGATGCTTGCTAACAGGAATCTCTTGATTATTAATAAATACAGTATTTTTATGTATAATTTCAATATGCTCCATATTAATTAAATAACCCTTATGGCACCTAAAGAAATTATATCTTCTAAGCTCTTTTTCTACTTTCTCCATACTATTTTTAGTGGTATATATTCCATCTTCTGTATATATAGTTAAATCCTTTTTTCTTACTTCTATATATAAAATCTTATTAATTAAAACTTTATAAATTATCCCCTTATTCTCTATAATCATAAAATTTTCTCTTTTCTTCGTAATATCTGATATACAACTTAAAAGGTGACTTCTTAAATCTTCATAATTTATAGGCTTTAATAAATATCTATATGCTCTAACTGTATATCCTTCTTGAATATAATTAACCAATGATGTTACAAATATTATTTCAGATGTATCATTTTCTTTTCTTATCCATCTAGCTAAATCCATACCTGTTAACTTATTCATTTGAATATCTAAAAAGAAAATATCAATTCCTTTTAAAATAACTTCTTCTAATAAAGCTTCTTCTCCTGATTCAAACTCAATTAAATCTAAATCTTCTTGAATTTCTTCAAACACTTTGTAAAGAAACCCCTTTAAAAGCTCTCTTTGTGATAAATCATCTTCACAAATAACAATTCTAAACATACATCCTCCTATGTAAACTCATACCACATATTTATAAAGACCCATTTTTCGATACACCTTATTTCTTTAACACTCTTTGTACTTTCCCTAAACTTATATTTAGGTCTTTTGCTATCGACCTTAAGCTATATCCTTGATCTTTCATACTTTCTACTTTGTTTTTTAAATCTTGAAGCTCTTGTTGTTTATTTGTTAATCCATTTTCATTTCTTCTATCTGCTCTTCTTTTCTCATTCTTTCTATCATACTTTTCATCAAGCCCTATAAT
>OGEU01003116.1_pt1 | contig 10995 bp, 9 predicted proteins | sample 1570651 | NCBI WGS metagenome assembly OGEU01 (sample SAMEA2582129, study PRJEB24529) | metagenome | biome: Human gut stool | place: China | collected 2011
ATGCATGGGCTTCTACGTTTGGCGAGACCACCACGGCCATTGAGCTTGCGCCGGAGGGCTATACTTAATCAGGACAATAAAATTGATTGTCCTAAATTGAAAGATTCCATAAGAAAGGAGGTAGAACAAATGCCGAAAACACCAAGAATTACCGCACTCTATGAGCGTTTGTCAAGAGATGATGATCTTGCTGGTGAATCGAATTCCATCACCAACCAAAAGAAATATCTGGAAGATTACGCCAAAAAGAACGGCTTCAAGAACATCCGACATTTTACAGATGATGGCTTTTCAGGTGTGAATTTCAATCGTCCCGGCTTTCAATCGCTGATAAAAGAAGTAGAAGCAGGAAATGTCGAAACGCTGATTGTGAAGGATATGAGCCGCTTAGGACGAAATTATCTGCAAGTCGGTTTTTATACGGAAGTTCTGTTCCCACAGAAAAACGTCCGATTCCTTGCAATCAACAACAGCATCGACAGCAACAATGCTTCAGACAATGATTTTGCTCCGTTTTTGAATATTATGAACGAATGGTATGCCAAAGACACGAGCAATAAAATCAAGGCTGTGTTCGATGCCCGGATGAAAGATGGAAAACGTTGCAGCGGCTCTATTCCGTATGGATATAACCGTTTGCCGAACGACAAGCAGACACTTGTTGTTGATCCGGTGGCATCCGAAGTCGTAAAGCGCATTTTTCTTCTTGCGAACGAAGGAAAAAGCCCACGGGCAATCGCAGAACTGTTGACAGAGGAAAAAGTCCTGATTCCTGCTGCATACGCAAAGAAATATCACCCGGAGCAGTACAACGGGATAAAGTTCTCTGGTCCGTACCTGTGGGGCACCTCCTCCGTAAGAACAATTTTAGGTCGGCAGGAATATCTGGGACACACTGTTTTACGAAAATCTGTAAGTACAAATTTCAAACTTCATAAGAGAAAAGAAACAGATGAAGATGAACAGTACGTTTTCCAGAACACGCATGAACCGATTATATCGCAAGAACTTTGGGATAGTGTTCAGAAACGCAGATGCCGAGTGAATCGTGCTTCTGCTTGGGGAACGCACACCAACCGTTTAAGCGGGTATCTGTATTGTGCCGACTGCGGCAGAAGATTGACCTTGCAAACACACTACAGTAAAAAGGATGGGTCTACTCAATATTCTTATCGTTGTGGTGGATATGCAAGTCGGGTGAATGGCTGTACTGCCCACTCAATCAGTGCCGATAATGTTGAAGCCCTGATATTGGCATCGGTCAAACGCTTTTCGAGATTTGTTCTAAAAGATGAAGAAACCTTCGCTTTGGAACTGCAATCACTTTGGAAAGAGAAACGTGAAGAAAAGCCGAAGCAGAACCAATCGGAATTGAAACGTTGTCAAAAACGCTATGATGAGCTTTCTGCCCTTATTCGTAGCCTGTACGAAAATCTTATGGCTGGACTGTTGCCCGAACGACAGTACAAGCAGCTGATGGCACAGTATGATAGCGAGCAGGCAGAATTGGAATCGAAGATGGAAACGATGAAATCCGAAATTGCCGAAGATAAATCAAGTTCTGCTGATATTCGGCATTTCATTTCGCTGATTCGCAAGTGCAAAAATCCAACAGAAATCTCCGATTCAATGTTTAACGAACTTGTCGATAAAATCGTTGTTTATGAAGCCGAGGGTGCAGGCAATGCCCGCACACAAAAGGTTGACATTTATTTCAACTATGTCGGCCAAGTCGATATTGCTTATACCGAGGAAGAACTTGCCGAACTGAAAGTGCAGAAAGAGCAGGAAGAACGGCAGCGCATGGAAAAACAGCGCAAACGTGAAAAAGCCTACCGAGAAAAGCGAAAGGCAAAGAAAATCGCTGAAAACGGTGGCGAGATCATTAAAACCAAAACGTGTCCGCACTGCGGGAAGATGTTTACACCTACGAGCAACCGACAGATTTTCTGTTCAAGAGACTGCTGGAATCAGGCAAGACAGGAGCAAAAGGAAGCGGCTAGAGAAGCCGAGAGAGGAGGTCATTACTACCGGCAACGTGCCTGTGCCGTATGCGGTCACTCCTACTGGCCTACACACAGCCAGCAGGAATTTTGTTCCGATGAGTGCAGGAGAATTAACCACAACAGGAAAACCTTGGAATTCTATCACAAGAAAAAAGGAAATCCAAAACCTGACCCAGAAGCAGTCCCAACGCCGAAACCAAAGGAGGACAATGCAGCATGACTACCATGAAAAATTCTATCCATGACAACGCCAACGGTCTGGACTACACCCTTGTCAACGACCACTATCTGCCGAACCTGACCGCAGCAGCCCCAACAGAGCAGCACCCCACCGGGCGGTGGGGCCGCTTACATAAAAGGTATCTGAAAGAACATCATCCCATCCGGTACAATCAACTGCTCCTGTCCGGGGAGCTGGGTGGCTACCTTGCCAAGCTGGACAAGCAGACCGAGGAGCAGCTTGCCCTAATCATCCGGCAGATGCAGGAAGCCGAGGGCGTGACCGAAGCCTTGAAAGCCGAAAATCAACTGGAATGGGTGCGCCGGATGAACAGCATCCGCAACCGTGCCGAGGAGATCATCAAGACCGAGCTGATTTTTGTATAAGGAGGTGCCCACGATGACTGTGCTGAAACCGATGCTGAAACTTGCCCTTTTTCCGCTGCTTCTGCTGCTGATTCTGGCGCAGTGGGTGGGCATCTTCCTCACGACCTTCTCCACGATCCTGACGAATCTGCTGGCGGGGCTGTTCTTCTTCGTGGCTCTGGCAAGCTGGGTCATGAAGCTGGCAGACGGCGGCGAAGTCCTGAAAATGCTGATTACCGCATTTGTGGTTTTCGTCCTGCCTTACATAGCGATAGCTGCTATCGCAAAAATCTCCTTTTTCGCTGATGAACTCCGGGATTTTCTCCAATCCTGAGTTCAAGACCGCCTTGCACAATGCACGGCGGTTTTTTTGCTACATCGGGTCTGCACAGGGCAGGCCCTTTTTTATTACGGAGGTACAAGCCTATGAAACTGACGTTTGAAGAAAAGAAGCTGCTCTACACCTATGGCTGCGCCGATCTGGAACTGACCCGCAAGCGGCTGTACGGAGTTGCCGGGCTGACGGTTGACCCCGACCAGAACAGGCTGGTGTATGACTTCTGCCGGAAGCTGGAGGACGAAACGCTGGCAGACTGGTATGACCAGATGTTCTACTTCGTCCGTGCCGAGATGGAGTGCTACACCAATATGCTGCTCCTGATGCAGGACATCGAGCAGGACAAGGAATGGAGGAAGGAAGATTTTGTCGAGCCAGATGACAATGTTTAAGCTGGAAACCATGATCTACGCCAGCGAGGACGGGACAAGCAGCGTATTTACGCTGAATCCCGCCTTGCAGAAGCAGCTTGATGCCCTTGCAGCGCAGCACCCGGAGGTGTGTTGCCGCAAGGCAAAGGGAGAAGCCGGCGGTGTGACGTATCAGGTCAGGAATGCGGCGGTGCTGATTGAGCCTGCACTGCTGTCCTGAGCGTAAGCCCCTCTGCTATGGTAGAATGGAGCGCAGCGGTCAAAGTGTCAGAGTGATGCTTTGGCCAATTACATAATTCAATCAACTTGAAATTGAATGAAGACAAAATCTGTGTTATACTATTAGGAGTTTTGAAACACTTCAAATCGTATTAGGAGATTGACATGAACCAAGCATTAACGGCTGTTTCCTTGTTTACAGGTGCAGGCGGAATGGACATCGGCTTTGAAAAAGCTGGTGTCAATGTGATTTTCGCTAATGAGCTCATGAAGGAAGCTGCTGAAACATATAAAGCTAATCATCCAGGTAGGACTATAGTCAATGATGATATCAATAATGTCATCGAAAAGATGAACAATTATGAGGGAACTGATCTCGTGTTTGGCGGTCCTCCCTGCCAGGGATTTTCAGTTGCAGGCAAAATGGACCCGGACGATGCTAGAAGTAAATTGATTTTTACTTTTTTGGATGTTGTGGAACGAGTTAAGCCGAGAGCATTTGTTATGGAAAATGTAAAGGCACTCGGCTTTTTAGATAAATGGGAGCCGGTAAGAAAAAAATACCTTGAACGAGCTAGCAGGCTTGGATATCATTGTAGCCCATTTATTTTAAACGCAACAGAATATGGTGTATCTCAAAAAAGAGAAAGGGTCTTTTTCATTGGAATAAAAAACAATCAAGATGTTTTTTTTGAGTATCACATGAACGATCTGCTAGAACAGCAAAAGACTGAAGCGCCAACGATTCGGGCCTTGTTAAAGTCACTCGGCCCAGCAGGAACAGAAAAAAATCCAAATACATGCACGGCGAAAATTACGTTTGCAACCAATCCTATTATGCGGAAGTCACCGTATGCCGGAATGTATTTTAATGGTCAAGGCCGTCCAATTAATATTGATGATTATGCAAACACACTTCCTGCATCAATGGGTGGCAATAAAACACCATTTCTCGACGAAGAATATTTATATGGCGATGCTAATGAGGATTGGGTGGTAAGTTACCATCGTGGCCTTTTAAATGGAACTATCACGCCTGAATTTCGAGAAGCTCCTAAACGGCTACGAAGAATTACCATTAATGAGGCTATTAGGATTCAGACTTTCCCTGATGACTATATTTTCTGCGGAAACAAAGGTAGAATCTATACGCAAATTGGAAATGCAGTGCCAAGCAAATTAGCGGAAGTTGTTGCAAACGCAACAATCCAATATTTGAAAGAATACCAATGAAAAAACAGACGAAAGTGTTGGCTTTCGTCTGTTTTTTGTTAAGAGTTATTTTGATGAAGTGCATTCCAAAGCACTTTCACAGCTTCATGCGTATTTGTATCGTTGACATAGCTGTTAAGGCGACTATAAAAATTTTCTCGCGCAGCAGGAATCATATGCTGCAACATGTAAGATATCCATTCGTAGATGTCCCAGTAATAGTAAATTACGTCTTGATATTCATATGTTCCAAGGCAAAAATGGTACGGGCTGTGTTTTATATCCGAAGGACAATCTCTTTTTCGACAAACAACGACGATCTCATTAATGTGTGTGTGTTTCTCATCATTGTATTTTTTGATACAGTCGTACGAATCAATAATACGCGAGAGATCAAACGGCTTCACAGTAACTTCATACACTCTGTAAATAGAACCGTCAGCTCCTTCTTCATTAATGTCACCAGGCTTTTTACTGGTCGTGCTAGTTGCAGAAGCACTATCATCTGCACCACTTACGATGATTCCTGTATGAATTGATGTGTGATAGGACTCTAACAGAAAGCCAAAAATGCGTTGTGGAGTATTCCCTGAGTCGGGTGCTCCATCTATCATTTTTCTGCACAGTCCTTCCAAATGAATCGGATTCGTTGAGGGAGTGAATTCAACCGTCAAAGACTGAATGTGTTGAGCTGATGAAATATATTTTCGCATCAAATCAACCCCAAGATTCGTTCGGAACGCATCGTCCTTAGAATCAATGAGTTTTATCAAATCAACAACGAAATCTGCATCTATTTTTGGATCACGTTGTGAAGCCCATGCTTCGTTAATATTGGATGCTTTGGCAATATTTAAAGGCCCGGATTTTGTGTGAGGAAAGCCCTTTGCATTACAAAAATCTTTTATAGGACCTTCAAAAATAGCACGAGGTTTACATCCGTAGAAATGAGAATAGGCTCGAAAAGAGTCATCGAGCATTCGACCGACTAAAGCAACAAGTATAATCTCACGATAACTCATGGTTTTTGAATCGAATATAGCTGTTAGTGATGATTCATATGGCATATTACCTGTTGAAGGAGCATTGTTTGATGCCAACAAATACAGTTTGTCCAGATATTCAGTGACTTTTGAGTTTCGATTGTCTATATTTCTCCCCATGCTGCATACACCCTTTCAGCTTTCAAGTGGTTTTAATAATCTATAAGCATCAATGTTTAAAGCATTTGCGATGTTTTCGATATTTTCAATAGAGATGTTTCGGCGTTCTCTTTCAATCGCACTAATGTAAGTTCGGTGCAAACCAGCCAACTCGGCTAATTTTTCTTGAGAAAGTCCTGCTTCAGTACGATAAAAACGAAGGTTAACAGCAAAAATATGAATCAAACTCATAGCACTTTAACTCCCTCCAAAACAATTATGTCGCTTTGAAGACAATGCGTCTACAGACAATAAGTCACTATTGACAGAACATACAGAAAAGAGAAAATAATTCGTTCTATCGATAGAGAAACGATGCATCAAATTATGGAAATGTTTGAAACAAGTATGTTATAATTAGACAAAGCATAACAATCGATTTGGCAAAATCAAGGAAAGGAAACACAATGGCTGTTGAAATCAACTGGGATAACTTCTCATTATACAATAATGGCCCTGACGGACTTCGCACTAAGTTTGAAAATCTGTGCCGACAACTTTTTGCTAATGAATTTCTGAAATCAAATAAGCTGATGACACATTTGCATTCGGATCCGAACCAACCGGGTATTGAATCGGAACCAATATTTGATGAGGATACAAATCGTTATATTGGCTATCAAGCAAAGTTTTTTGATAAGAATGTAGACTACAGCCAAATATATCACTCAATGGAAAATGTTGTTGAATACTATGCCGGAAAGATAAATCATGTTGTTCTGTATTGTAATAAGGCGATAACAGCCTCTGGCAAAAGTTATGCAAAGATTGTAGAGTTACTTAATAAAAGTGAAATTTCTATTGAGCTGATAACGAATGAGGAAATCTTAGATATAGTAAGAAAATATCCGTATTTAGCGAATTATTATTTTGGTGTTAATGTTATTACTTTTGATTGGATCATTGCCCATGATGAAAAATCATTTAACACTCTAGGAGAACAATTCAACCGAGAATTCAATGTTGAAACAGAAACCTCAAAAAAACTTTCTCTTTTTGCTAGAAATCAAAATGCAATTCAATATATCAATAGAAAGAAAGAAAAGTTACTTCAAAAAATCGCTTATATGGAAGACCATACAGAAAATCATGTTGATTATCTCAAAGAAATCAAGACAATGGTTTTGTCTTTTGAAGATATTGATAGTGGAACACTCGAATATGCACTTGAATGGCATCAGCGTTTACAATCTTCTATAGCTGAAGATGTGAAAAAAATAAATTTAGAAATTAGCCAAAAGACAGATCGGCTTTCCCGAACTCGCTCCCTTCTTGAACGAAGAAAAATTGATAAAGAAGAGTGGGGGCGCTCGCAAGCTGAAGAAGAATATAATAAGCTTCAAGTTGAAATTGATACGCTTTATGAATTGCTCGATTTGTCCAATTACCTATCTCTAACCGCTGATGAAGGTCGCCTTATCACCGCAAAGGAACTTTTTATTTCTGGCAATGCGGGAATTGGAAAGTCGCATATGCTAGCGGCTGAAGTTCAATCACTAATGAAGAATAATCAGCCTGCGATTTTACTCTTAGCTGGAAATTGCTATTCAGATTTGCCAATTCTCGATCAATTATTACAAGACTGTGAGTTGAACTATTCGTTTGATGAGTTTATAAGCATACTAGAATCGATGGGTAGAGAGCAGGATGCTTATGTCTTATTGTGTATAGATGCATTGAATGAAACGGTTAATTATGGACTTTGGAAAACTGGTCTATGCTCTCTTTTACAAAAGGTAGAAAAATGTACCCGCATAAAATTAGCAATCACTTATCGAACAGAATATGAGAATTCGCTCGTACCAGACAATCTCATCTCAAAAGATAAAAATGTTTATAAGATTTTGCATTCTGGTTTTGAATCCATCGGATTAGAGGCATCGATGGTATTCTTTAACTACTACAAAATTCCGTTTACTTTGTATGAATATTTTGAAGCAGAAATGGAAAATCCCCTATTCCTGACTTTGTATTGTAAAACGTACAGAAATGACGAAGCGAGTCTTCCGGTTTTATATGATAGATTAGTGGAAAATGTAAACAAAAATATTTTCCCAATATTAATAAAGCGGTATAATCTCATGGGATTAACTGAGGGGGACAATCTCGTTCAATCTCTTGTTGATGAGATTTCGACATTGATCTTTGATAAAAAAGAAAAAAGTATTATGGAATCCGACCTTGCAAATATGCGATTCTGGAAATTAAATGGTTTTCCGGTAAGGCCATTTATGGCATTATTGGAAAAAGAAAATCTCATGCATACAAATCTAGTCTCTGGTCAGGAACGGTACTTTTTTTCCTACGATCAAATGAATGATTATTTTTTCGCAAAGAGTTTATTTTCTCAAAATATATCTGACACATTGATTCGCAAGATTTTATGCGAAGAAATTCTGCAACTAAAAGATAACCATGTGAATCTAAGCAACTGCGATATTTTTGTAACGTGTTGTTCTTTTTATGCTCAAGAATTTGGAAACGAATGTATCGATGTGATTGATGATCTGCCTGAAAGTTTTGAGAAGGATTTTGTTGTTAGAACCTACATACGATCGTTTGTTTGGCGTGAGAAAAAATATATTTCCAACAAGGTTTTTCTAGCTGCTGCGAAAAAATACAATGTATCTCGGACGGATTTTTGGAATGTTCTTATTGGAAATAGCGTGAAAAGCTGTCATCCTCTAAATGCGGATTTTTTGCACACGCTTTTAATGGGATATGCGCTTAGCGAACGAGACTATTATTGGACAAAGTATATCAATGGGATTTTTTATGATGATTCAAATCGACTCGTACAACTCTTGCGGATGTATAGTTCGGGAAAAAGTCTTCAGATGAATAAGGAACAGGCTCGGAAGTTGCTTATTCTTTGTGGATGGTTGCTTAGTTCGTCTAATCGTATCCTTCGCGATTATACATCGCAGGCGATGATTGAAATTCTTCGAAATAAATTTGATTTATGCATTGTGCTGTTGAAGGCTTTTGCAGGAGTCAATGATCCATATATCTTAGAGCGTTTATATGGTGTTGTATTCGGAACTTGTTGCAAACGTATTAAAGAGAAGAATCAAGCGTATCTTATTTTAGCAGAGTATGTATACTCAACAATTTTTGACCAAGAAACTGTTTATCCTGACATCTTACTTCGTGACTATGCAAGATTAATAATCGAACGCTTTTTATGGGAGAATCCAGACTACAACGGTTGCATTGTCCATGAAAAAATCATTCCACCATATAAATCATTTCCTATTGAACAAATCGATGAAGATTACATTAATAAGAAATACGATGGTGGACTGTGGCAAATCAAAAGTTCCATGTCGTTTGAAGGACATGGTATGTATGGTGATTTTGGACGCTATGTTTTTCAAAGTGCATTAAAATACTTTGATGTCGATGAAGACGAAATGTACAAGCAGGCAATGTCCTTTATTATTAATGATTTGGGCTATACTAATGAACTTGATAAGGGCAACAACTATTGGGGATATGATAGAAGCGAAACAAAAAAGGTTGAACGTATAGGAAAAAAATATCAATGGATTGCAATGCACAATATTCTGGCAAGAGTTTCTGACCAGTGTGACATTGATACAGATTATTCTGAAACACCAAAATTTGAAGGTCCCTGGGAACCGTTCGTTCGGGATTTTGATCCGACCTTAAATTTCAAACTAACGAAATCCGATGAAATTCCTATATTTGATGAGATAAGCGAGTTGAAAAAAGCTACTCGTGATGAGCATTTGAAGGTTGACGTTTCAAATATAGATAGTGTATCTGAATGGTTGGATTCTGATGGCATTTTCTTTGCGGAAATGCCAAAGGCATTGATTCTTTCTGATTCTAACGGAACTCAATGGATTAGGCTGAGCAATTATATATGTTCAGGAAGAGAGCAGTTGAAAGCTGAAAGGCTCCTGACTTGGAGTTGGTTATACGCTTACTTCGTTACAGAAGAACAGTTTGAGCAGTTCCAAGTCGCAGCTACAGATAGAGTTGACTTTAGTAGTTCAAAGGGTATAGGGCTTGATCCGCAATCGTACTCTGTATTCAATCGAGAATATCCGTGGTCACCTAGTTGTGATTTGCTCAATAAGAGTAGTTCAGTAGAATCAGGTGTGGTTCTTAACATGCCAGAAGAAAAAGAGGTAGAACAGGAGGTTTTAAACGTTGAATTTTTGGAACAATATCTGAAATCACTTGATGCGGATTCCAATCAAGTATTTTCAGATCAGGAATTGAATCAACATCTTTTTAAGAAGGAGATTGTTAGAAAACCAGTCTTGAAACAAATTGGTGAAATTATACATGCGAGTATGAATCTTGTTTGGGAAAGTGAATACGATGCTTCAAAGGATTGTACACTTTCGATGAATGTTCCATGCCCAATGCTAATCGAACAACTTAATCTTCATCAGGAGGACATAGATGGCTTGTACTACGATTCAAGCAAAAGAATTGCGGCATTCGACTTGAAAATATCCCAAGAAGAATCCGGAGTAGTCATTCGGAAAAGTCTATTGGATGATTTTTTGCAAAAAAACAACTTGAAGTTGATTTGGTTTGTGCGAGCATCTAAAGAACTTCACGATGGCAAAGATTTGGCAATACTTCGATATAGCGATAGAAGTGGAGCATATTTCTATAATAATACAGATATTAGTTCAACTATTTATATTGTAGAGCAACGATAAATCATAATAAGAAGGAGCGTGATGCCATGACCCAACCGAAAACAGACCTAGCCTACCTCCACAACGAAAAAGCCAAAGCAGAGCAGAAGCTGCGCTCTTGCCAGCACCGAGAGAAGATTCTTGAACGCCAGATGTCAGAGCTGAACCGAAAAGAGCGTGTGCATCGTCTTTGCACCCGTGCCGGAATGCTGGAAAGTTTTCTGGTCTGTCCGGGAGAACTGACCGACGATCAGGTGATGGAACTTTTGAAGATCTCGTTCCGTCAACCTGAAGTCGTGCTGGCGCTTGCAAAGATGGTGCATGACGTTCACGAACGCAGCAACGTCCAAAACCCTTTAGAATAAAGGGCGCAATTATACA
>OGEU01003118.1_pt1 | contig 10990 bp, 8 predicted proteins | sample 1570651 | NCBI WGS metagenome assembly OGEU01 (sample SAMEA2582129, study PRJEB24529) | metagenome | biome: Human gut stool | place: China | collected 2011
GGGAGCTAACGGCCAAGCTGCCGAAACGCTGAAAAGTTTCTGTGACCAACTGGAAGGTCAGACGGACATCGTTTTCCTTGCCGGCTACCGGACAAGGGAATATCAATACCGGGCGCTGGCTAAATACGACCTATACCAATGGAACAAAGCGGATAACGATCTTATCCTCCCCTTCCGCATAGACAGCATAGGAACCAAAGGTTCTACCGCTATTACCCTGCAAGGAGAACTAAACGGAAAGGAACGAAACTATACACTGGATACCGGTGCCGGAGTCAATGTAGTGACACCCGAAGTAGCGGAAGCCTGCGGTATGAAGATGCTGGATGTGGAGATTACGGCACATGGAATACGAGCGGGCAGTGGGCATCTTGCCTTGGCAGAAGAAGTAAGAATAGGTGGTCTCGTGGTCCGGAACGTACCTTTCTATGTACTGTATATGAAGACCGGGAAGAAAAAGCAGACCGCTATATGAAGCATTTGGAAGCTATCATCAGATTGCCTTTACTTAATCAGCTCCAGGAAATCAGACTGGATTTCCCCACCAACCAGCTGACTATTCCCAAAGTCCTGACTCCCGCACCGACGTTTGCACCGAATATCTGCCATACAGGGAAGAATATTCTTGATCTGGAAGTAGTGTATAACCAAGAACTTTATGTATGAACTTCGACAGCGGTTCCGGCGTCAGCCAACTGAACTACGATTATTTCAAGCGACATAAAGACCGCATTGAGCAAATAGCGGAAAAGGATTCCATGAGAATGGCAGGTTTCGGCGGAACGACACGAGTTTGTATCTACAAGATGCCGGGTGGAGGATGCTTCCAGATAGGAGAATATACAGTATGTATCGATAGCCTGAATGTAATGGCAACACCCGGAGAAGATGCTCTCCACTTTGTTGGAGACGGAGTAGCAGGAATGGATTTCTTCCAGAGCTTCAATACTATTACGATTAATCTAAAAGATATGTTCGTAAAAACCACTCCAAAAAAACAAGAGAGAAACGCAATGATCTACGATAGCAAAAAGCTACGCTTAAAACTACCGGAAGACCAATTGAATATAACAGATATATTATTGGGGATAGCAGATATATATCTGAACTACTGGAACGATCATCGCTGAATGCTCTACACATAGCTCTCTCCGCTCTTCTGCTGAAAGGCACTTGTAGCCCGCAACTCGTAGCTCGTAGCTATTTCATCTTCTGCGACGCCCGAACAAGTCCTTTATTCCGTCAAGGTCGAAACCTAACGTGAAGCGAAGTGTCTGGTCGAGCGGATTGCTCTGTGCCGTAGATACCAGGTAAGCAGCGTCCAGCGAGAACACGCTCATCTTGAAACCTGCTCCGAAAGAGAAATACTTGCGGTTTCCTTTGTTTTCATGTTCCCAATGATAACCACCACGAATGGAAAACTGTTCGTGATAGGTATATTCCAATCCCAACGACCATTGTATCTCCTGTAGTTCTTCCTTGAAACCACCGGGAGCATCACTGAAAGATTTGAAAATACCCTTAATGGGTGAGATGTCATTATAATCACGGTCCAGGCGTTCTTCATACTCTTCCTGTGACTCGTCTTCTCCACGGATAGGACGGGTGGGAACCATATATTTATTAGCATCGAAGCTAACTCCAATTGTATTGTAATCATCTATCGGGAACAATAAAGAAGCACCCAAACGCAAATTAGTAGGCAGGAACTGACTGGTATTACCGCTATCATAAGAAATCTTCGTACCAATATTAGAAGCATTCAATCCGAAAGAAAGCATACACTCACGCTGGGCAAGTATGACGTAATTTGTATAATAGAAAGCAATGTCGGCAGCAAAAGCAGAACCGGCAGAAACTTCTTCGTCTTCCCTGTATGCCAGGTCGGAGTAAATATATCGTAATGCAACCGCTGCAGAGAAACGTTCGGAAAGCATACGTGAGTAAGCTATATCCACTGCCATCTCATAAGGTTTAATCGTATATCCCGGAGAATTCTCATCACCGGTATATCCCACGGGGACTTCCCCCAAAGAGAAATAGCGCAAAGAACCGCTGACTGCCTGCTAATCTCCGATGCGATAGTAACCTGCCAGATATGCCAAGTCAATATCATTCACCAGCTTACGCAACCAGGGAGTATATGAAACCGCTACTCCGGCACGGCTGATAGTAAACGGATACTTTGCCGGGTTCCAGAATTGGGAATTCACGTCCGGATCTGTAGCCGCACCCACATCTCCCATACCACCACCACGGGAGTCAGGGGCAATACCCAGAGAGTTAACACCGGTATTAACGGGATTAAACTGATTCTTGTCCTGGGCAAGAAGGTGTACGGACAAGAAAGCTATGAGTAATAGCAAGATGTATTTCTTCATACGATATTATTTATAATACGATCAAAAAACAAAATCTAACTTAATTCCCCTCCTCTTGGGAGGAGAATTAAGTTACTCCTTTCAATTGAGATACTTATGATTTCTAATAACAATACTAATAAAACAGAGAATCCCCCTGTTTATTGTGACAGGATAATGATTTTCTGCGATTTCGTACTTTCACGACTGCCATCAGAGACAATAGACGCACGATACAGATAAATACCCGGTGCCAGGCGTTGCCCACTGTTACTACACAAATCCCATTCCACATAATAAGTTTGTCCTTCGGATACTCCCTTCTCCAGATGTGTCCACATTTCCCGTCCGGCAAAATCATACACGGACATACGGACTGCAAGTGTGGAACCGGGGCGATTGTGAGAAAGAATAAATGTAGTACTTTCACGGGCAGGGCTCTGTGTACAAGTTACCGAGAAGAGACCGGGACGCAGACCTCGAACCACCTCAAACTCTAAAGTCTTTGTAGAAGAATTATTCAGTAAATCCCAGGCACGGAATGCCAGCGTATGTCTGCCCTCCGTAAGTTCGGGCACTGAAAAATGCACTGTACCCCGGGTATAATCTCCCGCTACCGGAGTATAATAATCATTCAGATTGTAAGTCGACACCGCACTGCCGTCTATACTAAGCGAAAGGTCATGCCCGATACCATTGCCAACCGTATTGATACCATCAGCATCTTCCAACTCAGCTACGAACAAGGGAGTAGTATTGGTCTGTCCACCGGAACTGAAGTCCGGCGTATTCAGATAAACGGTTATCTTAGGTCCTAATGTGTCCGTCAGAGAAACGCCATCATCCGTTCCACCCACCAGAAAGCGATCGAAAGCTCCTCCGGCTTCATGAGAATGAACGGCATCCAGAGCATAAAGGCTCAATAAACCTTCCTCATCGGAATAGTTGATATCCAACGGCACGGGGAAAGTAAATTCAAACCGTCCCTGACGAACCGAATCACTGCCTGAGAAGAGAGTTTTACTGCGCTCCGTATAAGTATAAGCACCCTCACCACGATTATCAAGAGTGGTTACTTCTTCCTTACTATCCAGTACTGTAGGATGCACTGTACCGGTAAAGTCTTCTGCTAAAGTACCTTCGGGAGTCAGGATACGTCCTTTTACGGTAATCTTGCTACCGGCTTTCACCTGCGGATAGGTATTTGTTTCTTCAGCTACATTCACTCCGGCAAATTCATCTACCTGTATTTGATAATCAGGATATGCCAAGGTCAAGGCAGGATCGCCGATCAGAGAGAAATTCAACTTATTCTTGTCAGCAGCCAAAGATGCATCGCACTTTGAAAGCCGCATGACATCTCCCAGTCGCAGGCGTTTACCTTCAGGGCGGGAAAAGATATGACGAAGGAAAGCCTGGTTTAAAGTAGAATTCTGTGCAGCATATACCACCCGGGAAGTAGTGAGCAAAGCAATCGCCCCGCCTTTGGCATTCAGGAATGCCTGCTCGCCGGCGGAAGTCTGGATATCATCGAAACGGGTAAAGTCACAAGTAGCTGTTATCCATAGAGGAAGACGTGGGGATGTCATTTGGGTAATATCTCCCATGTTCAGCAGATTTTCCTCTGCCCAGGCGGAAGTACTTCCGTGCCCTGTATAGTTGACTACCAACATACCTTTGTCGAATAATTGCAATAGGCGTTTTGTTGCATCGGGATAAGTTTCACCAGTAGCAGAAGATTCGCGGCGGAAAGCATCGGCATAGATTCTTTCAACAAGGAAGGAAGGATAATTCCGTTCTGTATAACTTGCCAAGATTTCAGATTGGGACATGTGCAGACTGCCATCCCCGTCATCGCCCACATAGCAGACGGTGTGTTTCCACGGTCCTGCATGCTTATTTTCCATATAAGCGATGGTCTTATCGACAGTAGCTTTTGCCTCAGCAGCCGTGCGCACCGGGAAACGTCCGATACCTATATCCAGCATGGCATCCGACAGATTTTCGCCTTCTCCATCATCGAGAAAGCCGAAATAATCGTCCGTTACATAGGAAGAGGTTTCCTCGAGAGAGGTTTCCGATTGATAAGATAGCAAAAAGTTTTCAGGCCGGTAATTCTTCCAGGAGGAAGTCAGCATACGATTATCATAACTGCAATCTCCAAAGAATAACAAATATTTAGGGCTTTCAGCCTTATTCGGAAAACGATCATACAACATCTTCATCAAACGACGGTAAGCTGTTCCATCCGGTGTACCGGAAGAGAATTCATTGTAGATTTGTGGAGCAGCAAGAACAAGAACAGACAGGCCATCTCTTTCACGATGTGCTTGTGCCAGCCGTTCGGCCTGTGTCATCAGGTCTTTCCGGTCGGGAGAAATGATAATCATATCCGTAGCTCCCAGAGAGTGCAGATTTTGATTTGCAATATTCCCTACCGTTTCTACCGTATCAAAGCCGGAAGCTTCCGGAGTGATGGCTACGAACTCACGCAATTTTCCTGCGGGAATGGTAAACGTATATGTGCCGCCTGCAAAGCTGCCTTCCATCCTGCAAATATTTGCGGGATCGGTGACATCCCACACAACAGTAGAAGCTGTGGCACCGGAAAGTACAAATGTCGTCTCTTTATTGATGGAAGCCAAAGAACGGAAAGTAAGGTAAGGAGCATTCAGCGTAAGCGAGCGGATATAGTTCAAAGCAATATAATCCAGACGCCCCGATATCCCGGAAGGGCGGGTATGGGTAACGGTCACTACAGTATTCTCCGACTCTGTGCCCAGCCAGGAAGTACTTATGGAGGCGGAGGTAGCTCTTGTGTAATATTGATTGTCGGAAGATATGGATGCCAGTGTAGCATTTCCTCTCGTCTTACCATTCACTGCAACCGAGTAATAGGTAGATGCTCCAATGGAACGGGCAGCAAAAACCGTGGTTAACCATACAGAATCTTCCGAAACGATACCCGGTAAACTCAACGTATAATTCTTGGTGTTACCCGCTGCATAATCATAATCTTCATAAAGTTGTCTGCCGGTACTTGCCCAACTATATACTTCTTTCTCATGCAGAGCATAGGAATTAAAGGTTGTCAACCTGTTGGCAGAAGGTTCTTTCAAAGAAGAAAGGACTTCGACTTCCATTTCCGGAATATCCTCCCGGTCAGTCAGGAAATAATAGCCTTCATCGGAATAGAAGTTACGTTCGCGAATAAAGTAAGTGTTATCGGAGCTCAGTTTCCAGGATACAGTGCCACGACCATAAAACAATACACCGTCTGACAAACGCAGCAAGGGGACTTCGGGCAAATCTGCTGCCGGATGTTCATTGAAACGCTGGGATAACAAATAACCGCCATAACCAAATACGCGGACTTTCTCGGGTCTTGAGAATCCCATCTTCTTTAATTCGGCATTCGTGATTTTAAAGACTCCGGTATTTCTCACACCTATCTTTGTCCAACGCCCTGAAGCGAGAAGCGAAGTTGTGCAATCTTTTAAAGAAACTCCGGTTAAGGTTGTTCCCGAGCCTCGAGTAGCTGTTCCCTCCCCTATTCCAGCTTTCTTCGGATAGGATTTCACGGATAGTTTGAACGAATTCAGCCGTTGGTAGCTTCCTTCACGAAAAACGACAGGGACAAAACTTATGGAGAGAAAGCCATGATGTGCGGAGATTTTAGTGAAGGAGTTTATCTGTGGAGATGCCGGTAAGCCCTTCCGGAAAGCAGCATCTTCATTGGGTAGCTGACGCAAACTGTCGAGTCGCATTTCTAATGCTGCCACTTCACTCCGGCTTAGTTTCTGGTATTCCGGGAATTCAATTTCTACCTGATAAGTAAAGGAACGGAAATCGTTCCCTAATGGAAGTTCGCGCGTCACTACGGGAAGCGTCTGTGCGGAAGACAATTCCTGCCAGTTCAGCGTAATGAATTCCTGCGCTGAAACCGGAAGAAGAAGAGCAATAAAGCAACAAAGCAACCAGCAACGTTTGATAAACATATCGTAATAAATTGACTCAACGAATATAAAAGTCGAGCAACTTATCTTCTCCGAGGTATCCTTGTAAATGCTGTCCTATCTGTACCGGACCTACGCCTGCGGGAGTTCCCGTAAACAACAGGTCGCCTATTTTCAGCGTCATAAAGCGGCTGACGTATGCAATGATCTCATCCACTTTGAAAAGCATATCTGAGGTATTGCCATGCTGCACTTCCTTGCCGTCTATTTCCAGACGGAAATCAAGCTGCTGCAAATCGCCTCCTGCCTGCTCCAAAGGAACAAAAGTTCCGATAGCTGCCGAATTGTCGAACCCTTTGCAAAGTTCCCAGGGATTACCCGCTTCACGGAACTTACGTTGCAAGTCGCGTGCCGTAAAGTCGATGCCTACAGTCACTGCATCATAATAACGATTGGCAAAGCGCGGCGCAATGTTTTTTCCCAAACGGCAGATACGTACCACCACCTCAGTTTCGTAATGAACCTCATCCGAAAAATCGGGAATAAAGAAAGGCTTTCCGTCTTTCAATATAGCCGAGTCGGGCTTCATGAAGATAACCGGCTCTTTATTAACTAACGTATGCCCCAGCTCTTTATTGTGCAGTGCATAGTTCATTCCGACAGCAATAATCTTCATTATTTGATTTCGTTAAAATTCAGGCGGTTAAACATCACCGCCAAATGAGCATATAGAGAAGTATTTTGAACAACGATATTTTCCGGCACACGGATACGGAACGGTGTAAAGTTCCACACAGCTTTGATGCCACCGGCTATCATGGTGTCCGTAATGCATTGGGCTATCTCGATAGGTACAGTCAGCACACCGATGTTCACATCATATTCGCGCATCTTCTGCTCGAATTCACTGGAATGGAAGATCGGAATTCCGTTCAATGTAGTACCTACCAATTCCGGGTTCACATCAAATGCGGCTACAATTTCCAACCCGAAGTGCTTCAAACCGGAGTCGCGCAACAATGCACCACCCAAGCTACCTACTCCAAACAGAAATGCTTTATGCATATCGGTAAATCCGAGGAAGTCTTCCAGTACGGCTATCAGAGTATCGACTTCGTAGCCCACACGCGTACGCCCGGAGATATTGACATACGACAAATCCTTGGCTATCTGGGAAGCATCTATATTGATTTCTTTGGATATTTGTGTAGAAGAGACGTACCGTTCGCCCCGCTGCTTGAGCAGCTTAACATTCGACAAGTACCACGGCAACCTGCGCAAAGTAGGCTCCGGCACTTTCATGCTATCCTTATATTGAATTGCCTGGTTCGTGGTCATTTTCTTCATTTCTTTAGGTTACGGGTGGACAAAAATACGTTTTTTTCTGAAAAGAATAGTCCTATAGAAGAAAGTTAACATAATTTCTACAAAAGTTTTATTGATCTCCAAAGAGGGATAACGGTAAACTAAGAGAAACTCCCACCGAATGGAACTTCAGGCAATCGAAGCCGGCAAAGACACCTATCCGTGCCATATCGGAAAACCCGATCGAATAGCCAATCTCCGTATAGGGGCGCCGACCATATATCACGATGGAACGGAGATGCAAGGCTTCATCAAATGCTTTTCTTGACAGAAAAGGAAGATGTTTCAAAAGCAGATACGGAGTATACCAGGAGACATTAGCCTGTGCCCAGCGGGTATTAGTGGACAAAACGTAGTTATCCAGCAAACTAAACCCGGTATCGAAAGAACGTTCCGTAACCAGTATGCGGGTAGAAGCGAAATGCTTGAAGTCAGGGAACTGGAGGTTCTTTGCATCAAAGAATGAACCTGCATTCACTGACCAATACAGACGATTGAACATACCGAATTCGATTTTCTGTTTAGCAGAGAATTGCATCAGGTGGTACGAGGTAAGATAACGGCTTCCGTTCATAGGGAAAGCTCTGTCATATTTCAGGGCAAATGTAGGATAACGGGAAGCTTCATACACTTTCTTACCTTGCGACATGTGATAGTAGTGAGCCGGAGTATACTCCAATTCAAAAGAAGCTTTCAGGATATCATTCTCCGGCATCGGTCGGAAAGCAGTGTTTTCCGGAATATTCGGCTCGGCATCCCTCTTGAACCAACTTTTACGGATATGGTTATCCAACATCTTCCTGCGTTGCCAGGAAAGTGAGGAAGAAAAAAGTAATCCGTTAGCCGGCTCTATCGCATGGTTAACTGTGAAGAAAGTATTCTCATAAAGCTTCAGATGGTTATGGCCGAACAACGAGCTGGACATACTATTAATCAAACGGGATTCTCCACTTTCCGAATTATAATCGGCAGACAGAAGACCTCCGGAAAGGGATAAATAGCCACGGTTCCGTGGAGCATAATCCAACGTCAATTCTCCTTGTCCAATCCAGTTTTTGCGGGCTGTGGTATAATAGAAAGAAGGTACAAAACGAAGTGTAGAAGATTCTGATAACTTCACTCCTGTCTTTAGCTTAACTCCTAACCAGAAACCATCCACAAAATTATATTCGGGAATATAAGCGGAAAGACCGGGTAAAGTCAGCCAAGCATTTTTATTGGAAGTCCTGAAAGTCTTTCCCCACATAATGGTGTTCAGTACTTGCCCGAAAGCTGTTTTCTTCTCATTTTTTTCTCCAGGTGACAAATCTTTCAGTGTAATCTTTTCTTCTTTATATTGATAACTCTGCACTTCTTCCAATCGCAACGGCACACTACGAATAGTGGTCCAATAAAGAGAATCCCGCTTATCGGCAAGCGAATCAACCTGAGTATCTTTGCGTCCGATCCGTGCCGGACGTTCAAATTTATGTTTCTTTGGCTGCACTACTGCAGTGCCAGTTACAGGTTTTGCCGTTTTATCCGTATTGCTCCCCGGCTGGATATTCGTTTTTACCTCTCTATAGTGTATTGCCGCCAGATAGGAAGCTTCTGCCTTGAAACCCATTATGTCGATGGTAGAAGAGGTGGTAATAGAAACCGGCAGAAAGACAGAAGACTGCACCTCCTTACAAGTGATCTTAATCTTTGCTTTCAGTCCGGTACCACGAACATTGACATCAGCAGCCGAAATGCACCACAAATCTTCTACAATGAACAGGTCTCCTTCCAGCAAACGGTTATCGTCTTTCTTGGGAATCACACGGATCTTATTTATCATTTGTCCTTCTTCCACAAAGCAAGCGTCAAGTCTGAAACGATAGTATGAAAAGGCACTTTTATTTAAAGGAGAGACTTTGCCGAAAAGCTCAGGAGTATAGAGATTAATCGTTGTTATTCCCATATCCACCTGTATTTCCTCGGGAAAAGAGTTCTTGTTGGCCAATACCTTATTATTCCAGATATTGGGGGCAGTAAAATTCACGACCTGCTGTTGCTCCAGCACAAACAGCTTTCCAAGCCATTCTTTTGCATCTTTCCGCACCTCTTTGGATAGTTTCAGGACAGCAGGAATAGAGGTTCCTTTACCGGTTCCCTTCAGATACGTACCGGCAGTGTAGCTTTTTATCTGAGTGCGATAATAAGGAGCACGCGCTATCGCTTTGCGCATCACTGCATAGGCGGGATCTTCATTTCCCTTGGTGATGCTTACTTCCGGCAGGCTATAAGTACGTTCGGCAAGCACTATATCCTTCTCATAATCACGATTCAGCATTTGAAAAGTAAAGGTTTGGGATATGAATCCTAAAGAAGAAACCTCACAGGTATATTGTCCGGCAGATAATTTGGTTTGAAACCGCCCATGCTCATCGGTAGTTAAACCTGACTTCATTTCTCTTAGATAGAGGGCAGCATAAGGAACCGGCTTTCCGTCAGTATCCGTAACAGTACCCTTGAAAGATTGCGAAAAAGATAGTATAGTAACCAAAGACAATAGAAATAGCCAGATGATTCTTTTCATATTTTGTATATTTGAAGCTAATTAGCGTTTTCTATTAGACGACAAAAGTCTCAAAAGATTGCAAAGTTCCACGCAAAATATTACTTTTGATTCTTAAAACAGAACGAATATGAAGAATAATGATTGGAAAGAACGGTTGAATGTGGTTTATTCTACCAATCCGGACTATAGTTATGAGATGGAAGATGAAGAAGCGCAAATCACTCCAGCAGCTTCCCAACAGAAGTTGCGTGTCCAGTTGGATCGCAAGAATCGGGGAGGAAAAGTAGTCACACTTGTCACGGGTTTCGTAGGTACGGAGAATGACTTGAAGGAGTTAGGTAAATTGCTGAAGTCTAAATGTGGCGTAGGCGGAAGTGCCAAAGACGGAGAAATCATCGTACAGGGAGACTTCAAGCAAAAAGTACTGGAACTACTTAAAAAAGAGGGATATACGCAGACTAAACCGGTCGGATGATCCAGACCATTTGTTTTCAGTAGGCATATCACTTCTTTCAAAAACAGCAAATATGCATAAAAAAACGACCGCTACGGAAACTCCATGCGGTCGTTTTTTTATATATATTGAATTGAATTATTCAGCTTTCAAAGTGAAACGCTTGAAGTCTACAATCTTCAATTCAGGGTCAGCTGCTGCCAACACTTCTCTTACAGTCTTCTTAGAATCCATGATGTTTTCCTGGTTCAGCAAGCAAACTTCTTTCAAGAACTTAGCCAGACGACCTTTAGCAATGTTCTGAATCATTTGT